>ENA-ORXR01002435-ORXR01002435.1-marine-metagenome-genome-assembly--contig:-NODE-2435-length-17690-cov-135.851928_pt1 | contig 17690 bp, 10 predicted proteins | sample MGYA00237866_ERZ511479 | MGnify/ENA metagenome assembly ERZ511479 | reverse complement strand
CAAAGAACGTGAAACGGCCATGAAACGGATGAATAATGCGGATACAGAAACTGGCAAACGCTTGCCATGGAGTGGCAAGGTTCTGCCACCTTATGGCAAAACTCTGCCACCCTATGGCAAAACGACCATGAACCCTTTAAAATCTGACATGCGTAATTTGAAATCGACGGCTGGTTTCCTGACGGCTCTGGCCCTCGTCCTGCTTGGCCTTGCGGTGCTCGCGCCCGCCCCCGCGTTCGCCGAAGAGGATCCCGGGTTCAACGCCTGGCAAAAAGGCGAGTTCGAAGAGGCGGTCGACTATTATTCCGGACTCGCAACGAACGCCGGCGTGGTCGGCGCCGTCGCCAGCTTCAACGCCGGCAGCACCTTGTTCCATCTCGAGGAACATACCAACGCCACCAGCTTTCTCAGACAGTCCGCCGAGAGCACGATCAACACCGAACTTATTCAGGACAGCTTCTTCAATATGGGAATGGTCGATTTTGATCAGACCCAGATCCTCGAAGCCGAAGCGAAAGACAAAAATTACGACAAAGCCATCGAGGCCAATCAGTCCGCGATTCGCAATTTTCAACAGGCCTTGGTCGCGTCCGACGCGCCGCCGCGCGAAATCAAAGCCAGCCTCGAACTCGCCAATAAAAACCTGCATCGCCTACAAAATAATAACGACAACGGTGGCGGCGGAGGCGGTGGCAGCAGCGACAACCAAGATCAAGATCAGGACCAAAACCAAGATCAACAAGACCAAGATCAGCAGGATCAGGACCAGAACGAGGAACAAGATCAGGACCAAGAGCAGGACCAAGACCAAGATCAGGACCAAGACGATCAGGACGAAGACGACCAAGATCAGGATCAGGAGCAAGACCAAGACCAAGAGCAGGACAAAGGCGACGATCAGGATCAGGACCAAGGCGACGACAAAGATAAAGACGACGAGAACGGCGACGACGAGGACGGCGAGGACAAGGACAAGGACCAAGGCGACCAAGAAGATAAGGCCAATGAACAGAACCGTGGCGAGGACGAAGGCGACGACGAGGACGACGACAACGCCGACGACGAGAAAGAGAAAGACGACAACGATTCGAAAGACCCCGACAACGACAAACCCGAAGACCCCAAAGACGGCGAAGGCAACGAGCAACCGCAGGGCAACAAAGACGGTAAGACCGACGGCAACGAATCGAACACCGATAAAAATAACGACTCCCCGCCCGAGACCCGCGACAACGACGGCGAGTCGGGCGACGACCAAGGGGACAACGGTCAACAACCGCAGCAAAGCCAAGAGGAAGGCGAGGAGGGCGAAGGACGCGGCCAAGTCCCGCTGCCGATGAACGACGAAGAGGAAGAGGAAAGCCTAGCGGAAAAAGATGTGCAAATGATGCTGCAGATGCTGCGCAACGAGGAAAAAGAGGCACGCGACAAGCGGGCCGTCGTCTATGGCCAACTCATTCAGCCGGAGAAAAACTGGTGAACGGATTTCGCACCATCGCTTTTACCTTGGGCATCCTGCTCGCCTTGATCACCATGCCGGCGGCGGCGCAGACCGCCACGGTGAAGTTCGATCCCGACCCTTTAATCAAGGGCAAGACCGGCCAACTGGTCCTGACCCTTACCAATACCGGCGCAGTCGCCCCGCCCACCGTCTCTTTGCCGACCGGCCTCACGCTCAATCGGGCCAATCCGAACGTCACCAAGGTGAACATCAACGGCCGCGAATCGTTCCGCATGGAATGGAGCGTGACCGGCACTGCCGCCGGGAATTATACCATCAATTTTCCGGAGGTTCAGGGCCGGGTAAAGATTAAGCCGCCCCCGGTCTCGGTCTCGGTGAAAGACATCAAGGACATGCCTAAAAACCTTTACGGCGCGGTCGATGGCGAGGATGTGTTCGCCACCATCGAAATGACCAGCACCAATTTGTACCGCCGCCAGGTGGCCAACGCCACGCTCAAAGTCTACGTGCGCAATGGCAGTTCGGAAAAGATCAGCTTGACTATTCCCAAAACCCTCTCATCGGAACGCAACTTGCGCGAGAAGGATCGCAAGGCCGAGCAGATCGGGGCAAGCCGGTATTATATGACCTCCTACGAGTTTCGTGTCTGGCCGAACACCGCCGGTAAAATCTCGGTCCAGCCGACACTGGACCTGGTGATCCGAAAAGTAGGGGACCGCTTTGGTTTCACCGCGCGGGTTCGGCGAGTCAGCATCAAGCCGCTCGAGGCGGTGGTCATCAATGTGAAGAAATTTCCGCTCAAGGGGCGGCCCGCCAGTTTCAGCGAGGCGGTGGGCGAGTTTGAATTTACGGCCAACGCCGCACCAGGAATCTGCAAAGTCGGTGATCCGGTCACGCTGCGCTATGACATGTCGTCCGCCTACTCCGTGATGAAACCGGTGCAACCACCGAAGATGGAGAATACCAAAGGGTTCAAGGTTTACCCGGCGGAATTGCAACACGAGAGCCCTGGCGATTCCGGCGTCGGCGGCACTAAGGTCTACGAGCAGATCATCGAACCGACTTCGACCGATGTGAAGCAGGTGCCCGCGCTTAAGTTCAGCTACTTCGACCCAATGAAAGAGGAGTACGTCGAAATTACCAAAGGGCCGTTCACCCTGACCGTGAAGCCCTCCGACAAACCCTTGCCCAAACCCGAGATCGACCCGGCCACCGCCGCTGCGGTTGCCGCCGCTGCCGCAGCCAAAACACCGGAGCCCGAACCGACCAGTATGACCGACGCCTTTCTCGACCAGCAGGAGCAGAAAGAGATTCAGAACCTATATCCTGAACGCGAAGTCGGGCGCTGGAGTCGGACGGACCAGGTGCCGTTCTACTTGCGCACCCAAGAAGTGGTCGCCTCCTTCCTGAAAAAGCCGCTCACGGTCTACCCGTTTTTGAAAGCCCAAGCGCTGCCGTTCCTCTTGTTCGGCCTGTGTTTCCTGGTTGCCCGCCGCCGTCGCAAGACGAAGGGCGATGTGGCGCGCAAGCGCCGCAAGCAGGCGCCGAAAGCGGCCCGCGGCGGCTTGTCGGTCGCCTCTCGCGCCAAAGAGCCCGGCGGGTTTTACGAGGGCGTGTGGCAGACGCTCACCGAATATTTTGGCCATCGGCTCAACTTGAGTCCGGGTGAAGTGGAGAGTGCACGCGTCCAGCGCGCGTTCCCCGATCAAGCCGAAGAGATTGCCTCGCTTTTTACCGCGTCCGAAGCGGCCCGTTACGGGCAAGCGTCCGACGCCAACATGAAACAAGACCACAAGCGCCTCAAAGCGCTCATCCGCCGCTGCGAAAAATCGAAACCCGCATCGGGATTGTCATGATGGTCATGAAACGACTTCTCTTTATCTTGATGGTTCTGCTGTCGCCCGGGCTGCTCGTTGCGCCCGCGTTCGCCGATGGTCCGGATGTGACGTTTCAAAAAGGACTGGAGGCCTACGACGCGAAGGAGTTCGAGAACGCGGTCGAGGTGTTCGAAGGCATTCTGATCGGCGGCGACGTGTCCCCCGAAGTGTATCTCAACTTGGGCCACGCGTATTTCCAAACCGGCAAGCCCGGCATGGCGGCGTTGAATTACCGGCGCGCCGAGCGCCTGAGCCCGAAGGATCCCCAGATTCGTTCGAATTTGCGCAAAGCGGTCGAGACCGGGCGCCGCCCGCTACCGAAAGACCACGTGATTTTCGAATTTGTCCGCACGATCCCGCACACCATTTACATGTGGGTGATGTTTGCCGCGTTCTGGGTGATGATGCTGCTATTTTGCATTTTCTGTTTCTCACGTCCCGGCGCCGGCTGGTGGTTCAAAGTGGGCCTGGCTGGTCTGCTCGTCATCGCGGCCGGCGCCTATGGTGGCCATCTCACCGATCCGCAAAACTATCCCGACGAGGTCGTGGTCGTCGGCAAGAAAATCGACGCCAAGTTCTCGCCCAACAAGGATGCCGACAAAGCTTTTGGTATGGGTCCGGGCGCGATCGCGCGTTCGATTCGCAAGCAGGACGGCAAACTCGAGATTGAGTCCGGCAAACAGAAAGGCTGGATCCCCGAGTCCGCGATTGAACGGGTGACCTTGCCGTCACCGCCGGGCACGAGTTTGGCGGATATGGTTCGGGCGCTGCTGACCAAGTTGAAATAGCGCTTAAGAGTCGCTGGGAAACTTTTGGCTCAAAGCCTCTTTAAACCGTTGTTCGAATTCTTCTGCTCTCGCCTCGAGGCCCATTTGCAAAGCGGCACTTTTCAGCCGCCGCCAAAAGCCAGGTTTACACCCATATTGCAGGGCAAGTTCCTCCAATCCGTCGAGGGCCAATTCAAACTCTCCAGTGTCGATGTAATCGAGATACGTTGACATCTCCCTCTCGTCGATGTGGAATCGATTCGATTCATGCAGGAGTTCAGCCGACCGAGATAGCTGCGACTCTACGACTTTCCATCCCTTCGCTGTTCGCTGCCGCTTTACCTCTGCGATTCGCTTTGCTTTGACTTCGTCTTTCATTGGTTGCGTTTGTCTATATAGAATTTTCTGACTTAATAATTCGCTATCTTTGATAGTGGCGCAGGATTCCAAGTTCCTCGAGGCGATCCGTGTACCGTTCCAAGTCGCTGGGTTCAAAGCAGCAGAATACAATTGTTTGCGGGAATTGATTTTCATTCTGCCATGCTGTCGCAGCTATAATCGCAATCATGCAGGCCTCCGCTTGAGGGAAACCGTAAGCGCCGGTTGAGATGCAGGGGAACGCGATTGCATGGAGAGTGTGATCGGCAGCAATTCGAAGCGCTGCACGATAGGTGTTCGCCAAGATTTCGGATTCTCCATGTTCGCCGTCACGGAAGATTGGACCAACCGCGTGAATCACGAATTTTGCGGCTAGATTGAATCCCGGTGTGATGCGGGCATTGCCTGCGGGGCATGGCGCAAGTTTGCTCGAGGCCTCGACCAGTTCCGGTCCGGCGGCGGCATGGATGGCGCCGTCGACACCGCCGCCACCCAGTAGCGATTCGTTCGCCGCGTTCACGATCGCATCGACGCGGAGTCGGGTGATGTCACCTGCATGGAGTTGAATGTTTGGCATCAACGTTGGTGCTCCCGGACATGGGATGATGTTCGCAGGGCGGTGTCCCATCGCACCACGCCCAGCAACTCCAGATCAGGAACACCAACCAACGCGTCCATCAACGACAGGACCATTCCCTTGTCCCCATTCCTTTGTGCACAAAGGCCCCGCCGCGAATGCCCGCAGTGGAAGATGGTTTTCCCTTTTACCTGCTCTTCAAACGTCTTTGCGCATGTTTTTTCAGGACAGAAGAATGGGGACAGGGGAATGGCGATGTTGTTCGTCATGCGCTTGGATACGGTTCAAGAGTTCGAGTTTTATGTGTTTGTCCGCCGGTCAGCTTGGTCCAATTGAGACCACTGGCAGGTCGTCTGGTTCATTCGAGTTTATCTAAAAGTTTTCGGGCTAACTAAACGAGCATCCTCGATGTCCCAGAACGTGAACAGCGTCTCCATGCGGCATGGTCAAGCAGACGGAAGGCGGGTTGTGAATCATGAACTAGGAAGGATGTTTTCGGCGAGGATGGTGTCGGAAGGCTGCCGCCTTGGAGGCGATACGACGTTCACCGGCTTGACTCTTCTTGCAACTCTTTTAGCCGGTCGTCCAAAACGGTATGGCGCGCGAGCTTGCCTGGATCGCGTTCGAGGAAGGCTACCCGGATCGCGTCCAGATCCTCGAACGCGTGGAGCACCAGCGCCGCGCACATCTTGCAGGGCGAGAGCGTGGTGATGACCTGCATCCCCGCCTCGAACGGAAGCCGTCCCTTGATCCGAGCGAGCGAAAGCAGATTCACTTCTGCGTGCCGGGTTTTGTTCAGACCGGCGGTATTGCGCGCCGCCAAGAGCACGGTTCCTTGGGCATCGAGCAGCGCGGCGGCGAGTGGACGGTCTTGTTCGGCCCGTTTGCGTTCGGGGTCGCGGGGCAGGGCGCGGACGCGTTCGTCGAGGTGAACCGCAAGCGCAAAAGGACTGCCGCTCAAGCCATCGGTGGTGAGTTCGGAGGTGGTCGCGTAGTGCCTGTCCAAGCCGTCGGCGCATTCGTCGAGCCAGCAGACGGTATCGAATACGCCTGCTTCGAAGACCGTTCCGGTGGTGAGTTTTCCGGCGGCCACTCGAACCACTGCCCGATCGATTTCCGTGTCGTTCGCGTCGGTGTGGATCCGGTTGCGCAGCAAGCGATGCGCCTCGCCTCGGTACGCTTCGTACACCGCGCCGACCAATCGGGCCACGGACGATTCCAGCACGCCGGAGCCGACCGAACGGCAGCCCAAGGTTTGCCCGTCGCGGGACGGCAAGATCGCAATGGACGGATGCATCAACGCGCCAGTTAATTGGCTCCGAGCACGATGCCGCGGAAGAAGCGGGTGGTCGGGTTCAGGCTGAGGGAAATGCTGGCGGTGTCATTGCCGCCGGTCAGGTTCAGCGTTTGAACCAGACCCCACGCGGGCGCGTCGATGTCCCGACTGGTTTCGATCCGGATCGTGGTGTCGGCCGGACCGGTGAGGTCGAGCCGCGCACCGTTGGCGTCGAAGGACAAGCCGGTGAAGGAGACCGGACCGGTGACGGGCGGCGGGTTTAGGCTGTAGCCGATGTCCATCAGGATGCCGCGTTCGATGCCGCTCAGGCTGCGGGCGCTCAAACCGGCTTCGGTGGTCGATACCGTCAGCAGGCCGGCGTAATCTGGGTTCTCGTCGTCGAGGTGGCTGAAGCTGGTGAAGGGTTCGAACACGGTGGGGGAGTACAGGCCCACCGGGTTGCCGCCGTTGGCCGCGCGGGCGTTCGGGCCGTTGAAGAAAATGCCGTTCAAGCCGCCGCCGCGCAAGGCGAGCCAGCGGGTTCGATCAAGAATGAAGGTGGTGTCGTTGATGAGTTCGACGCCGTTCGCGTCGCTGATAAAATTGTCGAACGCCTCCCAAATACCGGTGTTGCCAACGCCGCTACCCCAGTCGTCTTCGCCGTTGTTGCGGATGCCGGAGAGGAAGCCAAGGGCATGCATCATCTCGTGCATCATGGTGCTTTTAAAGTCGAACGAGGTGATCGGAATGTCGTCGTCGAAGTCCCAAGGCTGGGCGAAATTGATGTTGATGGTGCCGTCGGCGGCGGCCCCATTGAGGTCGGTGCCGGTGATGATTTTTTCGTGCACGACGCCGCGCACGTAGCCGCCCGCGAAGAAGCCATTGATCACATAGTCTGAACCCGCCGAGGCGAGTCCGGCGGCATTATTGCTCACCACCTCGATTTGGATCGTCGCCGTGTGGTTGAGCGCCGACGCGAGCCGACTGCCGGCGTCCTGCATCGCCGCCCGCCGCGCCGCGCCCAGGCTCGGATGGTTGAATTCCGGGCTGGCGGAATAATCAAAGTCGAAGATGACTTGTGCCGAAGCGAGCAGGCTGAGCAACCAGCATATGGCGGCATGGATGATGGGGTTCGGTCTCATAAATTCGTTGATTCCTACTACGTCACTTTTCTGCAACCTTCAACTCGGTCGCGCGGCCGACTTTCATGAGGGTGCCTCTCAGCCAATATGACGGACCGACTACTCCTTGGTCACCGTCTCATCGAGATTCATCACCACTCTTACCAACAAGACGAGCGCAGCTTGGCGCGCCGTCGCAGACCTGTCTTTGCAGATGTCTGCCGCCTTCAACGCGCCGGACTCGGTCCGGGTTAACTGCGCCTCCAAATAGGCCGACAGCTGCGCGTGCTCCGCCGCACTCGGTGCCCGCGTGAGGAAGCGGCGGAACACGGTCGTCACCGGATTCTCCTCGGACGCGGCCTCAATGTGGCTCGCGAGTGCGCGCGCCATTTCGAGAAACATGTCGTCATTGAGCAGGGTCAGCGCTTGCAGTGGCGTGTTGCTGCGATCGCGTTTCGCGATACACGTCTCGCCGGTGGGCGCGTCGAAGGTGGTGTAAGCGGCAAAGGGGGCGGTGCGTTTGCTGTGGGTGTACAAGGAACGCCGGTAGCGCTCCGGTCCTGTTGCGGCAACCCATTTGGTGCCTCCGTAGGCGATGCCGGTGACCGAGGCTGGCTGCGGTGGCTTGACACTGGGCCCGCCCAGTTTGGGATGCAGTACGCCACTGGCGGTGAGCATGATGTCGCGTACCGTTTCACCGTCGACCCGGAAGCGTGGGCCACGTGCAAGCATGGTGTTGTAGGGGTCAGACCTTAACATTTCGGGCGCGGCGGGCCGCGACGATTGCTGGTAGGTCTCGGAGGTGGTGATCAAGCGGTGGAGCGACTTCATCGACCCCTCCATGGCGTCGAACTCTGTGGCCAGCCAGTCGAGTAGTTCGGGGTGGGAGGGGCGTCCGCCGAGCACTCCAAAGTCGTCGACTGAGGCGACGATGCCGCGTCCGAACAAGGCGTGCCAGGCGCGGTTGACAGCAACCCGCGACCCCAGCGGATTGTCGGTGGAGGTGAGCCAGCGGGCAAAGGTGAGGCGATTGGCATCGTTGCCGAGCTGGGGAAAAATCTCCGGTACACCGGGGCTGACCAGCTCGCGCGGACTCAAGTACTCACCGCGGTGGTGGCGGGCGGTGGGTCGCGGATGGTCTGCCGGGCGTTCGGTGAAGACCATGGTGCTGGGCGGTTTGGGGGCCTGTCTGGCAAGCGCCTCCATCTGCTTTTTAGGTTCCGAGAGCGTGCCGAGAAAGGCGAGCTTGAGATCCCGAGTAGGTTTCGCTGCCGTCGCGGCCGCGAGTTGTCGTTCGATCTCGGCCGGCCAAGATTTCGCGGTGGCGCGTTCGGCGGAGGTGGCGAGGCGGAAACGCCCGAGCGAGGTGGTGAAGTGGCGTTCGAACAGCATCTCAATCGTCGACTCGCCAGCGGGTAGCGGGTTCTTGAAATTGAGTACGAGCTGGTTGGCTCGGCCGTTTTGGCCGGCGGTCGACCAACCGCTGGACCCGTCGCCGTCGAACACGGCCGCTGGGCTCGCCTTGCCCGAACCGATGTTGATTTTCCCATAACTCATGCTGCCGTCGGCAAACGGATGTGCATTGGTTTGACCGGCGGGCGTGACGGAGTTGACCGTGAGTTCGGAGAGGAAAAAGTCGCCTTTACGGCCCTCGTAATAGGTGCGTCCAGGGCCGCCCACCGGCAGCCGTTCGTCGGGAAGCACTTCGAGGCGGAGTGCGGACGCGGGCTGGTCGAGCTTCACTTGCAGCGTGTACACATCTCGTTTGGTGCCGTCACCGGTGGCGAAAATGGAACCGTCGGCTTGGTGGCTGAGCTTGGTGAGTCCGGCCTCCATGTGGTGCGGGCGCAGGGTGGTCCACTCGCTGGACTCGGCTTGGGCGAGTTTGAGCCAAGCAGCAAACGCCTCCGCATCGATCGCGGCGATGAGCCGATTCTCCGTGGCGCTGCGGCGGGCAGAATGCTGTTCTGCGGCGGCCTCATGCGCCGAACCCGGCACCGCCAGATCTGGTTCCTCGGTATTGTTGAGCAAGGCCATCATGCGGTAATAGTCGGTGTGCTGAATTGGGTCGTACTTGTGGGTATGGCATTGGGCGCAGCCGATGGTCAGGCCCATCCACGCCGTGCCGGTGGTGGCGACGCGGTCGACCATCGCGTAGAAGCGGTACTCGAGCGGATCGATGCCGCCTTCCTCGTTGAGCATGGTATTGCGGTGGAAGCCGGTGGCGACGCGTTGGGCGCGGGTGGAGTCGGGCAGCATGTCGCCGGCCAGTTGTTCGACTGTGAACTGCGCGTAGGACATGTCGTCATTGAGCGCCTTGATCACCCAGTCGCGGTACGGCCAGATGGAGCGTTCGCGGTCTTTCTCGTAGCCGTTGGTGTCGGCGTAGCGGGCGAGATCGAGCCATGGCCGGGCCCAGCGTTCGCCGTAGTGGGGCGAGGCGAGGAGCTGGTCGATCAGCCGTTCGGTGGCGTGCGGCGAGGCGGCGTGTTCACGCAGATAGGCGTCCGCCTGTTCGGGGGTGGGCGGCATGCCGATGAGGTCGAGATAGAGCCGGCGTACCAAGGTGGCGGGCGCGGCGGGTGGGGCGGGGATCACTCCTTCACTTTTTAAGCGGGCGCGGACAAAGGCGTCGATCGGGTGGGTTTTAGGCTCCGTGCCCGTGGGCAGGTCCGGTCGTTCGGGCGGCAGGAAGGCCCAGTGCGTTTCGTAGGGTGCGCCGTCCTTGATCCAGGCCTTGATCGTGGCGATTTGATCGTCCGGCAGCGCCTTGTGGAGCGGCGGGGGCGGCATGCGTTCGTCGGGATCGGTCGACAGCATGCGGGCGATCAATTCGCTGCTGTCGGGGTCGCCCACCACGACGGACGAGGCGGTCGCTCCTTCGAAGGTGTCGAGTCGCAGCTTGCCCTTGCGCGCCTCTTCGTCGGGGCCATGGCATTCGAAGCAATGGTCGGCGAGAATTTGCAGCGCGGTCGGTTCGGCGGCCTTGGCGAAGGAAACGAGGGCGATGAGAACGAAAAGAAACGCGGTCACGCGGGTGTGGGTTCGGCGGATCATGTTCATCTACCTAGCAAAAACGGTGATCCGGCGAAAGTGTGCAGATTTTTGCAACCGTCCGCGAGGGCATGCTTCGATTCGCCTCGCAGAATCGGCTCGCGGGCCGCTCGCCCTCCATCCGCCCACCTACTTTGCTTCGAGCTCAGCGATTTCGATCGGCGCAAAATTTAAGTAATCGCAGGACGTCAGATGATACCGAACGTCGGACTTCTCGCCGAACAGCGGCCCCAGATCGGTCTTCAAACTGTGCAGGTGGCCGAACACCACGTGGTCGATTTTGGCGGCCTCGAACAACTCGGTGAGTTCGGTGTCCTCGAGTTCGGCGCTGGTCGGCGGATAATGAACGAGAACGATACGTAGCGCCGGCGAGTCGCCGGGCAATTTGTCCATCGCGGTCATGGCCGCCCGAACCCGGCCGAGTTCGCGGGTGTACACCTTTTGCGCTTTGCGCTGTTCCTCTTCGCTTTGGGCCGCGCTGGAAATGGCGTCGCCATCACCGGACCACGCGATCAAATGGCCGAACGCGAGTCCGGGCACATCCCACAAACGGGTGCCGCAAAAATGCACCGGACCCGCCGGGCTGGGCATGGCAAGCGCGTCGGCGTGCAGCGCGTGAACGCCGTCGGGCAGCGCGGTGCGAACGCGGCCGATGCCTTGCCACCAGAAATCATGATTGCCGCGGCAGATGATTTTGGTGCCGGGCAACGCAGCGACCCAATCGAGATCGGGGGCGGCTTCGGGCAGGCGCAGGGCCCAAGAGATGTCGCCGGGCAGGAGTAGGATGTCGTCGTCGGCCACGCGTTCCGCGCAGGCGGCGGTGATTTTCTCGTGGTGGTCGATCCACTGCTCCCCGAACTTGTCCATGCCCTTGTTCGGCGTGCCGAACGAGAGATGGGGGTCAGCGATGGCGTGGATTTTCATGTGGGCTTTTCCGCATCCTGAACAACAGATCCTCGGAAATTACAAACCCGGATCGAATCCTCATTCATCGCTTCTGGGTGCTCGTCTTGACGAAGTGGACGGGTTTCTGGCCAAAGTGAATCTCAACTCGGCTCCAGTTTTGAATCGATACCCTCAAGGGTTTATGTGGCTGCGCGGACCCCTCCTCGATTCTATAACCCACCAGTTGAGAGCGGGCTTGAATAGTGACGCGTTGTTTTCCGGCACCTCTTAAATCTTGATATCAAGCGAAGCACCGTCGAAGTCATGCCAATCGATGGCTTGTCGTCTCATCGAGGCTCAAGTCGTTCCCCGTCCGGAGTCACCGCGTAGCACTGCCCGGTAGCGGGATCGTATTGAATGGGTGTCCCCCATGCATCGTTTGGAACCCGAACCATGACCCTTTCTGCTATCAGTTCCTCCAAGGATTTCGGATACCGGTTGTTCTCCATTTCGAACATGATGACCGTGTGGTGGGCCCCCTCCAGAGCCGCCCTGGTTTTCATCACTTTCGCCTTCTCTGCTTCCGCCTCAACCTTCTTGCTTATCGTTGCCATTTGGATGCAGCAGACGTGAAGAAGATGAGAGACAACGCGACGCTCACGTAGCCCAGTATCAATCCGGCGAGGGCCTGACCATCTCCACCTAAGCCAGGGGTTTTCCGGATTTTTCCCCGCGATATGTGTCCGAGAACGATCGCGACGATACCCGTCAGACCGCAACTGAGAAATCCTAGGATCCCGCAAACCAGCGCCCCTATTGCCATCCCCTCGGATCTGGGAGGAAGATGGGGGTTCGGTGGTGGCGGCGGTGGTGGCGGGGTTTCGTATGTGGCTTCCATGGTTTTTTTAGGTAGAACGCCCATCGCTTCAAGAGTGAAAACGTGCCGGAGTCGGCAGGCATGGAAAAAGAGGTCCCTAATGTAAAAAAAACGCGAGGCGGAAAACCGCCTCGCGCCTCATTTTGCGTTTGAGAACGTTGGTTGCAAAGGCGGCTTAAGGACGCCGTGTCCATACGCAAATTCTCGTGCCGGTATTGACCGGGATCGTCACCGGAACGGTGACCGTGGCTGGGTTGCCGGCGGCCAGGTTGACGGTGGCTTGAACCACCGAGGACGCGCCGTTTTCCGGCACCACTTGAACCTCGATATCAAGCGAAGCCCCATCGAAGTCCATGGCCTCGACCACCACGTTCTGGTTGGTCGGCGAACCGGCCGGCAAGACAAAGAACGCGTCGGCGCCCGGCGGAACCACATTGCCGGCGACCGATGTCAGTCGCAGAGTGGGTACCGTTGGCGGAAACACAAACATCGCCGTTCCGATGCTGGTACCAAGCGTCGAACTCAGACTGATGGCTGGGATGCCGGTTTTGTCGATGGCATCCACGCGGATCTGTCCGGCGACCACCGAGGTCCCACTTGCCGCGCCGGTGGAGCAGGTGACTTCGTTGATGGAGGGCGCAATCAGCCGAACCGCGCCACGGGCACCAAGTCCGCCATTGCTACCGCGGGATCCTCCGTTGGCCCGGATGCTGCCGTTGCAGGCCAACTCGATCTTGGTGTTCGAGGCCACCACGATCGCGCCGCCGCCCCCGCCACCCGCACCAAAGCTGGCAGGCGGGGTCAGCCGGTTGTCGCCACCAGAACCGCCGGAGCCGCCGATGATCGGAATCAACAGAGGCGTCATGTAGCTGTTGCCGCCAGCGCGATCAGCGGTATCCGCGGTGGTGTCCACGCCGCCTTCCGGGCCGTGGCCATCGCCAGCGGTAATCCCGCCGGTAAATCCACCGTTGCCGCCGTCGAACCCGCCGGGGCCGCCGGCGCCGCCGAGAACGCCGGACGCACTTTCGCCGCTGACATCGACAAGGCCTTCAATCAGAACATCACCGCTCGCTAATAGGTAGACGGGGGTGTTCAGAGCGTTTTTGACGAACTTGAGCGTGGAACTCCGCCCCACGGTGATGGACGTGCAATTAAACACCCCATCGGCTGGGACGTTCAATGTCGTGATACCCGAACTGGCCGGGATGTTGATCGCCCCATAACTACCGTCGCTGCCAAGGTTGATCGTGACTTGGGCGGAAGCGGTGCTGAGACCGAGCAAGAGGGACGCGAGAAAGGCCAGGATGGCAAGCGTCCGTTTGTTGGTGGGATGGAACTGTTTCATGATGACTCCTGTTGCGAGTGCGTGTTTTGGTTTTTTTTTTGAATTAGATTATGGATTGATTTCGACGGTGACCGGCGGCGTGCCGACGGTGATGCCCAAGTCGAGCGGGCCGCTGCTCGACGAACTGGGAAGGACCACGGTGGCCGTCGGCGTGCCGACTGTGATCCCAAAGTCGAGGGCGCCGGGGGCCGAACTCGGAATAACCACCTTCGCTGGCGGGGTGCCGACGGTCAGCCCGAAGGCGAGCGGGCCGCTCGGCGACGCGTCCGGGAGGACCAGCGTGGCCGCCGGTGTGCCAACGGTGATGCCTAGGGCGAGGGGACCGTTCGGCGCCGAACTGGGCAGCACCAGCGCCACCGCAGGCAGGCCGACCGTCACCAAGTGGGGCGTCGAAAAGTGCGTCAGCGGATCCGAGTACGCGTCGATTTCCCAGCCATCCAGCCAGGAGTCGCCGTCGGTGTCCGCGACGACCGGGTTGGTCATGTGAACGGAGACTTCGTCCATGTTGCTGAGATCATCCCCGTCGATATCCTCTTGGCCGTCATCGATGCCGTCACCGTCGGTGTCGGCGACATTCGGATTGGTGCCGATCAAGGCCTCGCCAAAGTTGACCAAGCCATCGCCGTCGGGATCTTCCAAGCCGTCGATCACGCCGTTGCCGTCGGTGTCGGCGATGGTCGGGTTGGTTCCCGCGAAGGGTTCGAAGTTGTCCGGCAGCAAATCGCCGTCGGAGTCCGGACCGCCGGACACGGTGAATTGCCACATGAAATCGGCCGCCAAGCTGTTGCCCGCCAGATCGCGAATGGGGTTCAGGATACTCACCTCGTAGCGTCCTGGGTCGAGGACGTTCGGGAAGGACACGATCAGGGAATGCGTCATCACGTCATACATCAGGATGCCGCCCGCAAGCCGCTCATCATCGGCGGTGCCCAACTGTTGGTCCACGCCGCTACCGGTGACAAAGATGTTGTTGGTGCTGAGGTCGGCGGGGTTCACGGGTTCGGAGAACAGGACGTTGAGGTTGTTGAAGGCCGGCACGAATGCTTGATTGGATGGAAACGTCAGAGAGACCCGCGGCGGGGTATTGTCGGGGACGAGGTTGACCGTGATCTCCGAACTGTCGGTGAAGTTTCCGCCGGTGTCGGTGGCGCGGGCCACGATGGTGAACTGGGAGGTGTTCGACAGCAGCGGGGTGATCAGCCGGTATTCGAACGGGTAGTTGCCGTCGATGGCCACGGGTTGGCTATCCATCGAGAACGCCACATTGCGCACTTGCACATCGTCCAAAGCGGTCGCGGAAATCCGGAACAGCGCCCCTTCCTCGGCGGTCCATGTGGTGCTGCCCGCGCCGGCGAGCAGGTCCGAAGAACTCAAGGCGATCGTCGGCGGGACCCCGTCGCGGTCGAGATCTTTGTAGTTGAACACCGTCAGTCCGGCGTTGCCGTCGGCGACGTAGGCGATGCCGTTGTAGAGCTCCACATCGAACGGTTGACCGTTGGCATCAAAGGTGAGCTGCAGATTGTCGATGCCGTTGATGTTTGTCCCATTGAACAAGCCAAGTCGGCGGTTTCCGGCGCCGCTGTAGGTCGATAAGATCGAACCACTGCCATTGTCCGCGACCCCGCGGAAGGTGCCGAGTCCCGCTTGAACCTGACCGGTCTGCAACGGATTCAGCGGATCGACAATGTCCATTACATCGTAGCCCGAACTATGCGTGAACAAGAGAGTCGGATAGCCGTTGAACACGTGTGAGTGGCGGTTCTCGGATGATGCACGGCCATGCGCGGTGTCCGAGAGAAAGATCGGCAAGGTGTCGCGCACGTCATAGAGCATCAGGCGATTTTGGCCCAACACCGCCAAGGTGTCCGCCGCCAAGGACAGGTGCACCGGGGGATTGGGCAGGTTTTCAGTGCCGAGAACATTGCCCGTGAGCATGTCGACGGTATGCAGACGGGAATTGGCGGTGATGACGTACGCGATGGTTTCCGCGTTGACCACGGAAATCGCGCGGCTGCCGAGCGCAATCGTTTGCCTGACGGTGCCGGCCACGGGGTCGGTGATGTCGAGGATGGTCAAGCCGGCGCTATCGTCGGCAACCGCGATCAAGTTGTTGGCGCGGGCAACGTCGAGCGCTCGGCCCGGGGTTGCCACCTGACTAATGATGCGTGGATCCATGCCGTTGTAGACGTTGAAGGTGGCCACGCCGCCGCCTTCGGTCGCGAGCACGACGAGATCATCGACCGCTTGCAAGTTGATCGCATTACCCGGCGTCGCCACTGCGGCAATGATGCCGATCCGGGACGGGGTGCCGTCGATCGGGTTGCCGCAGGCCTGAACTTCGGCTAAGTCGCTGACGCCGTCGCCGTCGGTATCGATATTGTTGGGATCGGTGCCGACGATGTATTCAGCCTGGTCGCTTAGTCCGTCGCCATCGGTGTCGGGCGAGGTGTAGTCGCCGAGCACGACATTCGGCATCATGTTGTTCTGGCCGGCGCCGGGCGTGATAAAATCAACCCAGCCAATTTGCAGGGTTTCGGAATGCAGAACCCAATGGCGGAAATAGGAGTTCGGCGGCAGCAGCAGGTTTTCGTGCAGAATCCCGGAGGAGATAATCTTGTCGCGCAGCACGGGAACCGTCGGATCCGGAAACCAGGTTTCAATGAGGGTGAAATAACAGGCGCTGACTGGTTCGACATTACCGTCAACGCCGACGGATGGCGGGGCGACTGGTGGCGGCAGGGGCGGCGGTGGCGGTGGGTTCGGTGGGTTCGGGGCGGGCGGCGGTGTCGGCGGCGGCAGCGGCGGGAAGGGCGGCGGCGGCGGAGACGGTGGCATGGGGCCGGGGCCGGGCTGCGGCGCATCACAGCCATTGTTAGTAATTGGACAGTCCCCATGCCATCCTGGAGCGAGAACCCCGACGCCGGGATCGGTGCAGACCAAGGTTCCGTCGGCTGAAACCGTGGTCGGACCGGCGACTTCCCAGCGGCCGGTATCGTGGTTGAAACTGATCAGGGCGCTCTTCGAACCGGGCGCGAGCGTGCGTCCGTCGCGCAGGTTGGGCAGGTTGGGAAAACACAGCGGCGCGGGTTCGTCGAAGTTGGTCGCCCCGTCGGTTTGCACCGTGATCACAATGGGAAACGGCAGCGAGTCGGGGAGCTCTCCCGGCAGGCGGTCCGGTGGCACCGGCGCGATGCCGACCATGCCGCCACGGGTGCCGTCATTGGCAAACAGCGCGTTCGGTGGCACCGTCAATTGCACGTCTTCGAACTCGGGAAAATCATCGCGAATGCTTTGGGCGAACTTAATCAGCGTCTCCGACGCCGCACTGACCGGTTGCAGGCTGCCGGGCACCACCAAGGGCAGATAGACGTCGCCGACGTTCAGCGACTCGCCGGGAACGGATGTCCAGGGCTTGCCGACGAAGGGATAGTACGCGCCCGCCGGCACGCCGTTGGCGGCGGTGCGTCCGTCAACGTGAACGAAGAACCGGCCTGAAGGCGCAGGGTCCAAGGAGAAGTTGCCCATCGCATCGGTGGTGGTAAACAGCGTACTTTCCATTCCGTCCACGGTGATCATGACGCCTTCGAGCGGGTTGTTGACCGAGTTGGTACTGTTGCCCACGAGTTCGGAGGCGAACACCCGGCCATTCACTTTGGTGTTCGGCACGACCGTCAGGCCCAGCGTCTCGAAGTCGTAGGTCGTCGTTCCGCCGCGCGTCGCACCGCCGTCGAGCGAGACCGCGAAGCCCGTCGTGTCGATCAGCGTGTCGGCGTTTACCGTGACCCGAACGCGGCTGCTGGCCGGTAGCGGATCGTCAAAGAATAAGGTGATCGCGTCCATATCGTCGGAGATATGAATGCGGGCGTCGAGCGGTACCCCGGCTTGTTCGGCCATGATCACCGAACTGTCGATGACCACCCCGGCCTGCAGCGGTCGTTCGAAGCGCAAGATGAACTCCCGCGTCACCGCGACATCGCGTTCAGAGTCGATCGGCGAGGCGCTGCCGCGCGACTGGATTTCGGTGAGGCGGTAAAACCCAACCGACGTGGGCATCAGGGCTTCGTTGTACAC
>ENA-ORXR01002433-ORXR01002433.1-marine-metagenome-genome-assembly--contig:-NODE-2433-length-17703-cov-3.621979_pt1 | contig 17703 bp, 14 predicted proteins | sample MGYA00237866_ERZ511479 | MGnify/ENA metagenome assembly ERZ511479 | reverse complement strand
ATAAAACGACCATTTATACAGGGAATATTAAAACTTATTAACCGTGCGACTGATTATCACTCGCTAATAATTACCCCCCATGATGAACTTTTGAATAAAGGGGGGTATTAAAATGCTTGATTAGGAAACATGTTTTTTGAGCCATAGAAAAATAAAAGTGGCTTGCATCAGCCAAAACATACCACTCATCTCATCATCAGCTAAAAAGCAAAATTTATTTCTATATTTCAGTTATTACTTTTAGTTCATTACAGAACCTTAATGACCAACTCTAAGCTGTGCGAGGTGAACGACATGAATCAAAATCCACTAAAAAACAACTCTGTTTACTCAAAGTATTTATCTATATCCATGCTAGCGGGTAGTGTGCTGCTAGGTGGGTTGAGCAGCCAAGCCGCCGCTCAATGCCCTGTTAAGGGAGTATTTCTTCCCAGCTGGCAACCGGATGAATACAGAAAAATCAACGGCAGAAACAACAATCTAGAGCATAAAGGATGGGGAGCCGCAGGAAAGCCTCTGATCCGGCTTAAAGAAATAGGCATAGGCAAAGATCCTTTACGTCAACCTGGATCTAACAATGATTTACCTAACGCACGGGTGGTTAGTAATATCGTCGCAAGTCAGAATGGATCTCCCACTAATTCCAAAGGATTGAGTGACATGTTTTGGTTATGGGGGCAATTTCTGGATCACGATATTACTCTGGTTCACACGGATGCGAACAATCCAGCCAATATTATAGTTTCACCTGATGATGATTTTTATTCTCAGTATCATATTCAGATTTTGCCTTTCGATCGCAGTGAAACGATTAATGATAAAGAGGGTCGCCATCCTAATTCGATAACCAGCTACATTGATGGCTCTAATATATATGGCTCAGACAAAGGCACGGCCGATAGAATCCGAAGCCATGTAGGTGGCAAACTGCGCATTTCGGACAATGGCCTATTGCCCAAAGATGACAATGGGAGTATTTTTTTCCTTACTGGTGATGAGCGAGGGAACGAAAACATTGCTTTGACTGCAATGCATACCTTATGGGTACGCGAACATAACCTGATTGCCGATGCCCTCGCTTGCAAATACCCCCACTGGAAAGATAAAGATAATAGAATCTACAAAGAGGCTAAGCGCATTGTCGTAGCAGAGTTACAGGCGATTACTTATAACGAATTTTTACCCGCGCTGCTTGGCCGCAATGCTTTGCCGGGTTATTTAAAAAATAGCTCGGGGTATGATGACAGAATAAAAGTAAACATTAGCAATGTATTTTCCGCCGCCGCTTATCGCTTTGGGCACTCGATGTTACCGCCAAGCCTGCTACTTTTGAATCAGAGCGGTTCTGAAATTAGCACGGAATATGTGTCACTCACAGAGGCATTTTTTCAGCCTGGAAAAGTTGATTTAGTTGGTATTGAACCAATACTGCACGGACTCACTGCTCGAAAAGCGATGGCAGTTGATCCAATGGTTGATCATAGTATCCATAATCTACTGTTTCAGATTCAAGGTGAATCTCATGGTCTTGATCTGGCTGCATTTAATATTTGGCGCGGCCGCGACCATCAAATACCAAGTTATAATGATGTGCGCGAGTCTTTAGGTTTTAGTCGGGTTACTGGTTTTAACGACAAGGCTAACAAGTGGCAACGAGGGTTCGGTAAGAAGTTAGAAGAGGCTTACGACAGTGATCCCGATAAGATAGATTTGTGGGTTGGTGGGTTAGCCGAAAAAGCAGCGGGTGACGCGCTCGTTGGTAAAACTTTCAAGGCTATTCTTCTGGAGCAGTTCAGCCGATTACGGCGAGGTGACCGTTTCTGGTATGAAAATAGAAATTATTACGAGATCCAGGATATAAAGCAGTTCAAAAAAATAAAGTTCTCCGACATTATTAAACGTAACACGCCCATTTGGAATATTAATAGGAATGTATTTAAGGCCTCAGAAATTCATAAATTGGGTGGCTCAAGAAAAAGTAGAAGATCAAGAGGTTCTCGTAACATAGACAATGAAAACCGCAGGAATCGTCGTATTCGAAAAGCTATCCGCAAGGAAAATTTTGGCTAAGGGTCGTACGTAATTTTGTAAACCACAGGTAAATAACTACAAATCTCAAGTTAAAACCGCAATACTGGTCTACATGCTAAAACCAAGCACCCTAGAACAACGTAACACATGGACAATCGATGCCCTTGATTATCTGGATCAAGGCATTTCGATTTTCGACCACGAATTACGCTTGGTCGCTTGCAACAAACGCATGCTAGACCTTCTTGAGTTACCCGAATCACTCGCCAAGACCAATCAACATCTCAGCGAGTTCTTCCGATTTAATGCCCAGCGTGGCGAATATGGCGATGGTGATATCGATGATTTAGTTGCTGAACGTGTCGCGCTTGCTAAAAACTTCCAACCGCACGTTTTTGATCGCGTGCGTCCAGATGGCACCATTATCGAAGTGCGCGGCAACCCGATGGAAAAAAACGGTGGCTTCGTAACCACCTATACGGATGTTACCGAGCAGCGCCACGCCGAGGCCAGACTTGAAAATCGCGTTATAAAAAGAACTGAAGAATACCGTCAGGAAACAGCCGCACATTTAAAGACCGCAAATGCCTTACACAAAAGTGAGTTATGGATTCGTCAGATTGCTGATGCTGTGCCAGCACTCATCGCTTATATCGACAAGGACAACCGCTACCAGTTTGCTAACAATGTGCATCAGAGCTGGTTTGGTCTGGATCGTAAACTACTGATTGATAGCTCCATTTTTGACTTGGTTGAGGAAAAAAACAGAGCGCAATTTGAGCGTGATATCGCAATCGTTCTGAAGGGCAAGGAAGTTTCCAGTGAGTACGTGATTCGCCGTAAAGGTCGCTCGCCCCTCGATGTGTCAATTACCTTCATCCCCCATTTTGATGACAATAAAAAGATGCTGGGCTACTTCTTTCTTGGGCAGGATCTCACCGAGCACAAACAAACACAGCGCGAGTTGGTGGAATCCCAAAAAATGCAGGCGCTTGGGCGCTTAACCGGGGGCATCGCACACGACTTTAATAATCTGCTGACCATTATCCTAGGCAACCTCAATTTTATAGAAGACGATAGTTTAGACACCAATGAAATGCGTGAGGTTATTCAGCATTGCCAGCAAGCAGCCAAACGTGGTGGTGTGCTCATTCAACGCTTATTAACCTTTTCGCGACGTCAGGCACTCAAGCCAGAACCGACCAATCTCAACACGATGATTGAAGATTTTAGCCTGTTATTACAACGCACGCTGGGCGAAACGATACAGGTAAAATGCAAGCTTGGAACAGGTCTTCCATCGGCCTCAGTTGATAAGAATCAATTGGAAACTTGCCTATTAAATCTCGCCCTGAACGCCAGAGATTCCATGCCTATGGGTGGCAAGCTAAGCATCCAGACACAAGCCTACTTTAAACCAAAACAGCACCATACTTTTACCGACTTACCCGGGGGTGACTACCTGATGCTGAGTGTTAAGGACGAAGGTGATGGCATGTCTGAAGAAACTATCAGCCGTGCATTCGAGCCTTTCTACACCACCAAACCGTCAGGGGTGGGAACCGGCCTTGGACTAAGTATGGTGTATGGTTTTGTTAAGCAATCAGGCGGTGGAATCGATATCAATTCGACCTTAGGGTCAGGTACAACGATTAGGCTGATCTTCCCCATTGACAAACAACACAACGAAACAAAAAAAGCCAAAGAAGACTTACCTAACCCTGAGCCACAAAATGCCCGTGTACTGTTGGTTGAAGACGATGAGGGCGTGCGACAGTTCGTACATCGCACCCTAAATAAAATGGGATACAACGTTGATTTAGCACAAAACGGTGAGTATGCACTTGAGCAACTTAACAGCAACCCTGAGTACGATCTGGTACTGACCGATATTGTGATGCCGGGCTCTGTGAGTGGTTTAGATTTATACGCCCGGATTAATCTGGAGCACCCAGCCACACAGGTACTTTGTATGACCGGTTACTCTGAAGAGCTGAACTCTGAACTGGATGAACAACATTTACTGCACAAGCCATTTCAGCGAAATCAGCTGGCCACAAAACTGGAACAACTATTAAAATCTTCCCATGCCTGAGACAACAAACCACATCCTGATTGTTGACGATGAAGTGGCGATTCAGTCACTGATCAAACGCTATTTTCAGAAAAATGGGGCGACGGTCTACTGTGCTGGCAGCGGTGAAGAAATGCATCAAGCCATGAAACTTTATGATATCGACATGGTGTTTTTGGACGTAAACTTACCAGATAAAGATGGCTTCACCCTGCTGGATGAGATTAAACAAGAATACGATGCTGGCGTGATTATGCTGACGTCTCAAAATGAATTAAATGATCGTCTGACTGGCTTAAATGGCGGCGCGGATGACTTTGTGCCCAAGCCATTTGAAATGAGTGAGTTACTGGCGCGTTCCAATGCGGTACTGCGCCGATTGGGACGTCTAAAATCAGCACCGGAACCCGATGTCGGCCGCTACCATTTCCAAGGTTACTACCTGGACAATAAAGTGCGCGAACTTCACTCACCGGAGCAGCAGCTGGTAGACATAACACCTGCTGAGCTGGATTTGTTACTAGTCTTTCTCAAGCACCCACAAACCGTGCTGAGTCGTGATTATTTATTGCAACAAACCCGTGGGCGCGATGCTGGCCCTTTTGACCGTACCATTGATGTCAGAGTTGGACAGCTTCGTAAGAAAATACTAATTTGTGATGCAGAACAGCCATTATTTAAAACGGTGCGTGGCGGTGGGTATATTTTACAAAGCGACGTGATTCGCAAAGAAACTGAGTAGCAAGGTTATTGATAGCCTGCTAAAAAACATTATTTACAGACATTTTTGGAGAGCAACCATGAACGACCCAATCGTTATAACCGGTATCGCACGTACCCCGATGGGGAGTTTTCAGGGTGCCTTATCCGGGATGACCGCTTCCGAGTTAGGAGCTGCGGCCATTAAAGCTGCTGTCGAACGATCCGGCATTGCCTCTGAAGATGTACAGGAAGTATTAATGGGCTGTGTACTACCGGCTGGCCAAGGCCAGGCACCGGCGCGACAAGCGAGCTTAGGCGCAGGCCTTTCACTAAGCACGGGCTGCACCACGGTCAATAAAATGTGTGGCTCTGGTATGAAAGCGGCGATGCTAGCCTACGACTCTCTGATGGCTGGCAGCAATGAAGTCATAGTGGCTGGCGGCATGGAAAGCATGACAAACGCACCTTACTTGCTACCTAAAGCACGCGGCGGTCTGCGTATGGGTCATGGGGAAGTTAAGGATCATATGTTCCTTGATGGACTTGAAGATGCTTATGAAACAGGTCGTTTAATGGGGTCATTCGCCGAGGAGTGTGCCGACAAATACAACTTTACTCGCGAGGCACAGGATGAATTTGCGATCGCCTCATTAAAGCGTGCGCAAGCAGCCATCACATCAGGTGAATTTGCAGATGAGATAACCGCCGTTACCGTCAAATCACGCAAAGGCGACACCGAAGTAACTTCAGATGAGTCTCCCTTTAACGCAAGAATTGACAAGATCCCAACGCTACGACCTGCCTTTAGAAAAGATGGCACGGTCACCGCAGCCAACTCCAGCTCTATTTCAGATGGAGCCGCAGCATTAACCATGATGCGCGCTAGCGAAGCTGAAAAACGCGGGCTAAAGCCAATCGCGGTTATCCATGGTCATAACACATTTGCACATGAACCTGCTTGGTTTACCACTGCACCTGTGGATGCCGTAAAGAACCTGTTAACAAAAGTGGACTGGGCGAGTACTGACGTCGATCTATTTGAAATTAACGAAGCCTTTGCTGTGGTTACCATGGCTGGCATGCATGACCTCGAACTTCCACACGACAAAGTAAATGTGAATGGAGGAGCCTGTGCCTTGGGGCATCCTATTGGAGCATCGGGTGCGCGTATTTTGGTGACGTTAATTTCTGCTTTGCAGCGCCGCAAGCTTAAAAAAGGCGTAGCAGCCCTGTGTATTGGTGGTGGTGAGGCAACGGCAATGGCGGTGAAAATACTCTAATGATACTTAGCAAAGAACAAATCATGATTCGCGATATGGCGCGGGATTTCGCTCAGGAACGCCTCGTGCCCAATGCCGCTGAATGGGATAAAACCTGTAAATTCCCAACTGAAGAACTTAAGGAAATGGGCGAGCTTGGACTGTATGGAATGACCATTCCTGAAGAATGGGGAGGCGCGGGTATAGATTATGTTTCCTTTGCGCTGGCGATAGAAGAAATTGCAGCGGGCGATGGTGCTTGCTCGACGATTCTCAGTGTTAATAACTCAGTGGTTTGCGGACCGTTACTGCAATTTGGCAGCGACTTCCTAAAAGAAACCTACCTTAAGCCACTCGCCTCTGGAAAAATGCTGGGCTGTTTTTGCTTAACCGAACCTCAGGCAGGCTCTGACGCTTCCGCTTTAAAAACTCGTGCAGTTAAAGATGGCGATGAAGAGGGCAATGATTATGTGCTAAATGGCACTAAACAGTTTATTACTTCGGGTAAACACGCGGATCTCGCCATCGTATTTGCAGTGACTGATCCTGAAGCAGGCAAACGTGGCATTAGTGCATTTGCAGTGCCGACAGACAATCCCGGTTACAAAGTTGCTAGTCTTGAAGACAAGATGGGGCAGCATGCTTCTGACACTGCGCAAATCCTCTTTGATAATTGCCGCATTTCAGCAGACCACCTGATTGGTGAAGAGGGCCAGGGTTATAAAATAGCGCTGGGTAATCTGGAAGCGGGTCGTATCGGTATTGCGGCTCAAGCTGTTGGCATGGCGCGTGCCGCTTATGAGGCTGCGCTTAGCTATGCTAAGGAACGTGAAAGTTTCGGGCAAACCATTATGCAACATCAAGCGGTGAGCTTTCGACTGGCAGAAATGGCGACGCAACTTGAAGCAGCCCATCTATTGGTATTGAACGCTGCTGAACTTCAGGAAGCTGGGCTGCCTAGTTTGAAAGAGGCCTGTATGGCTAAATTGTTTGCTTCTGAAGCGGCTGAAAAAATTTGCTCCGATGCGATTCAAATTCATGGGGGTTATGGGTATCTTAAAGATTTCCCTGTCGAACGCATTGCCAGAGATGTTCGAGTTGCGCAAATCTATGAAGGCACCAGCGATATTCAAAAAATGGTTATCGCAAGGCAACTTGCCGCGGATTAGCGACTGTACCGCCCGTACAGCTTGTCACCCCTCCTAAAATTAGCATATCCGCCGATTATTACCGCATACCCAGATACTCGGCGCTTCGCCTAGAACTTAAGAAAATATCCATGGTATTCATATCACTCGGATCGATTAAGTCTGGGTTCATTCAGCAGACTTAGTCAAAAATTGATTGAATGCTAAGGAATCGCTATGCCTAAGAATTTTTATACTGTTTTGTTGATGTCCATCGGCCTGTTATTTGGAACTGCTGCGCATGCAGAAATCTTTAAGTGGGTCGATGCTAACGGTATAACTCACTACAGCGACAGTGCTACAACCACAAGGCAAACTCAAACCCTTGATTTTGGTCAACTACGCAGGCCAGCCCCCAATAGACAGGTCAGAGGGCTGCCCAGAGAAACGAGGAAGTTTTTTCCGGGAAAGCCTCGTAAAGTTAGGCAGCGAGTAGCGCCTCAGCGTCCAAGAGTAAAACGCCAAACTATACAAAAGCCAAGAATTGCTCGCCGATATAACTCTGCGAATCAATCTAGAACTGCTCAGCGCTCGGTATCTGCTAAGCAACCCAAGACTACTAAGCGTCGCTCCGCTATCAAAAAACCTACAATATCTAAGGCTATCATTATCCCCGGTGTACAAGAAGCTTCCGTTCAACAGTTTATAGAGTTCGAGCTATTCGAAGAATCTGAACCTACAGAAATGGTGACATCAGAACCAGAACCTCTGCCTAACCTGAATGCTAAAGAATATGATATGCGTCATGAGCAGAAAAAAAACATCCAAAACGTTAAACAAAAACTCTGCACCGGAAAAAGAATGTTACTCGCTGCTTTACAAGAGAAAGGATTTGACTCCTATTACGATGAAGAAGGGCATTACCGAATCGCTTGGGGAGGTGACGGTATTTATCAGGGAAAGCGTCGTTTTTTAAGTGCCGAAGAAGTAGCTCAAAAAACAGAAAAAGTCCTGTTTGAGGTTGGGCAGTATTGTGAAAATCCGTCCGACCTGAGACATCAGCAGGCCGCAAGAGCCAATTGGATTCGCGCAGAATATTGCAAGCTTAGCAAAGCAGTGCTCGAAGATTTAGAGCATCCGTTCATGAGAGCGACCGAAAAGCGTATAAAACGCCAAACCGAGGAAGTTGAGAGACTTTGCTCTGAGATGAAAACTAACCAATATCGAAATGATAGGCGCTACTACCCGCCAGTGCTACAAGCCAAAGTTGCCTTACCTCGCCACCTGAAACTCAAGGAAGATGAAGCCTCTGAAATCACAACGAAAAAACCAGAGGAAACAATAGAGCAGCTACTGGCCTTAATTCAGTAAACACTTACTTACTGCACCAATCGGCAGAAGCGAAGAACCGCAACGCTCATTGAAAATATCACTCGCTACTCAAACTAGCCCAAATTGAAGGTAAAGGAATTGCCATGTTCAAGAATATTTATATTGTTTTTTTTATCACTATAACTCCACTTTTTGGAACCTCAGCGCATGCTGGAATCTTCAAATGGGTCGATGCTAATGGCCTGACGCATTACAGTGATAAAGCGCCGGAAAAGCGCCAAGTCCAAACACTAAATATAGGTTCAAACACCAATACAAAAGTCCCTCGGATGGAACCAACAACCCCTCAAACCAAGGTGGTTTATGATCTTGAGTTAATCGGTAAAAAAACGTCAAGAACAGAACCTGTGCAGAAGACAATGCCTGATCCGGCACAGGCTCCAGCGCGATCACCAGAGGATAAACCGGATCTATTTGCTGCTGAATACGATATGAGAAAGACACCTCAAAAAGCATCGCCAAGCCCCATGAAGACAATAAGAAACAAGCTTTGTACCGATGCAAGATTGCTAAAGGCAGCAGTTGAGGAAGAGGGTTTTGCCAGTTACTTCGACGAAGCAGGCAACTATCAGTTAGATTGGGGCACTCATGAAGTTTACAAAGGCGAGCGCCAGTATTTAAGCGAACAACAAGTCACTGAAATAGCCAAAGAAATTGACAGTGAAGTCGAGCAATATTGCGACGATCCATCGAACCAAAAGCTTCAGGACGATGCCCGCGCTAACTGGGTTCGATCCGAATACTGCAATGTCAGTAAAGCCTTATTGTTGGAACTTGATGACCCTGTTAAGCGAACCGCAGAGAGCGAAATCAGCAAACAAGCTGAGGAAGTAGAAAGGTTTTGCGCTAAATTAGGCTCCGGTGAACACCGAGGTGACGATCGCTATTATCCGAAAGCGTTGGCGGCTAAGGTTATCAACTAACGACCTGCGTAAGACTATGCGACTCACCAGACTGCAAAGTCTTCCCCTGAGTCACCGCTGTTTCCACACAAAGCATGGTCAGATACCCATCAGCACCTAGGTCTGTCAATCCAGCAGCGTTCTTCGCCCAAGGATTCCAAACCACTATACTGTCATGCCCCGCTGACTCCACACCTGTTTCTGAGCCAGGTTGCATGATGCTCACCTGCTTGACCGGATTGAGGTGGATGCGATCTGTTTCTTCTGTAAACCGATACGGTGCGGGTGTTTCCATCGTCGCAAAGTCTTGCGGCTTATCAAGATAACTTCCTGACAGCCCCGTTAGCTCGACTTCGTTAATGTCTTCAACCGCAAAATAAGTATGCAAAGCCGTATTAAATTCGAAGGATTCTTCACCGGTATTAGTCGTCATTAGCGTGAACGACAAACGCTCCCCGACTTGCACCGTTAGGGTTAAATCGGCAGTGCCATCAAAGCCATCACCCGTCGTATCGTAAGGCGTTAATACTATTTCAGTATAATTCGCATTTTCAGTAGCACTCAGCATGTGCCAGTTACGCATTCGCACGTAGCCATGCATTTGAAAGCCGGGTCTTTGGGCAAACCACGGCCAACAGACCGGAACACCTCCCCGCAAAGAGCGAGTACCATCCAGCACCATTTTGTTGCTGCGAAACAGCCGCTCTCGATTATCGTGCTTTGGCTTAAAACTTAGAATATGCGCACCCCACAGTGAAATTGAAGCCTTGGCATGTGCATTGTTGATTTCCAGCGTTTTTATAACATCAGACAACTCGCCCCGGGAGATTGTCTTAGGCAGGTTTTGCATATTCTTCACCATTTATTTTGATTGATTCGGCCGCTCTGGCGGTACTATACGGCACTGATACGGCGATCATACCGCACCCATTTGCAGCTTTCCAAGATCCGTCAGATCTTCCATTTTACCTCGTCCGGCAAAACCTGCTTCATAGTCTTCAGCAGCGAAATCCGGCGCGCTTTTACCTGCCTCAAACATCGGCAATTGGCGCTTCAAATAGGCTTCATTTTTGGCACAATAAGGGGCAGCGCCGATATAAATGACATTACTGTAGCCATCACCTTCGTGCCGCTCTTCAACACCGTGAATCACATCGGGATGCCACCAAACCCCATCGCCACGATTCATTTGTGGAATGCTGATCAGCGCATCTTCAAGCAGGCTGTGCCATTCCTCTCTATATTGCAATGATCGTCCCAGCAACGCGCCGCAAAGATCATCTTCTGGAACATCATCCTGCATGGCACGCAAGTACATCCATGCCAAAGCACGCGCCATTGGTATCATTTCTAACGTACCGTCACGTGGACCTTGGGGTGAGAGTGCAACCCACCCCTGATAGGTGCGGAATACATTGCTCACTGCGGGTGATCTAACTTCACGCGTATCATTGCGATAGGCTGCATCAAACGGGTCATAGCCCTGCCAATCTCCAGCAATCAGCTTGCGAAACACCTTGTGAAACCCTTGATCGTCAGTCCAACGCTCGATAGAACCCCCATCAACATGCAGCCTGATGCCCAAAGTGTCATCACCCGCTTCACGGCGACGCACGCGGTCAGCATAGGTACATTCGCGATCCGGATCAAACAACTGTTTGCCATCTTGCTCGTAGTGCCAAAGTCGGTTTAAGTGACTGCGCACATTCGCCAGATTTTCAGATTGGCGTGCTTCAACCTGCGGCTTAGACCAGTAAACACTGAACATTTGCGGATTGGCTTTTTGCACCTCTGACATATGGTCGTCAGTGCTCTTCATTGAAGCATCCACATAATTCATATCATTGAGATAATCGGCTAATTCATCATCCCACTGCTTCACCTGCGACTCTGGAAAGATGTTGCGTACGATGGCACAGCCACGCTTACGGATTTGTGTTTGCTGCGAATCATTGATTCCATTAGCTATTAAATCGGCATACTCAAGCTCAGGAATAATGTTGTCGCCACGCTCTTTAAGCGTTTTTATCTCACTGACTTCTGCCCTAATCGATTCAGTTAGTTCGTCAAAAGTAACCTTGAAATCAGCACCTTGATCAGCTGCCAGTTTTCTCAACAGTTGCTTCGATTCACGGATCGCTTCAGGGACATTCTCAATGATGTAGGCCATGTGATTCTTACCCTTATGCTAGTTCTCTATAGCGACAGTATTCCACAGTCTACAGGTCGATGAAATGATTCCTTAAGAGAAATTAGGCTGCCGATGTAATCATGAAATCTGAGCTTTCATCACCTATCACCACGTGTTTTCTCAATCGTTTGACGATGCCCCGTTGGCTTCCAAGCAGGCGAAATGACATTGGGCATGGTAGAGCGGTTAATCAGTGGAGCGGGGGCAATGCTGAACTCACCGTAACGGCTATTGACCTTATCCACCGCTTCATTAACCGCCGCTTTTCTGGCATCCGGCGCTTGGATAAAGTCAATTTGTCCCCCTGCCGGCGATAGCGAAAGCGCGGTTACCTGAACCTGAAAACACCTCATGTTGCTCTGCCAATGAGCATCCATAAACGCTTTGCACAGATCGTATATTTCCTTGCCGTCATTGCTGGCGATGGCTGTTTTCAAAACGTCTTTCATCCAACCATGCTCAGTATTGAGCCCAATGTAGAACCGTTGAGAAGTCAGAGAATATTTGCGTAATCGCGCTGCCACCTTTTCACTCATATGCAGAAAAAATAGCTCCAAAACGGCTCTGTCTTTAGTGTTAGGAGGGATCACTTTTCCATGACCGATGCTCTTTGGTGCGGGCACAGTCATCGTTAATGGCTCAGGATCTTTACCTTGCGCCATTAACCAGACCCTACGACCCGGATTACCAAATCGCTGACCCAACACAGAAACAGGAATATTTTTCATATCCCCACAGACGGTCACTCCACGTGCGGCTAAAAAATTACCGATACCATTGTTGATACCACAGAGCTCTTTAACCGGAACCTCAGCCAAACGAGCCTCAGCTTCCCATGGTGGGATAATGGTCAGGCCATCTGGTTTATTCAGCTTAGCGGCATATTTAGCCGTCGTTTTGTCGCCGCTGATGCCCACTGAGCATTGCACACTGGACGCTTCATTGACACACTGTTTCACCTTCAAACCGATATCTTCAGCAGAATTCCAGGCGTGTTGGCAGCCCGTTACATCAATAAAGGCCTCATCCACTGAAAAGACTTCCACATCAGGGCTAACGTCGATGAGTGAGTGCATGATATTCGTGGAGACTTCAGCATAGCGTTCCGGACGCGTAGGCACGCGTATCAAATCAGGACATAATTGCCGCGCCTCTACGAAGCGCATACCTGTTTTCACGCCATACGCTCGCGCTTCATAGGAGCTGGTAATGATAGTACTTCCAACTGCTCCATTAGTGACCGCTATCGGCTTTTTGCGCAATTCAGGATGATCTACTTGCTCGACTGAAGCAAAAAATGCATTCATGTCGACTAAAATGATCATGCGCTCCCAAGGGTGATTTTTTAAAGACATCTCATGTTCGCTTATTGTTCGCTTTTAGAGAAGCTTATAGAACTTGTTGTGGCATAGCAAGGCGCAAAATTTACAAACCCTTTACACAGGTCGTTACCCTTCTTAACATTTCCTTGTTCATAATAGGAAACAAGCCTAAGCATTGAGAGCAATAATGAAATTCCAAATGAAATATATTCTGTGGGTAATCCTCGCTATTCCCTTCGTCGGATTGATGTCTGGTTATTTTTCAGGGGCGAAGCTGGCAGGTGAACTACTTCATCCTACCGGAGAGTTTTCAGCACGATTTATGATCATCGCAATGATAGCCACACCACTGTTGATTCTATTTCAACGCTTCGGCTGGAAGCTGTCAGTACCGCATTGGTTAGTGCGTAACCGCCGCTATTTTGGCGTTGCGGCGTTTGCCTATGCGCTACTGCATACGGTGTTCTACATTGTTGATATTGGTGTGTTGTCAGAAATTATCAGCGAGATTACATCCCTCGGTATTTGGACTGGCTGGCTGGCATTCTTAATTTTTATACCGCTAGCGATCACCTCCAATGACAAGTCTCAGAAGCTCTTAAAGTCGGCCTGGAAGAAGCTACAACGGTGGGTTTACCCAGCCGCTGTTTTAACCTTGCTGCACTGGATATTCGTGCACAACAATGTTGGCCCCGCTCTGGTGCACTTTATTCCATTGGCTGTGCTAGAAATACTCCGAATTTATTGTATTTACTCCCCATCGTCTAAAGAGGTACCGTCGGCATAAGCCGGATGGTGGTTGTTATGAAGTCTATATCCGATATACCGACGACCGAATTGCTGAAGCGTATTATCACCCTGTCACTTTGGAGCTTGAGATAATCCAGCGTCGTGGCAACATTCTTTATGAAAAACCAGAAGAAGTTGCTGACGAAGAAACTGCTCTGGCAACCTAACCCAACACAAACGGCAGAAAATTATGTTTATTCACACACTCATAATTGGCTTTATAAGTCTCAATCCACGCTTTGGGCGCATTAGGTTTGTTCTTTGACCATTTGAATTCATAGCCCCAAAGATCACCACTGAAATCCTCAATATAATCCAGCTCTGCTCCTGTGTAAGTGCGCCAAAAATAACTTGAGCAGAAGTGCTTGGTGTATTCGTTGCGTTTCAGACGTTCCATAATCAGAAAATTTTCCCACAACGCCCCGATGTCATTACGACTATCCAACCACGAAAAATTATCGATCAGGCTGTTACGAATACCCAGATCATAGAAATAAATCTTGGGCTTTTTAGAAATTTCCTTGCGTAAATTACGACTAAAACCACGCAGGCTAATGAGCACAAAAGACTTTTCCAACAGATCGATATAGTCAGCTACTGTATGCCGCGACATACCCAGCTGCGTGCCGATTTCACTGTAGGAAACTTCAGAACCAATTTGAAAAGCTAATAGCTTCAGAAGATCACGTAGTTTGTGGCTGTAACGCAGGTTTTCTAGCTCCAGCACATCCTTATAGAGATAGTCACCACTCAAGTGACGGAGATACTCAATTTTGTCGGTCTGTCCCTGCATCTGAAAAACTTCGGGGTAGTGGCCAAAGATCAAACGCTCTTCTAACTGGCTGTTAAGCTCAAACGGATTATGACGCTCTGCTAACTCAACCCAAGAAATCGGGTATAAACGATAGGTGTGCGTTCTACCAGTCAGTGGCTCTTTGATTTGATTCGCCAGATCTAGCGATGACGAACCAGTGACGATAATCTTTAAGTTTTTAAATTTTTCGTGCAGGATTTTAAGGTTTATGCCGATATTCTTAATGCGCTGCGCTTCATCGATAAACAGCAGATCATAGCCTTGCACCAAATTTCCAAGCTTTGTCCGGTTCTGACTGGAAAGCACTTCGTTGTAGATAGCCTCATCGCCATCCACTCGTAACGTTTTGTAATCTGTTTTTTCAAGGATGTCTTCGACGAGCGTGGTTTTGCCAACCTGCCTTGCACCGTAGATGACTATGATCTTTGATCGGTCTTGGGCAAGCTTGCTTATGATCTCATCGGCTAGTAGGCGTTGGATGAACATGGCGTATTCCAGAGGGCACGAGCCTCTAATTTACATTTTTAACGCGAAAAACGGAAGTTAAGTTACGTTTTTAATGCTAAAAACGTAACTTATTCTCGGTTGCTCCCAAAGCAGCAGAACAAAAAAGCCCGCACAAGTAAAACTATTCAATGTATTTTTGAGAGTCTAGGCGGAAGTATCAATCCTTTAGTCGTAGATTTTTGGCATGTGAACAAAAGCGCATTGATATAATTCACCTAGATCGAATCTGCTTCAATGAGCTCTTTCAAGCAGTAGACACATCTGTAATGCCGTGTGTACAATGGATACACAGTGTGGCAACGATATGTCAAATATGAAAGAGTCAGGACTAAGAATCAGAGTCGAGCAACAGCTTCGACACGAATTTATAGAAACTTGCAAAAGGCATGACTTAACTGCATCTCAGGTACTTAGAGCTTTCATGAGATCTTATATTGAAAAAAATCAAAGTGAAGAACAGCTAAACTTATTTAACGATAGTGATGCCTTAATCAATGGGAAAAACAGATGAATAATTTAGCAACTGTAAGCGAGATACAACTCAATCCTTACTTAGAAGACCTACAATCGCTCACGATCCCTAATACTACCAATGGTCTTGGTTTTGCTTCTGTATTCTGTGGTGGTGGCGGGCTTGATCTAGGTTTTTCTGTTGCGGGTTTCAAGCCGCTATTTTCCTCAGATGTTGAAGCGACGTATTGTGAAACGATTAAGCAAAACTTAGGTTCTCATGGCCATATTGTAGAACCACATGATATTTCGAAATTGTCTGGTGTAGATGTTGTTGAGAGGGTAGGTCGCGACATAGACGTAGTTATTGGTGGGCCACCTTGTCAGTCCTTTAGTATTTTGGGCTCAAGAGGCTCTATAGCGGATCCGAGAGGTCAATTAGCATATGAATATGCAAGATTCGTTAAGCAAATAAAGCCCAAAGCATTTTTGTTTGAAAATGTACCCGGACTGCTAACCTTAAATAAAGGTACTGATTGGAACAATCTATTAAGTTTTTTCGAATCTGAGACTGGCTATTACATTAAATGGATTAAGCTCAATGCAGTCTGGTTTGGAGCGCCGCAACTTCGAAAACGTGTAATTGCTGTTGGTTTCAGAACGGAGAAAGACTTTTCAAAATTTACTTGGCCAACTGCTGTTTTTTCTGACTCTGTAGAACAGCTTGAACTATACAAGCAACCACCCAGAACATCCTCACAAGCTCTTGAGCTTGTGAGTGGCTTGCCAAACCATACTTTAAGGCAACACAGCGAACGTGTATCAACAAGGTATAGTACAATTCCTCCGGGTGGAAGAGACAAAAAGGATCATACTGATCGAATCCATCCCAACAAGCCTTCAGGAACAGTTTTAGTTGGGTCTGGTGCAGGAGGTGGCCGACCTTTCATTCACCCTCATGAGCATCGCCACATTACGGTTCGTGAAGCTGCAAGGCTTCAAACCTTTCCTGATTGGTGGGAGTTTTTTGGAGGCCCGACCTCTGCATATCGTCAAGTTGGAAACGCGGTTCCACCCATGATGGCTAGAGCCATCGCTAGTCGTATTGCTGAAGCGTTAGGAGCGAAATGAGCAAGAATCTTCCATACTCAGGATATTCATGGTCATTTACACAGCATGCCATAGCACTTGACCCAGAAACATTATATAACTTTTTAAAATGCGCAGCTCCATTCGAAGGTCATGGCGAGAAGCAATATAGAACGGGCATCACTCGTTTGATGATTGATTTAGGAATATTAACCCCAAATGTAAGAGGGGATGTCCCTGATGCTTGGAGGGATTACCAACAAATACTTGCTGAACTCGGACTAATATATTCAACAAAACTCTCTAGATCATTGCTTCTTACTGATATCGGCCACCTTTATTTAGCAGGGGAGATTGGTTTCTCAGAACTCATTGGTATGCAAGCACTCCAGGAGGAATTTTCAAGATTGGTTTAAGCTCTTAGGTAAAAGTGACTTCTTTGAACTCCATAATAGTAGTCAGTTATCCTTGAGCGGATACGCAATTGAAAATATTGATTGGGCTGAAAATTGCTGTAATAAACAAGAGGATCCGGCAACATTCTGGATTCCAACAAATTTTGATATTGCTGACCGGAAACGATGGTTTCATTGGTTCGGCTCTTTGGACGACGATTCGCAATTAATTTTGCGGACAGATACAGCCGGTAACCAAGAATATTTAGCAAGAAACTATGTCGGCAATTCAAATGAAGCGGATATAGAAAAAACGGCTAACTCTCATTCCTCAGAAGTAAACCTCCAGCAACTAGACTTAGATTCACTTGAAAGAGATCCAAATTTTAGCTTTTCTGGTGACAGTTCTTTGCTGGTCGAGAACCTCAGAAAAGGTGCTGAAAAGAGACATGCCAAAACGGTTTTACACGATAAAATTATAAAGCAACTTGCAGATAGGTTTATTTCTCAGGGCGCAAAGGTTGAGTCAGACCCAAATACTATTGATCTTTATGCCAAATGGCCAAGCGGTCACTCGGCAATATTCGAAATTAAAACGGTAACAAGAAAAAGTTTACAGAATAGGCTTAGATTGGCTATTGGTCAAATTGAGGAATACT
>ENA-ORXR01002432-ORXR01002432.1-marine-metagenome-genome-assembly--contig:-NODE-2432-length-17708-cov-7.268674_pt1 | contig 17708 bp, 18 predicted proteins | sample MGYA00237866_ERZ511479 | MGnify/ENA metagenome assembly ERZ511479 | reverse complement strand
TGACGCTCGTCCACCATGCGCCTCTCCTCGAGCGCGATCTGCTTGTTGGCCAGGTCCTCGCGCCGCTTCTCACTCTGCTGGATGATCTCGACGATGTCTTCATCGTCATCGTCCATCTCTGAGCGCATGCGGCGACGGCCTCTTCTCGCCGATGTCTTGGTTGGTGTTGACCTGGAGATAGCGGGCGCGTTCTCCGCATCGTCTCTGCTCCCTCCCTCCAAGCTCTTTGCATGCCGGCGGCGCCTCTCCATCGCCATTTGGGGAATGGCCGCGCCGGCAGCGACGAGCTTCTCCTCCTTCTCGCTGGCCTCGTTGCACTCGACCTTCTCGAGCTCCTTGATCTCAACCGACTTGGGCATGACATCTTGCAGAAGCACCTGAAGCTCCGTGTCGCCGTCCTCCTTCTCGTGGCCCGTTTTTTTTGGCGTCGGCTTTGTCTTGTGTCGTGTACTGCTTCCGCAGGGTGTTGAACCGGTCCTGCATCACCTTCCCAGTGACGGTGAAGGGAGCCTGCGGCTGGGAATTGAAAATAGTGGCGGCGTTTTCGAACCGCTCGGATATCTTGCCACGTGGAGCTACATGAGCGTTGGCCGCGCGTGCCGCGTTGATGAGCTTGACGTCGTGAGAGTCCGTCCACGACCGGAGCTTCTACTTTACCGCTTCAGGCGCACCGATCTCCTCCACCTCCGCGTCGGACGGCGCCTTTCAGCCACCAGTGGGAACCGCTTCCACATGCTCGCCACCATCATCGATGGCCGCCTCGGCGGCCGTCGACGCCGGTGCGTCGCCGACGTCACCGGCTGCGTGGCTGTCCGCTGGCCAGTTGGCGTCCATGATGGCAGGAACAATAGAGTCGGGCGAGAGGCAAGGAATGTATTGAAGGTCCTCGGTGGACAGGGGTGGGCGCAAAGGGGGAGTACGTGGTGCACAGCGGAGGAAACGAGGGGTGCGCGCGTCGGCCGCAGACTCGCGCAGAGCCAACAAACGGAGGGCCCAGACAGTACTGTTCTCATCAGTCGACGCTCTCACGGCCCGTGACCATTTTCCCGATTTAGTCACAACGTGAGAAGGTCGTGAGAAGAGATCCTGTATCCGTCTCGGTATCCGGTCCCTTACAGAGCGTTCATCCGGCCAAAACTGTCACGAACTACTCACAAACCGTTCTCACACGCGTTGCAAAAACTCTCTAGTCACCACCACGCCGATGCGACCACCGTCGGTGGGGGCTAGCGGGGGGGGGGGGGGACGAGGCGACCACGCCTGGCCCACCTGCCTCCGGCACCGCGGGGCCCACCGATTCGCCACCGATCGGGTCGCATGTCGGGGCGTCACCTGCTGCGACGACCGGCACTGGCTCCTCGCTTCCATCGCCTCCAGCGGGGCAAAGCTCCGCGGCGGGGGTGGGATCCAGTGCGCGTGCCCCACCCTTCTCGAAGCACGAGAAGGCTCGGCTGGCTCACGTGCTGTGCACCGGGGAGGTTGCCGCGGGTGCGGTCATCTCGAGAGGCCCGATGTCGCGTCGTCAGCAGGACGCTCGGACGAGTCGGCAAGAGGTTTGGGTTGTTGTTGTCGCCGAGATGTTAAACGGTACCGATAAGTTCACCGTACCTGAGGAGTGTGCCGATGGGGGTTTGGATCCGATTATTCACCCCCACTCGCGCACCGGCCTATCCTTGAAGGCCAAATGGTCTGAGGTACGTTGCGCTTCTTCACGCTTCATTCCGTGTTATTTTTTATTGACACAGTGTGTCTCACTTTCACGTCTCTCATTCATGTGTACCTCTTCCTTGGCTTTCATTCATGCGTTTATGGTGACCTTTTTCTCGGCATTGGAGCTTAGCATGTTCTCTTCGACCTGCTTTCCCTAATTTTGCCTTGCCGCAGCTCTGTGGAGTGCTCTGGCGCACGTACAAACCGTATTCGAGCTCAGGTCAAAACGACCCTGCCCTTTGGGGTTCGTTTTCCCACGGCGACACACTTGTGGACTACCTATTTGCTTTGTTCAAGAACAATGACCTGGTATTGGAGCTTGCCAATCCTGAGGTGGGTCCAGCTGGCGTCGAAGGCGACAACGCTCTTGAGACCGGAGCCGGAACGCGCTCGAAGAGGACGAGACGGGGCAAGCGCAAGCCCGACTCGAGTGTGACCGCGTTCGAGAGCCTTGTGCAAAAATCGGCCAGCATGGCAGCGTCCTCCGCGAAGCACACGTGATGCGCGGAGATGATCTCACTTTCTGCCACCCTCAAGAACCTGCGTGAGCGCAGGGCTGCTGCGGAGCTCATCAGATCCTTTGAGAAGCAACTCCAAGATGCAATCCTTCCGCGCCCATCAACGGACGGTTCCGGTGATCCTGGTACGCCTCGGGTGGATCCTGGACCAGAAGGGATGGACGGGTCTGGGGGAGGTGGGTCGACGGTGAACCTCGAGGATGCGTCAGTGGGTGAGAGTGGGAGCCCTTCTGTTGTGCGCCGAACGGAGTGGTCAGACGATGAGATGTGATGCACTTGTGATGTGAGATATTCATGTGGGTGTTTTGGAGAACTGGAATGATGTCACGAGATTGCTTGTTTCCAAAGAACGATAATGTTCGAAGTCCTGTTGTACGGGTCCCCCAGCATTGAGCGAACACGTTGCGCTCACGCTGGGATTCCTCTTGGGCTCACACCCGGAGTACCACTTGTTTGGCCGAGGGCATCCCCGAACATGTCTGAAGTGAAGCGCGTACAGTATTGTGGAAAAAAAAAAAAAACGAAGCAACAGACAGAGAAAGCCGTACAAATGAACGTCAAAACATCCGTACCACGCCAGGACGCCAAATGCCGCGCTCCTACACTCGGATCGTCGTTCTAACTCTCAGGTCTGACCGCTCGCAGTCGCGGCGCCGACCACGCTGGCAGGAACCAATGCCATCATTCCGTGCAAGGGACACGCTTCCACCGCTACGATCGTTGGCGTAAGGCGCGACCGGGGCAGCCGCTGCGCTCGAAAACGACCGGCAGAAGTTGTCCAGTCGGAAGCAAGCACGAATCAGGCTAGGCCGCTTCGAAAACGGCACCCGCAGCGGCCGCCAAAAATACCCCCACCTCCACAGCAACATCCCGAACGCCTGCTCAATGTGAATGCGCAACGACGAGAGAAAAAAGTTTTAAGCGTCTCGCCAACGGTCACCTCAGCCACTTCCCGGCCAGGGAACTGCCAGCAGCTCTCTGGCAGCGTACGCCTCGTCCGCTGCAATGCAGTGTCCATCACGAGTCATGGAACGTGCGAGGGCGCTCCCACGATCCAAAAGTGACCGACCCAGGCCTGTTCCCGAGAACGCGGTCGAGTCATGTACGGAGCCGGGGCTGGTACAAGCCATTCAGCGGAAGTTTTAGTCGGAGTCACAGATGGCTTGAGTGTTGAGAGCATAAAAGCCCTTCCTCGAGTAGTAATCTGCCACACACGGAACGTCCGTGGACAGCGGCTGCTCCTGCTCGATGGCAATCCCGTCGAGAGCCCCACAGACGTTTTCGAACGGGGAGCTGGGGCAACCCTGGAAGTCCGAGGCGTAGCTCCTCCGTCGGGTAGAGTTCTCCAGCTGGTAGTCCAGATCTAAAGGAGGGGAAGAGTTTACCGCATCTATCACATCCCACAACGTACGGTAGACGGTAGCAGAGTGAACACCTAGGGCGGCGCCGATGTCAATGTAGCTCCCGCCGCCCAGATATCGAAGCACAATCGCGGTCCGCACATCGGGTGGCACGCCGAGCCGAGAAAGGCGCGGCCGCAAAACGTCAACGAGGTCACAAAAAGCCCGAAGGGGCATGCGCATAGCTCGATGAAAATTGCGCTCGTACCTTGCTTGTACATCAGAAAAAAAGACACGGGTGGGGGTGTGGTACCGGGGAGGGGAAAAATTGCCTCTCTGGGCATACACGGCGCCTCCTACTATGGTGACAAACTGACCATAGCGCAGGATGGAGGCAGGGTCCATGGCGACGACCCGCCTGACGCGTGAAAAATCTTTGGGGTAGGTCAGAGCACGCGCGCTGGCCGAGAGCGTGGGCTTCATCCGCAGGGGGACGTCGGCGCTGCGTGAAGGTAAGGCCGGTCTATAAATTGATATTTTGATGGTGTATTTTAAACGAACGCTGACCGGACCCGCATGTTTCTTTCGCAGCGTTTCGGGCGTTATACCGGTGTTACGCGAAGCGACGTTGGAGTCTGCGAACGGGCCTCAGGGGGTTGCACGGGGCATTGACAGCGGTGTTGACGTGGCGACCAATCCTGCCAAGATATTAGATAGGCTGTCCACCCATCGCAGCGAGTCGTTTAAGCCTCACAATTTCGAATTGCTGTTTCTTTGGCATGCCGGCGAGTGGGTTCTTCGAACGATCCTGCAGGGGCCATTGTGAGAGACGCGACACACCAGCAGAAATCTGCCCACCCATCTCTCGTCCGGGTGAGGGTGGACCCACAGGACGACGGTTCAGATACGCTTTATCCAACGATACTGTGAGTACGCAATCGTTTTGTTCTCAAGCGTACATACGCTTGACACGTACGCTCATTACCAAAACATATGTCCAATCGCTTCGCTATAAGTTCAGAGCCAGTTGTGCACATTCGCTGCGCAAAGCCCGATACCAAAAATGATACGCCAATCCAAAAGTGCTACGCTTGGAAACCCCTAGTTTAGACGTGGCTCCTTGAATTTATCCACGTGTCTCACCCAGATGCGCTCTTCACTATTGTCGTTGCGCCAAAAAGTGGAGAGTCCAGGCCTATCATTCAAAGAGGCACTTTTCTGCGTTTGATTGGCTCAGACAGCGATTGGCTTGACTGTGGTCTCTCCAGCTTTTGACGGAACGACCATAGGCGTGAATGGTGAGGGTGGCTGCTCAGCCGATTAAATGGCCCATGAGGCATCGATTTGCCTGTGTCTCGATCGACTTGTAGCCAGCTTCAGAGGTGGGCTACAAGGCGCAGAATCTGGTCGCCATCTCCAGTAGATGACATGCAGACTTGTAGCCCACGTTTCCGCCGCCTTGGCGCAGGCTGGGCTGCGGCCGGGCTGTGTTTCCGACTCCGGGCCCCCGTTTTGGCCCCCACAGTACGGCAATCGGGCCCAAGTACAGCTCAGTACATCCCAAGTAGGGTGGTACAGCCAAGACGATCAAGGCCAAACGAACCACGCCTCGCCCTCCTGTTGTCCCTTGTCGCCACCATCGCGACATAGTATGGCCATCATGGACTGCGGGCCTTGGCACGTGTGGTGCCAGTTGTGAGGCACCGAGCTGTTGCGGTGGGCTCGTCCTCGATCGTCGCTTCCCGGTGGCACCCGACCACCCTGTTCCCTTCCTTTCCTCCCCCCCCGTTGCCTCACTCTTTCAACCGCCTTTTGGTGCATCCCCTCCCTCTGCACAATGTCGGTCAACGCGGACCAAATCAAGCGTCCGTCAGGCACCTTTGCGCCGGTCGCCGCCCACGGCCCGTTGGAGCACCTGTGGGGCCGCAGCGGCGCAGCCGAAACCGCCACTACCGCCGCCGCGGACGCGCCCGCGGACGGCGTGTGGATCGTCCATGGGTCTTTCCCTATGTCCCCCGCTGGCACCTTCCCCCGCACCATGACGGTGGTGCGGCATAGCGGTGGCCGCCTGGCCATTATCAACTCGATGCGCTTGGACGACGCGGGGGAGGCCGCCCTCCGCGCCCTCGGCACCGTCGACGCGGTGGTGCGGCTCGGCAGCTTCCACGGCGTCGACGACGACTACTACGTGCGGACGTTTGGGGCGACCGCGTACGTCATTCCGGGGAGCCCCCTGCCGCCCGGCGCGGCGGAGCCGGTGTGGATGGCCACCACGGCAGGGGAGGACGGCTCCCCACCGCCGGCGCTGCCCATCCCGGGCGCCTCGCTCTTCATCTTTAAGGTCGCGAAAGCTGAAGGAGCCTTGTACTTGCCCGACTTTGGGCCCGCCGCGGCGGCCAGCGGCGGCGGCAACGGCGACGGCGGGGACGGCCACGGCACGCTCATCCTCTGTGACAGCCTCATCAACATGGGCCCCCGCCCCCCGCACTTGAGCTGGCTCATGGCAACCATATTTCGGGTGATGGGCTTTACGGGCCTCCGCCCGGCGCCGATTTGGTACAAGGGCGTCAAGCAGCTCGGCGACGTCGACGACGCGTACATGGTTGCCGAGTACGAGCGGCTGCTGAGCGAATGTCCGACGGAGGCGGCTATTTTTGTCCACGGAGATGTCATCCCGAGTGGCGCGCGGGAGCACATTGACAAGGTCGTGCGGGCGCTCGTGCCGGCGTCGTAGCAGTGGACGTCGGGCGGTGTGTTGGGGGAGGCGTGTCGCGGGTGGTCCGCCTGTTTATTCGGGGGGTGTCTTGTCTCAGTGTTTTGCTCATGGTTTTTTGTTGTTTGTTTTGCGGAGAGGGGTGGGCCGGCGAGTGCCGCACTACCGGCGTTCTGGTGCGGCGGAGCCACACAAAGCCACGCCCTATATCCCGAGCATAGCACCGACGACTGGGTGCTCCACGGATGGCCGCCCAGGAGCGCGGCCTGCACTGGACGTGGGCGTTGCACGCGGCGGGCACGCGCAACGGCACGCTGTGCCTGATCCTGCCGCTGCCTGTCGCAGCACCCGCCGCCCTGCCTGCGCAGGAGGCAGAGACAGGCGAGGCGCCGCCGCCCCCCGTTGGCACCGAAAATCTGGCGCAGAACGTGATGGGCCTGACTGCGGATTTGTCGGTCGCGGTGACCCGGTTGACGCTGCCGCTGCAACAGGTGCACGACCTCAAGGCAGGTGATCTGCTGGATCTTGAACTGTCAAGCATGGCACAGGCGGTCGTGCTGGATACCAACGGCAAGATCGTGAGCAGGGGAACCCTGGGGCAGATCGACGGGATGCGCGCCCTTCAGGTAGAGCAACGCTCAAGCGCTGCGCCTGCCGCGCCGCGCCGCCGCGCCTCGGACCGTGCGGGGCTGGATTTGCCGGACGTCACGGCACGCCACGGCGCCACAGCCGCGCCGCATGTCCCGGATCCAAAGGCGACGCAGGCCCCGCCGGTAGAGACGCCGGTAGAGGTGCCGCGCCTGTCGGACGTCGATATTTTTGGCGATATGGATGATCTGCCCGATCTGCCCGACCTCGACACCGCTGCACAAAAAGCCGATGCACATGCGGCACAATGGGACCCCGCGCAAGACGCCGCAGATGTGGAGCCTGCGGACACGCCGTTAAAGCAGGCAGGCTGGTAGTGTCGCGGGCCTAGGGCGCGTGCTGTTCCAGAAATGCCCGCATATTTTCCAGATCATACCCGCCCTGACGCGCCGCAGTCAAAATCTCGTCTGCGCTTTGTAGACCTGCCTGACCGAGGGCCCAGGCGATGCACGACCGCGTGCCAGAGGCGCAATAGGCCAGGGTGACCCCCTCCAGATCGGCGCCGATCGCGCGGTTGTTGGCAATGACCTCCTCGGTCATGTTCTGGTGGGTCAGCGGTTGCAGGGCGAAGGCCAGACCGGCGGCCTGTGCGGCGGACTGCATCGCCTGCGCGCCCACGGCTGGCGGAACTTCCGCGTCGGGGCGGTTGCACAGGATGCGGGTGATGCCCGCCTGTTTGAGCGCATCCATCTGGTCTGGGGTGATTTGCGGGGCAACATAGTACCGCGGCGTGAGCTGTCTGATATCCATGCGGATCTGTTTAAGCCGCGCGGCACCGCAATTCTAGCCCAGAAAAATTCCGATGATCACCATCATCAGACCGATCACCGACAAAAACAGCGCCCCGAGGTTCAGTGGCACGACCTTTTTCAGCTCGTCGCGCATCTGCGCATCCTCAAGGCCTGCGCGTTTGGCGCGGCTCACACGCACGATGCAATAGACCAGCCCCAGCAATCCCAACACGGATATGGCAGTGCCGGCCCAGATGATCATCTCGAAAAGCGGTGTTGTCTTTTGTTCCATCCCCGCCAGATAGGATAATCGCGCGCAGGCGGCAAGTGGTCCTTGCAGGGGGGCAGGGGGCGCGGTAGCAAGGCGCCTCAAATCCGCACCAGTCAAGGAGCCCGCCATGAGCGATTTCAGCACAAACCCTGCCGCCCCCGAGGAGGCAGGCGATGCAAACTACCGCGTCACCGCAAATGAGCTGCGCCAGTTCGTCGAGCGGATCGAGCGGCTGGATTCGGAAAAGAAGGACCTTGCCGAGCAGCAAAAAGAGGTGATGGCAGAGGCGAAATCGCGCGGCTATGACACCAAAGTGCTGCGCAAGGTGATCGCGCTGCGCAAGCGCGAGCCTGACGACATCGCCGAAGAAGAGGCGGTGCTGGACATGTATAAAGAAGCGCTGGGCATGTAGCCTGCGGGGCCTGCGCGAAACGGTGCTTGCGCCCATGCGCGCCCGCCCCTAGAAGAACACAAATTTTTCCCGCGCGCCCATTGTGCGCGGCCAAACGCTATGGAGCACACATGCAGGTCAAAGAGACGCTGAACGAAGGTCTGAAACGCGGCTACACAATCACTGTCACAGCCGCCGAGCTGGACACGAAGGTGAACGACAAGCTGAAAGAAGCGCAGCCTGACGTCGAGATGAAGGGCTTTCGCAAGGGCAAGGTTCCGATGGCGCTGTTGAAAAAGCAGTTTGGCCAGCGCGTCATGGGCGAAGCGATGCAAGAAGCCATCGACGGCGCGATGAACGAGCACTTTGAAGCCTCCGGCGACCGCCCCGCGATGCAGCCTGACGTGAAAATGACCAACGAGGACTGGAAAGAAGGCGATGACGTCGAGGTCGCGATGACCTACGAGGCGCTGCCCGCCATTCCAGAGCTGGATATGTCCGGTATCAAGCTCGAAAAACTGGTGGTAAAGGCCGACGATGCCTCCATCGACGAGGCGCTGGCGTCACTGGCCGAAACGGCGCAGGATTTCAAAGCCCGCAAAAAAGGCTCCAAGGCGAAAGACGGCGATCAGGTCGTGATGGATTTCGTGGGTAAGGTTGACGGCGAGGCGTTTGAAGGCGGCTCCGCCGAGGATTATCCGCTGGTGCTCGGCTCCAACTCCTTCATCCCCGGTTTTGAAGAGCAGCTGGTCGGCGTAAAAGACGGCGACGAAATAGACGTCACCGTTAATTTCCCCGACGACTATCAGGCGGAGCATCTGAAGGGCAAAGAGGCTGTGTTTGCCTGCACCATCAAGGAAGTGAAGGAGCCTGTCGCCGCGCAGATCAACGACGAGATGGCGACCAAATTCGGCGCCGAAGATCTGGCCGCCCTCAAGGTCCAGATCGGTGAGCGTCTGGAGGCCGAATATGTTGGCGCCTCGCGCGCAGTGATGAAGCGGGGCTTGCTGGACGCGCTGGACGGTATGGTCGATTTCGATCTGCCGCCCTCGCTGTTGGACGCCGAAGCAGGCCAGATTGCCCACCAGCTGTGGCACGAGGACAACCCCGAGGTCGAGGGCCACGATCACCCCGAGATCGAAACCACCGACGAGCACCGCAAACTGGCAACCCGCCGCGTGCGTCTGGGCCTGTTGCTGGCCGAGCTGGGCCAGAAGGCAGAGGTCGAAGTGACCGACGCCGAGATGACCCAAGCGATCATGAACCAGGCGCGCCAATACCCCGGTCAGGAGCGCCAGTTCTTTGAATTCGTGCAGCAAAACCAGCAGATGCAGCAGCAGATGCGTGCGCCGATCTTTGAGGACAAAGTCGTCGATCACGTTTTCGAGCAGGCAAATGTGACAGAGAAGTCCGTTTCCAAGGACGACCTGCAAAAGGCTGTCGAGGCGCTTGAGGACGAGTAAGCCTCGCAGCATCCAGACACAAAAAGGGCCACCGCATCGGGTGGCCCTTTTTTATTGGAGGAGGGGAACGCGCCGGATCACGCGGCCATTTCATCGGCAAGTTCATGGTTACGGTCGCGGTGGCCCGCCTCATCCGCGCGCACGGCAATCACCACATCGCGCAGGGTCGCATCCTTGGCCAGCTCCCAGTAGTCGATGGCGATTTGCGGGGCGGGCACATTCTCGACCTTGCCTGCGTCGATCTCGGACAGGTACTGCGTATAGCTGATCACGGCTTCCTCCTCCAGATAGGCGACGACGCGGTGCGCCACGCGCGGCGCCAGCAGGTAGAGGAAGAAATAGAGGTTATAGAATACGGCCTGACCCAGCATAATCAACGTGCGCTCAAAACGGGATGGCTCCGCGATTTTGATGAAGGTCATCAGGTGCATCCGCTCGTTTTCGGCCTCGTCCAGCAATTCGCGGATCCAGCCCTGATCGTCGCGGATGTGGCGCACGGATTTGAGGTGCTGCAACAGCCCGCCAACCATACCGGGCACGGCGGCAACCGTTTCCAGCACCACAGCACGGTGGCCATAGCGTTTGGCAAAGAAACTGTCGGCCACCACACGCATCGCTTTCACCGTACGCAGCGCGATCCGGTCCTTGAGGTCCTTGGGGGGCGTATGCGTCGCCAGATCACCGTCGTGGCGTTTGCTCAGATCAAACATGGGACATTCCTTTAGTCGTTTTTCGCCTAATAGTGCTTTGTTTACAGATGGGGCGCGGGGGGCGCGGTGCAATGCGATGCGTCAATTCGCGCGGCCGCGTGTGGGGGACGAAAAACGCCGCACAGGGATACTGCGCGGCGTTTGATCTGTTCCGGGGTAGGGCGAGCGATCAGTCGCGCGCGCCTTCCTCTGCGTTGTCGGGTGTGTCATCCACCTCGACGCCAGCCGATTCTGCCAGATCGTCGTCCTCGGACGCGGCAGAGCCGATATCGTCGAAGAGTTCCGCAATCTCGAATTCTGCGGCGGCTTCTTCTTCAGCGGCGAGTTCCTGAATGGACTTGCCTGCGGCCTGAAGCTCGGCTTCCTCGGGCGAACGGGCGACGTTCAGCTCGATTGTGGCTTCGACTTCGGGGTGCAGAACGACCTGAACATCGTGCACGCCAAGATACTTGATCGGCGCGGTCAGGACGACCTGCTTGCGGTCCACGGTGAACCCTTCGGCAGTGGCGGCCTCTGCTGCGTCACGGGTGGTGACAGAGCCATACAGCGCGCCCGCGTCGGAGGCAGAGCGAATCACGACGAACTGCTGACCGTTCAACTTGTCAGACATCGCTTCGGCTTCTTTTTTGCTCTCGAGGTTCTGTGTCTCAAGCTGTGCTTTCTGACCCTCGAATGCTTCGATGTTCGCCTTGGAGGCGGACAGCGCTTTTTGCTGCGGCAGCAGGTAGTTGCGCGCGTAACCCGGTTTGACGTCGACGACGTCGCCCATCTGGCCCAGCTTGGCAACACGTTGGAGAAGGATAACTTGCATGATCTCTACTCCTTATTTCACAGCGTAGGGCAGCAGGGCGAGGAAGCGGGCGCGTTTGATGGCACGGGCCAGTTCACGCTGCTTTTTCGCAGAAACTGCGGTGATACGGGATGGCACGATCTTGCCACGCTCTGAGATGTAGCGTTGCAGCAGACGTGTGTCTTTGTAGTCGATGGCCGGTGCATTGTCGCCCGAGAAGGGGCAGACTTTGCGGCGGCGGAAAAATGGTTTTGCAGCCATGGTTTAGTGTCCTTTCTTCAAGCTAAAATCAGCGACGTTCACGGCGCTCTGGGCGCTCGTCACGTTTTTGCATCTGAACGGAAGGCAGCTCTTTGTGCGCGTCCATTTTGATGGTCAGAACGCGCATCACATCGTCGTGCAGGCGCATCAGACGCTCCATCTCCTGCACGGCGGTGGCCGGTGCATCGGAGCGCAGGAAGGCATAGTGGCCCTTGCGGTTCTTGTTGATTTTATAGGCCATTGTTTTGACGCCCCAATACTCGCTATCCACGAGTGTTCCGCCGTTGTCGGACAGAACGGTGCCAAAATGTTCGATAAGGCCTTCGGCTTGCGTGTTGGACAAATCCTGACGCGCAATCATAACATGCTCATATAGCGGCATGTGTGCTCCACTTATGTCAAAGCGCATTTCATAGGCAGGGCGATGATCCTTTGCGGCCCCACCACGAGAGACTGCGCGGTTAAATCGTTCTAGCAAAGGAAGGGTCCGTATACACCCTTTGGGCGGGCGCGCAAGCGTGCAAGATGCAGGCCACAGATTTCCACGCAGTTGCCGTGTCTGCGCCCCGTTTATGTCCCTTTTGGCGATCATACATGCAGGACAAATACAAAAGGACCCGCCTGCCATGACTACGTTGCCCCATCCCGTCTATCATCCTCGTGCCCTCAATGCTGCTGCGCATACGCTGGGCGGAAACCGGCTGGTTGCGCGCGCGGCGCAGCGGATGGGCGCGGCTGTGTTCGCACTGGTGGCGCTGTTTGTCTGGATCGCACCGGGGGCCGGTTGGGACAACGAGGTGATGCTGCTCAAGCTGATGACCTCGATGGCGGCCGGATCTTGTGCTGCGTGGCTGTGGCAATCCAGTCAGCCGCAGACCCCGCCCACGATCGAAGTCGACGTGGCCCTGTCCGAATTGCGCCTGATCCGCGAGGGCACAGCCCAGGGCCGTCAGGTGCTGGAACGCTGCGCCTTTCGCGATCTCGACTCCGTTGAGCTGGATGGCCGCAACATCACCTTCTGGGGGCAGGGGCAGCGGATGCTTGCGAAAATTTCGCTCAGCAATGCGACGGCACATGCCACGCTGCTGGGGGCCTTGCGCGCCGAGGGAAAGCTGGCCTAGGGCCAGCCAACCGCGCGCCCACCTACCAACGCGATTGCGCGCGCACCGACTGTGCGGTAGCGCGCACAATATGTTGAAGACTGCGGGATTGAGATTTGCGCGCCCGCGCCCATCTATAGCCCCATGTTCAACATGGAGTACTTTGAATGAAATCTCTCGTCCTTGCCGCCCTTCTGTCCGCCTCTGCCTCGATGGCGATGGCTGCTGACAAATACATCCTCGATTCCAGCCACAGCCAGATCGTGTTCTCGTACAACCACCTCGGGTTTTCCACGACCTACGGGATGTTTTCGGGTTTTGAGGGTGAAATCATGTTCGACAAGGATGCGCCCGATGCCTCGACCGTAAGCGTGTCGATGCCGACGAAATCCATGTTCACCGGCTGGGAAAAGCGTGACGGCCACTTTATGTCCGACGATTTCTTTGGCGCCACAGACGAGGACATGATCACGTTCACCTCCACCGGGATCGAGATCACGGGCGAGAACACCGCAAAGATCACCGGCGATCTGACGATGAACGATGTGACAAAATCTGTCGTGCTGGATGCCAAGCTGAACCAGGCAGGGACAAACCCGATGGCGGGCAAGCCGTGGTTGGGCTTTGACGCGACGACCACGCTGCTGCGCTCTGACTTCGGGGTTGGCAAATTCGCCCCCAACGTCAGCGATGAGGTCGCGGTGACCATCTCGCTTGAGGCGATGTCGGCAGAATAGGCCCGCCACTTCGCAAGCACCAAAAAACCGATCAGGCAGGCCGCGCAGGGACATCCCCCTGCGCGGCTTGTTTCATTCCGGCTGCGTGGCTGTCAGATTGATGTCGACTTGCACTGCAAAGTTCACCGCATCCTCGTCGGGCAGGTTGTCACCGATGCCGAAATCACGCCGGTCCAGCGTTGTCTGCGCGCTCATGACCGCGACGCCGTCGTCGATGGACAGGCGAAAGGGCATCTCGAACGGGACGCTGACGCCTTTGAGCTGCAAGGCCCCGCGCGCGACGAACTGGTCGTTGAGGGTGTACAGATCGGCGGTGTAGGTGGCCGTGTCAAAGGCCGCTGCGTTAAAGAAATCGGGCGCCAGTGCCTGACTGGTGACAGACCCCAGCGTGAGCGAGCCTGTCGCGATCACCACCTCCACCGTACCCGCCTGCGCACCCATGATCTGCGGGTCAAAGTCGATGTCGGCGGTCCAGTCGGCAAACTGTCCCGTGACCAGCCCGCCGAACTGCGTCACGGTCAGGGCGATACTGCCCGATTGCACCTCCCACTCCGAGGCGACCTGCGACAGCTCTGCTGCCTGCGCGGTACTGGCGTGGGGTTTGTAGATGCCAAAGACACTGCCCGCCGCCAGCACCACAGCCCAGATTGCGATCGCCGCGCCAAGGGGCAGGGCGCTGTGGCGCGCAGGTGATAGCGCCGCCAGCTCGGGCGCGCCGTTGAGCATCCGCCGCAGGGTTGCATCGCGGTCGATGATCTGGTGTTTGAGCGCGCCCGCCACATGGGCAAGGATCGCCGCTGCCATCACCTTGCCGAACACCCAATGCGCGCCGCCGCTCAGCGCGGCAAAGCTGTCGGATTTGGGCACCAGCGGCAGGTTTTGCCCCAAGGGCCACCAGATCGGCGCAAAGCCCGCAGTGGCAGCGTGATGTATCCACCCCGACAGCGGCGCCAGCACCAGCGAGCCGTAGAGCAGCCAATGCGCTGTTTCCGCCAGAAAGGTCTCGGTCTTGTTGTGCGGATGCAGCGGCGCGGGCTTGGGCTGGACGATCGCCCAGAGAATGCGCAGCAGGGCCACGAAAAACACGGTGACCCCCAGCGTTTTGTGCAGCGAAAACAGCCATGCCTTGCGGGCCAGCTGTTCGGAGGTGTCATAGGGCAGCTGGTTGGCGATCACCGCGACAGGGATCAGCGTGAGGATCAGCAGCGCGGTCAGCCAGTGGAAACTGCGCGCCACGCTGCCGTAGCGGGTATGGGTATTTGTAAGGGCCATGATCGCTCTCCTGCAATGGCGTGTCCTGCGCAACCTATCGCGTGCAGTCGGCACGGCAATGGTGAATGGCGCAGGTCGGCTGTGCGCCCTTGTGAGGATGCGCGCGGCAAGCTACACCAAGGGCCGGATATTACAGGAGTAGGGCCATGAGCACAGCATTCGTTTTTCCCGGTCAGGGTGCGCAAACCATTGGCATGGGGCACGATCTGGCACAGGCCTATCCGGCGGCAAAGGCCGTGTTCGACGAGGTTGACGAGGCTTTGGGCCAGAACCTCAGCGCGCTCATCCGGGAGGGCGACATTGCCGAGCTGACGCTGACGGAAAATGCCCAGCCCGCCCTTATGGCGACCTCGATCGCGGCCCTGCGCGCGCTGGAGGCCGAGGGTATCGACATCACCCGCGCGTCTTTTGTGGCGGGGCACAGCCTTGGGGAATACGCTGCGCTTTGTGCGGCGGGGGTATTCACGCTGGCCGACACGGCACGGCTGCTGCGCACGCGCGGGCGCGCGATGCAAAATGCCGTGCCTGTGGGGCAGGGCGCGATGGCGGCAATTCTGGGGCTGGACGCAGAGGCGGTGGACGCCGTGGCCCAGCAGGCGGCAGGGGGCGATGTCTGCCAGCTGGCCAATGAAAACGACCCGACGCAAAACGTGATTTCGGGCACCAAGGCGGCCGTCGAGCGTGCGATTGATCTGGCCAAGGCGGCGGGCGCGAAACGGGCGCTGCCCTTGCCCGTCTCTGCGCCGTTCCACTGCACGCTGATGCAACCCGCCGCCGATGAAATGGCCCGCGCGCTGGCCGATATTACGCTGAACGCGCCCGCTGTGCCGGTGGTTGCCAACGTCACCGCACAGGCGGTCACGGATGCGGGTGCCATTGCGGGGCTGCTGGTCGATCAGGTCACAGGGCGCGTGCGCTGGCGCGCGTCGGTGGAATGGATGGTGGCCAACGGTGCGACAGAATTCTGGGAGATCGGCGCCGGCAAAGCGTTGTCCGGCATGATCCGCCGGATCCACAAGGACGCGGTTCTGCGCAATGTGGGCGTGGCCGCCGATGTGATTGCCGCGCGCGATGCCTGACGCGACACGGCGCGCGGTACTGGCCTGCGGGGCAGCGGCACTGCTGGCGGGATGCGGACAGGTGACGCGGCTGCGACAGGGCCTCGAATTTGCGGTCGTGAACGAACGGCTGTTGCTGCGCGGCGTGATCCATCGCCGCACGCCTGCCGCCTTTGCCGATGTGCTGGCCGAAAATCCGCAGTTGCGCCGCGTTGTTTTGCAGCAGATGCAGGGCGCGGGTGATACGGGCGCAGTGCTTGCGATGGGGCGGCTGTTGCGCGCCGCACAGCTGGATACGGCGCTGCAAAGCGACAGCGACCTGCACGGCGATGCGGTTTTCCTGTTCGCCGCAGGCGGGCAGCGGCGCATGGTGCAGGGCGCGCAGATCCACCTTGGCGGCTGGGCCACCCCCGATTTCGCCCGCACCCCCGAGGCCGGTTTGACCCGCAGCTATCTGGAGGACATGCTGGGGCAGGCGGGGTTTTTGAACTTTGCCTTGCAGGCCAGTGCGGGGGGCGGGATACATACGATGACAGCGCGCGAGATCGCGCAACACGGCCTGCTGACAGCGCCGGTCACGGTTTTCGAATAAAAAGGAACGACAGATGTTTGATTTGACAGGAAAGAACGCACTGGTCACCGGCGCGTCGGGGGGCATTGGCGCAGACATCGCCCGCGCGTTGCACGCGCAGGGGGCCAGCGTCGGTCTGTCGGGCACGCGGACTGCGCCGCTGGAGGAACTGGCCGCCGAGTTGGGCACGCGCGCCCATGTCCTGCCCTGCAACCTCAGCGATATGGAGGCCGTCGCGGAGCTGCCCAAGCAGGCGGCCGCGGCGATGGGATCGGTGGATATTCTGGTCAACAACGCAGGCATCACGCGCGATAACCTGTTCATGCGCATGTCCGATGATGAATGGCAGTCGGTGCTGGACGTGAACCTGACGGCGACATTCAAACTGTGCAAGGGTGTGATGCGCGGCATGATGAAGGCGCGGTGGGGCCGGATCATCAACATCTCCAGCATCGTGGGGGCCACCGGCAACCCCGGTCAGGCGAATTATGCCGCGTCCAAGGCGGGCATGATCGGCATGTCAAAAAGTCTGGCCTACGAGGTGGCGAGCCGTGGCATCACCGTCAATGCAGTCGCCCCCGGTTTTATCGCGACGGCGATGACGGACAAGCTGACCGAGGATCAGAAATCCGGCATCATGGGGCAAATCCCCGCCGGCCGCATGGGCACGCCCGAGGAAATCGCGGGCGCTGTCGTCTATCTGGCCAGCCCGCAAGCCGCCTATCTGACCGGCACCACCTTGCATGTGAACGGCGGCATGGCCATGTTGTAGGGGCGCCGCGAAAGCGTTTGCGTCACGCCCGCCATATGCTAAAGGGGGCGCAGAAAACCAAGACGGGTCATTGCAAGTGACCTGCGCCTTGTGCAAACAAGGGACAAGAGCCGCCCCTTGCGGGGCACCCTCTGGCGCTGTCCGCAATACGGGCACGACAGAAACCCAAAGGGGCCGCAGGGCCCAATGAGTGAGGACTAATAGTATGAGCGACGTCGCAGACCGCGTTAAAAAGATCGTTGTTGAGCACCTTGGTGTTGAAGAAGATAAAGTGGCCGAAAACGCCTCGTTTATCGACGATCTGGGTGCAGACAGCCTCGACACTGTCGAGCTGGTGATGGCATTCGAAGAAGAGTTCGGCATCGAGATCCCCGATGACGCCGCCGAGAACATCCAGACCTTTGGCGATGCGGTCAAGTTCATCAAAGAAGCCTCCTGAACCGGCTTTGACCGGGTCCGCTCGGCAATAAAATTCCTGAAACGGCGCCCTGTCTGCGGATCGGCGCCGTTTTTGATTCACGGGTAACTTTTTGCTTGTCCGCTGTGGTGCAGACGGGCAAATCTGGGCCCCTGTTCCAGCGTGTATTACGCTGTTTGCCCGTGCATGTTTGTGTCCCCTCCCTGTTGTCCGATCCAGAAAGCCTGCTTTGCA
>ENA-ORXR01002429-ORXR01002429.1-marine-metagenome-genome-assembly--contig:-NODE-2429-length-17715-cov-17.333485_pt1 | contig 17715 bp, 14 predicted proteins | sample MGYA00237866_ERZ511479 | MGnify/ENA metagenome assembly ERZ511479 | reverse complement strand
GAGGCATTACTGTCGAGGCAGCCCGCGAGCACCATTGGCTGGTTCGCGACCACGCCGACAGTTTGGCCTTCGAGGCGGATGAACCCGCAGAGGATATTCTTGGCGAAGTCTTCCTGAATTTCGAAGAAGTCACCCTCATCTGCGATCTTTGTAACCAGCTCTTTCATATCATAAGGCAGGTTCGGATTATCCGGCACGAGCGTATCGAGGCTCTCGTCAATGCGGTCATGCTCATCATAAAATGTCCGCACGGGAACGCCGCTGCGGTTGTTCAGCGGCAGGAAATCAAACAAGCGGCGAATTTCCGAGAGCGCCTGCATGTCATTGTCATAGGCCCCATCCGCGACGGAGGATTTGGACGTATGGGTCTTCGCTCCGCCCAGCTCTTCGGCGGTGACGATTTCATTGGTCACGGTCTTGAGGACATCCGGTCCCGTCAGGAACATATAAGAGCTGTCGCGGACCATGAAGATGAAATCGGTGAGGGCCGGAGAATACACCGCCCCGCCCGCCGACGGTCCCATAATGACAGAGATTTGCGGAATCACGCCCGAGGCGAGGATATTATTCTGGAACACATCGGTGTAGCCCGCCAGCGCTGCGACGCCTTCTTGGATACGCGCGCCGCCCGAGTCTTGCAGGCCAATGATCGGCGCGCCGTGGCGCATGGCCATTTCCTGCACTTTGTTGATTTTTTGGGCATGGGTCTCAGACAGAGAACCACCGAACACGGTGAAGTCCTGCGCAAACACAAAGGTCTTGCGGCCATTAATCGTGCCCCAGCCCGTGACGACGCCGTCGCCGGCCATCTTGTTCTTCTCCATCCCGAAATCGGTGGAACGGTGGGTGACGAACATGTCGAATTCTTCGAATGAGCCGGGATCGAGGAGAAGTTCGAGCCGCTCCCGCGCGGTTAGCTTGCCTTTGGCATGCTGACTGTCAATGCGGCGCTGTCCGCCGCCCAATTTTGCTTCATCGCGGCGCGATTGCAATTGGCCATGAATATCGCTCAAGGTATCTCCCCATAGCTGCTCGATATTGAACGAGATACCCTAAAGACCCAAAATTGCAGTTCAACCCTGATTTAGCGCAATCACAAACAGGATGAGGGTGATTTTATCAGGTTTCCTACCGCATACATTCGTGATGGGCAGCCTTGCGGCTTTGTCGATTGCGCAACCAATGCTAGAGCGCGCATGAGACTTGCATCATGCGGGCCAGATAAGAGCTGTTTTCCGCCGAAAGCCGTAAGAACAAAATGAAGCTAAACACATCCTATATCATTGCGGCGGTCCTCGTTTTGCTGGGGGCACTGTGGTTTGCCTTTAACAATGCCGGTGAAGAACCTGCGAAACCCGTCTCTACACCTGCAACCGCCAAAGACGCTGCGCAAAAATCCATGCCCAGCGTGCTCGTACGCCGCGTGCGCGCCTCTGAGCATCCCAATGTGATAGAGCTATACGGACAATCCAGCGCCAACCGCGAAGTCGCGCTCAAAGCCGAGACCGTGGGTTTGGTTTCTGAGATTTTTGTCAGAGAAGGCGACCGCGTCCGCCAAGGGCAAACGGTTTGTCGTCAGGATTTAAACGCGCGCCAAGCGCTAGTCGACCAAGCCAAAGCGAATATGCGCACGATTGAAACTGACCTGAACGCCGCGCGCATTCTCGCGGAAAAAGGCTTCCAGTCGGCGACGCGCGTCACAGCCTTTGAAGCGCAATTAGACGGTGCACGCGCCGCCCTGAAGCAAGCGGAAATCGAAGCCGATAACATAAATATCCGCGCGCCGTTCTCCGGCCTTTGGGAACGCCAAGACGCGCAGATTGGCGATTATCTCTCGCCGGGTATGTCCTGCGGATTGCTGGTCGATCTGTCGCCGCTTAAAATAAATGCGCAGCTGACCGAGAAACAGCTCGGCGCGATAAATGATGATGCCGTCGCCGATATTAAACTGGCAACGGGTGAACGCCTGACCGGGAAAATAGGGTTTGTAGAATCCAAGGCCGATCCCAGAACGCGCACATTCCGAACGGAAATTCAAATCCCAAATCCGGACTTGTCCTTAAAGGCGGGCGTGACGGCAACCGTGCGAATTTCATCCGGCATCACCTTGGCGCAGCAAGTCCCGGGCCGCATTCTAACCTTGGCAGATTCCGGCGACATCGGCGTGCGCTATATTGATAGCGAGAACATCGTCCGCTTCGCGAGCGTCAAAACCATTGACGAAGACGAAACCGGTATGTGGGTCACGGGCCTTCCTGAAAACACGCGGATTATTATCGAGGGTCAGGATTTCGTCTCTGTCGGGATGGAAGTTGAGGTCAGCGAGAGCTCACCGTCGGGCGCCGCCAATCTCGCAGGCGATCCTGCTAATCCGCAGTAAGTCGGGCGGTTATGAAGCGCAAAGATATGTCACCTTCCGCGCCCGGCCTCGCCGGGATTGTTGGATTTTCGATCCGCAATTGGCGGATGACCTTGGGCATCATGCTGTTTGCCGTGATTGGCGGCCTATATGCGATGACGCGCCTGCCGATGGATGCGGAACCGGATATTCCCGTTCCCTTTATAAATGTCCGCGTCGTCCTGCCCGGGATTTCCCCGGAAGACGGCGAGCGTCTCCTCATCAGGCCCTTGGAAACAGAATTAAAAGCGGTCGACGGCCTCATACAAATTGACGGCATTGCCTCGACGAATGTCGCCTATGTCACGCTGGAGTTTGAACCCTCCACCGACCTCGATAAAGCCATGCAGGACGTCTTGGAAAAAGTAGACCGTGCCCGCGCGGAATTCCCGCAGGAAGCCCAAGAACCTATCGTTGAAGAAATCAGCACTGCGAAACTGCCAATTATCACGGTCAACCTGTGGGGCGACGCGCCCGAACGGGAATTACAGCGGCGCGCCAAAGAACTCCAGCAGAGGATCGAAAGCCTGCCCTCCGTGCTAGAAGCCAATATTTCGGGCGAGAGAACGGATGTCTTGGAGGCGATTTTAGACCCCGCCCGAATTGACAGTCTCGGGATTACATTTGAGGAAATTCAACGGGCCGTCGCCGGGAATAATGCCCTCGTCCCTGCCGGGACGCTAGAGACAAGTTCGGCGAAATATAATATCAAATTACCGGGGCTCATCACAACGCCCGAAGATATGACAGAGCTTGTGATCCGCAGCAGCGCGGACGGCGCCATCGTGAAACTCGGCGATGTGGCGGACGTCAGGCGCGGCTATAAGGACATACAATCCCACGCGAGGTTTAATGGCCGAACCTCTGTGTCTCTGGAAGTTTCAAAACGCCAAGGCGAAAACATTCTCGATACAACAGAGCGCGTGCAAGCCTTGGTCGATGACGTCATCGCCGGGCCGGATTGGCCGCGCACAATCAATGTCTCCTATTCTCAATCCCGGTCGACCTATATCAATGAAATGATGAGCGAGCTTTCGAGTTCGATTATCAATGCCGTCGTGCTTGTCTTCATCGTTTGTATCGCCGCGCTGGGCTGGCGGTCTGCGATTTTCGTCGGCTGGGCTATTCCGGCCTCCTTCCTCATCGCGTTTTTTCTATTCCTCGTACAAGGCGAGACGATCAATATGATGATCCTTTTTGGCTTGATCCTTTCCGTGGGGGTCTTGGTCGACAGCGCCATCGTCATTGTCGAATATGCCGACCGAAAAATGGAAGAAGGCTTACCGAGGCTGGAGGCGTTTAAGCTCGCAGGTGAACGTATGTTCTGGCCTGTTATTTCGTCTACGGCGACAACGCTCGCGGCGTTCATTCCCTTGTTATTTTGGGAGTCCATCACCGGTAAATTCATGGCCTATTTTCCGCGAACCATGATTTATGTTCTGTCGGCTTCAACCTTAATGGCGCTGATATTCCTCCCAACCCTCGGGTCGAAAATCGGATTTAGGCCGAAAAGAAATCCCAATTCTAATGTAGCCTTGCTCGCAGGAGATGGTGACCCGACCAAAGTGACAGGGCTAACGGGCCTTTATGTGCGCCTGATTCAAAAATTGATTAAGTTCCCGCTCTTAGTGATGGCCGGCATGGGCGTTCTCGCCTTTTGCATTATCCTCTTTTTTAAAGCTCAGATGGCCGGCCCGCCGCCCAAACCTGTTGAGTTTTTCACCCAGAGTCCCGGCGACCAAGTCTATGTCTTAGCCCGCGCGCGCGGAAATCTAACACCTGATCAGATGTTGGAAATCGGCAAGGAAATCGAAAGCCGCATTCAAGATGTCGAGGGAATCGAATCCGTCTATACGACAGCCGGCGGCGCAGGGGGCGGGTTCAGCTTTGACGGCCTTGGCGATATTCCCGCCGATACCGTCGTGCAAGTTTACACGGAATTACAGTCTTTCGCTGAACGGCGCAGCGTGGTCGAGATTATTGAAGAACTGGAAGAGCTCACAACCGGCATTCCGGGCGTTATCACCGAGATTAAATATACCGAGCAAGGTCCGCCGCTTGATAAGGATGTCGCGATTCAAATTTCCAGCGAGGACAAAACGGTCTTACGCGACGTGACTTTGCAAGTGCGGGCAAAGATGGAGTCCATCGAAGGCCTCATTGATATTGAAGACACCTTGCCGCTGCCGGGCATTGACTTTGAATTTATCATTGACCGGGCCGAGGCGGGACGGCTGGGCCTTGATGTCGGACGCATAGGCGCAGCTTTATCACTTGTCACTGAAGGCACGCTTGTCGGTCAATACCGCCCGCTGGACGCCGACGAAGAAGTCGATATTCGCCTGAGATATCCCAAAAGCGCGCGCGATCTCTCGGGTTTGGATAAGCTTCGCATTCAAACGCAGCAGGGCTCCCTTCCCCTGTCTTCCGTTGTCACGCGTGTCCCTGTTCTCCGTCAGGATAAAATCGAACGGCGGGACCTGTCGCCTTACTTCGTTGTCAAAGGCAATACGGCCAAAGACTATGCCACAAATATTCAGACGGAAGAGCTTCAAGCGTGGCTCGATGGTGACGCAAATTTACCGCAAGGCGTAAAATATAAGTTTCTGGGTCAAGCCGAAGAAAATGCGGCGGCCGGACGGTTTGCTGTGGGCGCTATGTTAGCCATTCTCTTCATGATGAGCGTCATCCTGCTCTTACAATTTAATAAAATATACCATGTCTTCTTAACGCTTTTTGCCGTCATTCTCTCGGTCTTCGGCGTAATTTTAGGGCTGGCGCTCTATCCCTATATTTCGATGATCTTGACGCTAACGGGGGTTATCGCGCTTGCGGGTATTGTCGTGAATAATAATATCGTTCTTATCGATACCTATCAGCGGCTTCTCGAAAAAGGGTATGACTCCGTCGATGCCGCCATTCGCACGGCGGCGCAAAGATTGCGGCCCGTCTTTTTGACCACGCTTACGACCGTTGTAGGCCTCATGCCGCTTATACTTGGTTGGCAAGCCAATATCTTTACGGGGGATTTTTCAACGAAGGGCTCCAGTACCTCTGAAATTTGGGCACCGATTTCCTATGTCGTGGCCAGCGGTCTCAGCTTTGCGACAATCCTAACCTTGATCGTAACCCCAGTCATGCTGGCCATGCCAACTGTGCTGGTTGAGCGGTTCAATCGATTTACGCAATCACGAGGGAAGAAGCCCAAAACACCTTCACATAATCCTGTGGCCGAACCGGCGGAATAGGCCGATGTTCAGACTTATCACTTAATAATATCAGGCGAGAATATTACCGTTGATTGACCGCCACCGCCAATGAGGGTGCGGCGGACTTGCCACTGCAGCGGATCTCTATTGACAGATAATGAGCCGCTGCCATCCGTTTGCTCTTCCCGCAAAGGCGGTAGAAAATCATAGGGGACTGTCAGCGAAACCGGCCCTTCAGGCGCGTTGAGAATGCCCGGGGCGGCAAACAGCTCAAGACGTATCTGAACCCCGCCGCGAGGCAGCATCCGGCCGGCGATATATGACCAGCGGCCGCTGACACCAATCGCAATATCCCCGATAACGGCGTCTTGTGCATTAACCCGGATCCGTCCGGGAACGGTTGAGGTCCCGGAAATGATGAGCCCGCCGACATGATCATAATCAATTATGGAGAGGCTAAGCGGACCCGATGTTGGCACATCGCCAAATGGCGATTGGATAAGGCGCGATGGACCGCCGGGCGTTGTGACGAGAACAAGCGCGTCGGTCTTATAATTTGCAGCGGCCGCCTCTTCGCCCGTTGGAACAGGCAAGCGGAAAATCGTTTCTGCCGATCGAATAGCGACAGACTCTTCATCCTGATAGAGCTGCGCCTCAATAACCATAGGGTCCTTTTCGACACTTAAAATCACGCTCCATTGCCCAAGGTCATTTACGGGAATTTGCCGCAAACGTTCCCCGCGATTGGTCAAGACAACAACTTTGCCGGCTTCGCCTTCGCCCGACAGCCGCAGTTTTTGCTCGCCGCCATCCGTAAATTCGCTGATTTGCTGAATGCTCGCCGGCTGAATACCTATCCTGTCATTTTCAGTCACCTCGGTTTGGGAACTGGCTATGCTATTGGCGCGAGTGGCTTGTTCGGGCTTGTTCAAGGCCGAGAGCGCCGCGTAAAAACCGAAAGACAAAATAAGCGCAATGAGCACTATCCAGAGATTACGCTTTTGAAACACGCGGGAGGTCGAAGTGAGGGATGAGGGTTGCAAAGCGGCTTACATCTCCTAAGGCGGATAAGAATTCCGACATTAAAATGAAACTAGGCAAAATGACAGATACCAAATCACTTAATATTTGCGTCTTTTGCGGGTCTTCTCCGGGCGTGAATCCGGCCCACATAAAATTGGCGACCGAGCTAGGCGACGATATTGCGAAACGCGGGTACGGTCTTGTTTACGGCGGCGGCGGGCTGGGGTTAATGGGCGCAACGGCCCGCGCCGCGCGTGATAGGGGCGCAAGAGTAGTCGGCATAATCCCGCATTTCCTAAACGAGATAGAAAAGACACTTCCGGGGATTGAACACGAATTCGTCGACGACATGCACGCACGTAAAATCCGCATGTTTGATCTGGCCGACGCCTTTATCGTTTTGCCCGGCGGTGTCGGCACGTTAGAAGAAGTCGTCGAAGTCATGAGCTGGCAGCGGCTCAACCTGCACGACAAACCCATCGTGTTTCTGTCTGATACCGGATATTGGGATAAGTTGGTGGATGTCTTCGGCGATATCATAGAAGCGGGATTCGCGCCGGAAACCTTGCATAATGATATCGAGTCAGATGCGTCGATTGAGGCAGCTTTTAAGACGATCGCGCGGCGTTTAAAACAGGGGCGAAAAGCGCAGCCTCTCGGCGTTGATTTCAAAAATATCGAGGACCTCGTTTAGAGGATTAGGTTTAGAGAATCAGGTTTTGCAGGATCGGCGCGAGGCCTGCCGCGTCCGTCTCGTCAAAGCTACCGATCTCGCTAGAGTCCACATCAAAGACCGCGAAGAGCGATCCGTCAGGCGCATAGACAGGCACAACTATCTCGCTCTGGCTGCGAACATCACAGGCGATATGTCCGGGGAAAGCATGGACATCTTTAACAATTTGAATCTCACCCGTTCGGGCCGCTGCGCCGCACACCCCGCGCGAAAAAGGAATACGAAGACAGCCTAATGTGCCCTGATAAGGCCCGACGACCAGCTCCTCAGTTTTTTCAGGGTCAACGACATAAAATCCGGTCCAGAAATAATTCTCAAAAGCTTCCGATAACAGGCAGGACACGGTTGCCATGCGCGCGACATTATTCGTCTCGCCGTCCAGTACGGCGGCGATTTCTTTGGCGGCTTGCGTATAAATTTCAGCTTTGGTCATGCGCCGCATATAGGGAGCGGCGCGGCCACCGTCTATAGATTTAGCAGGCCGCTCAAACAAAGCTCCGCGCGGCGGCACGGCCCGATAACCACGCCCCTTGCACGCGTCCGCCCAGACACCAATCCCCGGCAACAACCAATCCCTCGCCTTTCAGACACGGCACATCCGGCGAAGATTTACTCGACGCATACAGCCAGCGATGCAGCGCAATATGCGGCGCTTCGGCAAGGGGCATGCCAAGCAGCGCGGAGGCTGACTTCAACATGATATCCTGAACCCGCGCGCGATCAGTGTCGACATTTGCGTCAGACCATGCGGCCTCAGAATGCACCACAATTGTGCCGACATCCTGCGAGCGTCCGGGCTTGGCATTATTGATCGCTATCCAATCAATCGGCAAATCTTTCACTCGCAAAGTATCCCAGCCCGGGTTTATCGGTGTATCCAAGCCAATCATGAGACAGAAACAAACATGCATATCGGCGGATGTGATCGCTGCCCGTTTTGCGAAGCGCGATGGTAGTATCATCTCGGCTTGGGCAGGCGGCAAAGTTGAAATCACGCCATCAAAGCCTGTTTCGCTCGACCCGTCTTCAAAACTCAATGTCCACGTTTCGGCTTTTGTGAGTGCGCTCACGCGCCGCCCTAAATCAATATCCAACCCTTCCGCCCAATATTTCGGCAGGCTATTCATACGCGGCGTGCCGACATAACGGTCACGTCCGGTATCCGCGCTCAGACTTCCGGTTTTCAAGTAAAGCGCTTTAGCGGGCCAAGGCGCGACAGCGCCCGCTGAGATGGCCTCATTAATTTCGGCCTGAAACTCAGCGTCCTGAACCGTGAAGAATTGCGCGCCGTGGTCAAATTCCCATTCACCAGCATATCGCGTAGACATGCGCCCGCCAACACCGCGAGACTTATCAAACAGTTTTACGCCGACGCCGTGGCGGCGTAACTCTCGTGCGGCCGACAGTCCTGCGACGCCTGCCCCTAAAATCGCAATTTTCATGAGGCTAAACAATCTTTATCCAACACGTCTTCGGAACGTGTCAGGGCAGATTTGCGCGCTCTATTCCAAAAGCGGAAAAAACGACCGGTATCCGTATTCGCCGGAACATCAGCTAAACACGGACTGGCTATAATTTCCAAATCATGATCTCCGCCTAAATCCGCCAGAATACCTGAAATGTAAGGATCAGGCGACGCGGCGGCATATATACGCTCGCCGCCGGATAACGCCCTCAAAAGCTCATAGCTATCCCCTACATATATCGGAATATTCAGATCATGCGCACATTCGTAAATAAAGGCGCGGCGCTTGAGTGTATATCCGCGCCGATCATGTTCAGCCGTATCCCAGATGAAAATAGGTTGCGCAGCCTCTCCCGCCGCCGCCACTGCGGGATGGTCCAAACTTATCGCGTCTTCATGTATCCAAACCAACGTCATAAGGTTTTCTCTGAATTCGGCGGCTCTAAGTTCGGAAACAGACGTTCATGCAGCGCCTCGTAACTTCCGGCTAAAGTCGCGTTAGAGGACTCGCGCGTATCGACATCGTCGCCGGAGAACTTCGCGACATTTTCGAGATTGAAATAATAGGGCTTGTGCGAAAATGTGCTCGCCGCCCATTGCCATGACAGATTATTAGACGCCGGATCGCCGTCCAGCAAATGCGCCAAGAACCAGCGCGCGCCCGCCTGCCATTTCACGCGCCGCCAGTGGCAAACATAGCCGGCCAGATAGAGCCGGGCGTGATTATGCAGGTAGCCCGTCTCGTTCAACTCCGCGATAAAGTGATCAATGCAAGCCACGCCCGTCGTCCCGCCGATAATGTCCCGCGGGAGGTCATCCGCATAGTCTGACGCCGTAAATCCGGTTTTATAGGGCTCGACATCATTCCAAATATAGTCAGGGAACTCGCGATAGAGGCGCTGCCAATATTCACGCCATGTCAGCTGTTGAATGAATTTCTCCGCCGCTTTCGGGGCCGCAATCTCTAGCGCCCGGTCCCGCACAGCAGTCGTCGTGATAACGCCGTGGCGGATATAGGGAGAGAGCCGCGTGACAGCCCCGTTAAGATGGTTACGGGTTGAGCCATATTTCGATGGGTCCAGAACTGCGAGCTTTTTATCAGCCTGCGCGCGGCCGCCTTGAACATCCGATATAAGCCTATCCGCAGACGGCAGTCCGGGTGACAGCTGCACAACTCTGTCTACAATCGCTTGGCGATCCCGCTGCTTCAGCCGCGGCAAGGGTGCCGGTAATGTCTCCGCGCTAGTCAGGGCGGGCGACAATTTATCCAATAAATCGACCATGTCATTGATACGGGGCAGCGCATAAAAACAGGGCAAAATAGAATATTTTTTCGTATCCGAAATAAATCACGAAAGAATCGTTCGCTTCCATATCTTTTTTGCTGGAAAACTGAGGGTGAGCGCTCTAATGGACCGCTAAACCTGCGGGTTCGGTTTGCTTGGCAGCGCCGCCAGATCCATCCGCATCGTAGACTTACATTAGGACACGACAGCTATGACCATTCGACTCGCCATCAACGGATTTGGACGCATTGGACGAAACGTCCTTCGGGCGCTCATTGAGCAAGACCGCACTGACATGAAGGTCGTTGCCATTAATGACCTCTCCTCAACAGAGAATTTGGCTCATTTGCTGAAATATGATTCTGTGCACGGACGTTTCCCGGGCGAAATCAAATTCACCGAAAACAGCCTGAACCTCGGCCACGGCGACATTCAGGTCACCTCAATCCGTAATTTGGAAGATCAGAACTGGGCAGATAATAAAGTTGATATCGTTTTAGAATGCACAGGCATCTTCACATCCCGCGACGCGGCCGCCAAACATTTGGCCGCCGGCGCGAAGCGCGTGTTGATTTCCGCTCCCGGTGCCAATGCCGACAAAACCATTGTTTACGGCGTAAATGACGGCGAGCTAACAGCAGAGGACATCGTTGTGTCCAACGCGTCTTGCACAACAAACGCCCTCGCCCCTCTCGCGAAAGTTTTGAACGAGACACTTGGTATCGAGACCGGTTTCATGACAACCATTCATGCCTATACGGGCGACCAACCCACATTGGACGCTGTCCACAAAAAAGACTTTAACCGCGGCCGCGCAGCCGCCCTCTCTATGATCCCAACCTCGACGGGCGCGGCAAAAGCCATTGGCCTCGTCATCCCTGAGCTTGCCGGAAAATTGGACGGCAAAGCCATTCGCGTCCCGACTCCAAATGTTTCTGTTGTCGATCTGGTTGTGAAGACGAAAAAATCAGGTAACGCCGCCGCCATCAATGCCGCGTTCGAAAAAGCCGCAAGCGGACCGCTGAAAGGCGTCTTGCAGGTCGTCACGGATAAAACGGTCTCCATCGACTTTAATCATGACCCGCATTCTACCTCTGTTGTATTGGAAGAAACAGTCGTCATGGGCGATAAGATGGTCCGCGTTTTATCTTGGTATGATAATGAGTGGGGATTTTCTAACCGTATGCTGGACACCGCTGCGGCTATGGCGAAATTTCTCTAGGAGGCGAAGCCAATCAAACGCATGACCACGCAAGAGCTGCACGAAAAGCTCGAATCGCATTTGGCTGAGCACAAGCAAGCGGTCGAATCCGATCCGCAAGCCAATCCTGTTAAACTATTGGCTTATGATATTTCAAAGGCCGTCGAGGACAGGAGCATTGCGTTTCGGGATATTGAAGCGCTTGTCAAAACGCTTTCCGATAGAGGCGCCATTGATCGTGCCAATCGCTTACGCGACCGTGCAGGCGTTGATCGCTTCGCGAAATTACAGAATGAAATAATCAGCGCGGCGGAAACGAAAGCGGCTGAAGGCTTTGAGGCGTTCAAGAGTTGGGCAGAAACCCCCGGCCAAGGTATCGTATTAACGGCGCACCCAACCTTTTCGCTCTCCCGCGATATTAGAAATACGCTGGGCGCGATTGCCTCCGCCAAACCCAAAGAACTGGACAGCCTGACCGACACGCTGAAAACGCATCCTTATTTGCCAAAGCGCGCGCCTACCCTGATTGAAGAGCACGAGGACACACAAGCGACGCTTATTCGCATTCAAAATGCGCTAAATAAGTTAAATGCCGTTGTCTTGGATGTCGCGGCCAAGCATTTTCCGAAAGACTGGACGACCCTGACGCCGCATTTGGCAGACGCCTATAGCTGGGTTGGCTATGACATTGACGGCCGCACGGATATTTCTTGGGGCGACGCCTTGCGTCTGCGCCTGTCTGAAAAACGTGACCAGCTGGCGCGCTACGCCAAAGAGGCGGCGCGCATCGCAGGCACGGGCGGATTTAAGGACAAGGCAGAAGACGCCGTGGATCATTTGTCTGACCGTATCAAAGCCGGGCTTGCCTCCGCCGAACGCGATTTGACTCTTTTCGAAGAAGACCTGGATAATCCCGAAAATCTGGTGGCCGCCGCGAATAATTTGACACGGAAATCACCGCGCCGCTTCACGGCGTTAACGTCGCTTCTTCCGAATATTGAAGCCGCTATCGAAGGCGCGCCTACCGATAAAATTAAGCGCGACCTCGTCTGCCTGCGCGCGCAGATGAAGGCTTTTGGTCTCGGCACAGCGCGAATTCATTTTCGCCTCAACGCGCGCCATGTCATGTCCGGCGTAAAAGGGATCTTTGGCCTCTCAGATTCCGGATCTGATACGAGGACAGTTCTGAAACGCGCGACGCAGCTGACAAAATCGGTCAAACCGCAGCCCGTCAACTTTGCCTCTCTCGCGCTGGAGAAATCCACCGCGCATGAGAAGATGATACTGATCGCGCAAATTCAAAAATATATCGATGCCTCCGTTCCAATCCGTTTGCTCATCGCTGAGACTGAAGACGCTCTCGTGCCCCTTTCCGTGCTGTATCTCGCCCGCCGCTACGGCGTTGCGGATATGCTCGATATTTCGCCCTTGTTTGAAACGGCGGACGCGCTGAACAATGGCGGGCGGATCATCAGCAAGATGCTCGAAAATTCGGTTTACCGAAAATATATCGAAGAGCGCGGCGTATTTGCCATTCAAACAGGCTTCTCTGATGCCGGGCGTTTCATGGGTCAAATCCCGGCGACGCTAGCCATTGAACGCCTGCAATCCCATTTTGCGCGCGAGCTCGAGAAGCATAAAGTTAAAGGCGTTACCGCGCTTGTCTTCAATACGCACGGCGAAGGCCTTGGACGCGGCGGACATCCCGGCAGCATCAAAGAACGCCTTGATTACGCTATGAGCCCTTGGGCCATCCTGCAATTCGAACGCCGGGGTATTCACCTTTGCCACGAAACCAGCTTCCAAGGCGGAGACGGTTTCATGTGGTTCCAAACGCCGAAGCTTGCCGACGCAACTGTGTTCTCGCTAATCGGTGGACGCCTGTCTGACCGCAGCGATGCGGGCGATGACCCGTTTTATACGGAGAAAGATTTCTCATGGGATGTCTACCGCACCATCGGTTCTGAACAGGACGCACTTTATTCCGACCCTAATTATGTCGGCCTCTTAGGCGGTCTTGGGCAGAATATGTTAATCCCCACGGGCAGCCGCGCGGTTAAACGCGCCAAGTCCGGAACAGCGGCGGAGATGTTCAATCCGCGCCTATTGCGGGCCATCCCGCATAATGCGATTTTGCAGCAATTCGGAACACCCGCGAACATTGCTTACGGCACAGGCCGCGCGGCGCTCATTGATTCTGAAAAATTTGAGACGCTTTACGCCACATCAGCCCGCGCAAAATCGATCTTCGATCTCGTTATTAAATCGATGGGCCGCACAAATCTCTCGATCTTAACAGGCTATGGCCGGCTATTTGATCCGGGGTTTTGGATTAGCCGCGCACTATCCGGGTCCGAGCCGCTCTTGGCGGAACGCTCCTTAATCGTTGCCGCCACGCTAGACGCCTCGCCTTGGCGGTCGCAGATAATGGATCTCGCAAATCGTCTTCGCTTGGACAAATATGCCAGCCTCCGCGTGATGGCCCGGTGTGATGAGACCGCTGATTTCGAGCCAAATGATACGCTCATCATTCTTCATGCGCTGCGTCTTGCAGTCATCATGAAGATGATGCTGACAATGACTGAACTGCCCGTCGATTCTGACGAGGACACATCGCGTTTATCAGCGTTGCAGCGTATGCAAACGTTCCAAATCGATAATATCTTGCGTGATCTTCGCGAAAAATATCCGGCCAAAACAGCGCCGCTGGAATGGACAAAAGAGCTTTCAGAGAAAACAGGGACACCCGTGGCCTCAGGCGGGTTCGCCCATATTGCGGATCACGTTGTAAAGCCGTTGGACAGAGCCAAAGATCTGGTCCGCCAAATTACGATTGCGGTCACGCATCACTATGATGCCTTTGGGTAAGACTCGCGTGGGGTAGAAGGCTCGCGTAACAGCCAGAAAATCGGTGGGTGTTTTAGATACCCACCACTTTCTGCAGCAATTTAGGAAGCCAGCCTTTCATCTGCAATTGCCCTCTGGTCACAACAAGACAAATGCAATCTTCGCCAGCCTCAACATAGGGCGCATGATCTGTTGTTTCGTCGGAAATATGTAAATCGCCCGGGCCATAACGGTTCCGCTCCGTCTTATAGCTCCCGCTCAAAATGAGAGTCCATTCTTCGCCGTGATGAGAATGTTCAGGAAATTGCATGCCGCCCTTGGCCCGCAATAGATACATACGGTCACGCGTCCGGCTTTTACGGCTGCCTAAAACATCATATATGGCGATGCCCGGGATGAGGGATTTCCATTTAATATCGCGTAAACCGGCACCGTCCATCAGATCTCGCAATACTTTAGGCGTCGACGATGATTTCAAATCATTCGTGCCTGACTTTTCGGCGGCCGACGTGCCGTAAGGCAATTTCTCCAATGCGTTTCCGATGAGAAAAGGCGATAAAGGAACGGGGCGAATTTCCATCATTAAAGACGCCGCAGCGGCTGTTTTGGCCGCTACAGATTTAGCTAAGTGAGGATTGAGCTCGACTGCGCAGGCCATCAAATCGTGACGGGCCGGCGAAAGATTACCTGCGGCGTAATCCGAGACAGCTTGATCCTGTCGATCAGTCGACGAGGTCATCTCGGACCTCGTGGCCACCAACGGCTCTGTCACAGAAGTTTTTCTTGCTGCCGCGCCATGCTTGATTTCAGCGCGTTAATCGCAGACCGAATGCGGGTCTTAACGGTGCCTAGCGGCAGACCGGTTTCGGCGCTTATTTCCTTATGCGTCTTAAATTCCAAAAACGCCATGCGGATCGCCATTTGCTGCGCGTCAGTCAGTTTCGCGATATGTTTGCGCAACACATCCGTGCTTTGCTGCGTCATGAAATCCTGTTCAGCGGACGGAACTTCATCATCCGCGATGGTCTTCATCAACTCAGGGTCGCGGACATCCATGCGGCCGTGCTTGCGCTTGTGGTCAATCCACTTGTTACGCGTAAGGCGGTAAACCCATGTCGCGAAGCTGGCTTTCTTGGGATCGAATAATTCAGCGCGGGTCCAAACCTTTATCATAACGTCTTGGACGATATCTTCAGCCGTCCCGTTACCGACGCCTCGGGCCATCAGCCAACCTTTTAGCTTTGGTCCGTAAACCGCAAATAAGTCTGATAAGGCGCGGGCATCTTGGTTGGTCGCAATGTCATAAAGCCAAGCTGCGTCGCGTTTCGCCGCACTTATGGATTTCTTGGACGGCGTGAAACCGTTAGCGCGTGGCGCTCGTTTTGTCGTCATGGCCCTCTCCCCTGTCTGGTGAGGCGTGTAGTCCTGTATAGAAGCGTGGGATTCTAAAGTCATGGTCTATTCCGTCGCAGGCCAGCTAAATTCATAGCTCTATTGGTTAAAATACGCACGGGGCCGCCAAAACGTTCCCCGCATTACGATATTTGTTTGAGAGGGGCCGAGGAGTTTCAACTTCGGTCTTGACAAATTCGCTGTTATTCCTCATATTTCTGTTATGACAGAAATTACTGATATTAATAAACTCCCTGAAGCCGTTCAGAACTTTGTCCTGCATTGGGGTGATTTAGGCGGAACCTGGGGCGTCAACCGGACGGTCGCCCAGATACACGCCTTGCTATATCTGACAGAGACGCCTTTGAATGCAGAAGACATTCAATTACAGCTCGGCGTTGCCCGCAGTAATGTCAGCAATAGTCTCAAGGAACTGCTCGCGCTCAAACTCGTCCGCCGCCATCCCATTCCGGGTGATCGCCGAGATCATTACATTGCGGAGACCGATGTCTGGCAAGTCGCGAAACATATCGCAGCGGCGCGTAAAGCCCGAGAAATCGATCCCGCACTGACCACGCTAACGGATTGTTTGGCCGCTGCGGCGGGTGACAATAAGGTCACGGATGTTCAGATCCGCCGCCTGCAAGACATGCACGACTTCACCGCCAAAATGGACCGATGGTACATTCAAATGTCGTCACTCCCCACCTCAACCCTCTCGCGGCTCGTCTCCATGGGCGACGCTATCGTGAAGGTCCTGAAACTGGGGCGCGCAAAAGAGTGATGTAAAGGAGCGGCAAAATGGTCGCCTATAGATTTGAAGACGCGGAATGGGCCCAGCCGGAAACGGTGGTCCCGAAACCAACTGAACCCTTAGGCGATCTTCGCTTTCGCCAATTATTTAGCCCCGAAGACTGGAACCAACTGCCTGCTGCCGTTCGCAGACGCTTTGGGAGGCGGGTCGGCTTTGGCGATACAACTATTTATCGCGGGCATGTCGAATTTAACCGGGTCAATCGTTGGGGCCGCGTATTGACGAATGTCCTGCGATTTGTCGGCGCACCCCTGCCGCTGGATAGAAATAATGAAGGCGCGGCGGCCGTTGTAACCGTCACGGAAGCTCCCGATAAAAATGGCGGACAAATCTGGATGCGCCAATATGCGCGGAAAGACACGCGCACTCCCTTCCCGCAAGTCATTCAAAGCGCGAAACGATTCAAAGGTCCAACCGGCATTGAGGAATATATTGGCGGCGGCATTGGCATGACCCTTCGCGCCGCCGTCGAAGGCACGGAGCTCGCCTTTCTCGCGGAAGATATTTTCTGGGATGTGAACATTTTGGGCAAAAAAGTAAGACTAACCCTCCCCCGCCCGCTCGGCCCGGAGCGCCTGCGCGCTGGCCATGAGGAACTTGGGAACGGCGCCTTCGCATTCACCTTAAAGCTCGAACATAAATGGTTCGGCAAAATGATCGATCAGCGCGTCTGGTTCAGGGACGATGTAAAATGACCCTCAAAGACATCCTCATCGGCGGCCCAAAGCCCGTTTGGATTCGCTATATGCTTATCTTGGGCGCGGTGACATTGCTGACGCGACTGGTCCTGGATAGCCGTTTTGCCACGACGTCCCTTTTCTATTGCCTCGTGCCTTATATCATCGGGGTCATTCTTTATGTCTTTGTTCCTCAGCCCAAAGGTTGGTTCAAAGTTAAACGCATTGGGCGACATCTGCTCGCGACTATCATCGTTATGTTGGCCAGCTCCGCAATTTTATTCGAGGGGTTTCTTTGCGTGCTCTTTGCCGCGCCAATTTATATCCTATTCGCCCTCCTCGCCTTTGCGGTCATGCCCAACAGAGAAGACCCTGAGCGGTTCAAAAAAGCCGATGTCTTTAAGGTCAGTTTTGTCCCTCTCGCGGTCTTGGTCATTTCCGTTGAAGGTCTAACGGACACGACCAGCTTCCCGCGCGAAGAAGCAATCACCCGCACGCAGACCCTTAATCTCACGCCCGAGCAGATACATGCCAATCTCGCGCGGCCCGTTCATTTAGAAGAAGGCCGCAGTAAATTCCTCTCTATCTTCCCCTTGCCCGACCGGGTGGACGCGCCCGCCTTTGCCCAAGGCCAAACCCATACCGCCTATTTCACCTATCGCCGGTGGGG
>ENA-ORXR01002428-ORXR01002428.1-marine-metagenome-genome-assembly--contig:-NODE-2428-length-17725-cov-5.081199_pt1 | contig 17725 bp, 19 predicted proteins | sample MGYA00237866_ERZ511479 | MGnify/ENA metagenome assembly ERZ511479 | reverse complement strand
GGCGGAAGTTGGTCGGGTGAGTAGTCTCGGGGCCGTTCCATGACTTTGCTGGCTTGGATAAGGCAAACCACTTGGCGCGCTGCCAATGCACACAACGTCATGGCTCACATTGAGCGCAGGGAAGCCGAATTTTTACAATCAACTGACCAGTCGCGCTGCGTTATCGCTTTTACACATCAAGGGAGTCAATGTCTTGATAGCATCATATTGTGACAAGAACACACTGCCCGTCAACTCTTGCAGAAAGTGAGTCTGTTCGAGCCTGTCCATGACGGGGCCTTTGACTTCTGAAAGATGCAGTTGAATATCCAGATCCTTCAGGCGAAGATTGATCGCTTCCAGGGATTCCATTGCACTCATGTCGATCTCGTTGACCGCGGAGCACATCAGCACCAGGTGCTTGATCTCGGGGCTGGCCACCGAACGATTATAGAGATAATCCTCCAGGTACCGGGCATTGGCAAAGTACAAACTCTCATCCACCCGTATGGTCACCAGACTGGGGTCCGTCACGACGCTATGGCGGTGAATGTTTCTAAAATGCTGGGTTTGTGGCACCAACCCGACCTCGGCGACATGAGGCCGGGAGGTGCTGTACAAGAACAGCAAAATGGAGATGACAACGCCTGCGCTAACCCCCGCTTCAACGCCGATACCGAGCGTTATCACGATTGTTGTCAATACCGCTGTAAAGTCCGCTTTAGAGTACGACCAGGCACGCGTTAGGATACTGAAGTCCACCAGCGACATAACCGCTACGATAATGGTGGCTGCCAACGTTGCTTTGGGCAGGTAGTAGACCAGCGGCGTTAACGACACCGCAGCGATCGCCAGAAGGGCAGCCGTAAAAGCGCCCGCGGCAGGTGTTTGTGCACCGGCATCGAAGTTAACCACGGAGCGCGAGAAGCCACCCGTGACGGGAAAGCCACCCGTTAGTGCAGCACCAACGTTGGCAGCGCCAAGGCCGAGAAGTTCCTGATTGGGCTTGATCCGTTGCCGCTTTTTCGCAGCTAGTGTCTGCGCAACAGATATCGATTCCACAAATCCGATGATGGAGATCAGAAGCGCAGGTATCAGCAAAGCTTGCGTAAGCTCCAAGGAGAAGTTTGGCAGTGTCAGCGGGGGTAGTGATTGCGGCACGGTGCCAACCACACTGACGCCACGGTTGGCCAGATCGAAATACCACACGGCTAGTGTTGTTCCGACGACCGCTACCACCGGTCCGGTTTTGGTGAGTACATCGGCGACACGCCGGCTTGCTCCGAGACGTCGAAGCAAAGGCTTGAGGCCCTTCCTGATCCAGAACAAAAACAGGGTTGCCGAGACGCCCAGTAGCAAGGTCATCCAATGGGTATCGGGTACGTGTTTGGCAAGAGAGCTCACCAGTTCCACCAGATTATGCCCGGATGCATCCACACCGAGCACGTGTTTGAGTTGGCTGGTGGCGATAATGATGCCCGATGCGGTGATGAATCCTGCAATGACCGGATGCGAGAGAAAGTTGGTCAGAAACCCGAGTTTGAAAATACCCATTGTGATGAGAATGACACCTGACAGGCCCGCTAATGTCAGAGCAGCGCTAGCGTAGTCGGCAGTTCCGCTACTGGCCACATTGCCCAACGTTGCCGCCGTCATTAATGACACCACGGCTACCGGACCCACCGCCAGTGTGCGGCTGGTACCGAACACCGCATACAACATGATTGGCACTATGGAAGCGTACAGTCCAGCCTCCGGAGGCAAACCCGCCAATAGCGCATAGGCAAGCGACTGCGGAATCAGCATGATCGTGACGATGAGCGCTGCCATCAAGTCGCTGAACAAGGCAGCCTGATTGTAGGCTCTGCCCCATTGCAGTATTGGCAAATAATTGTGCACTTATTTCGGGCTCAATCCGCAGGTGCCAAAGCATCCGGTTCGGCCATCCACTCTCGTCCGCGCAACATGGCCTTCCAGTAGATGGGGGGGAGTATTTTTTCCTTCAAAAACCATGCTGCTCTGGAGGGTTCCGTCCCATCTATCAGCCAAGAGGGAAAGCTGGGGAGTAATTTGCCGCCATAGCCAAATTCAGCCAGTACGATTTTCCCTCTTTCAACGGTTAACGGACACGATCCATAACCATCATAATAGGCGGTTGCAGACTTGCCGGTCATGTCGGCAACGATGTTGGCGGCAACTACCGGGGCTTGTTTTCGCGCAGCAGCCGCAGTCTTCGCATTGGGCGCATTGGTCACATCACCCAGGGCCCATATGTTCTCATATGTTTTGTGGCGTAGGGTTGTCTGCTCGACATCGACCCAGCCACCGGCATCAGCCAGGGGTGAGACTTTGATGAAATCAGGTGCGCATTGAGGCGGGCATACGTGCATCATGTCAAACTCGGTTTCTATCCGGCGCACTGGCTCATCCGGTACGGACACATCGAACCACGCTTTTTTTGCAGGACCATCAACAGCCACCAGATTATGGAAAAAATTGAGTGATGCCTGATAACGTTCGATGTACGACTGTAATGCTGGCACATAATCTTTGACACCGAACAAGACACCACCAGCGTTATTGAATTCGATATCGATATCGTTGATTCGCCCCTTGCGGTACCAGTGATCTCCTGACAAGTAGAGCGCCTTCTGCGGTGCGCCGGCGCACTTGATAGGCATCGGTGGCTGGGTGAAGATCGCTTTGCCAGAATTGAGCGATTGCACCAACGACCAGGTATAGGGTGCCAGGTCGTAACGATAGTTGGAGGTCACGCCATTGCGCCCCAAGGTGTCGCTTAGGCCCTCGACCTTATGCCAATCCAATTTCAAACCAGGGCAGACGATCATTCTGCTGTATTTGATCACCCGACACCCTTCAAGGATGATCGTATCGTTCTTCGGTTCGAACGCGGTCACCGCACTCTTGAGCCAATGAACACTTTTGGGTATCAATGAGCCCATGGTCTTGGCGGTATCTTCGGGTTCGAAAATTCCGCCGCCCACCATCGTCCACCCGGGTTGATAGTAGTGAATATCGGCCGGATCAATGATAGCGATCTCCAAACCGGTACGACGTTTCAACAGACTGGAGGCCACGGCGATGCCCGCTGCACCTGCGCCGACTATAACGACGTCGTAACTCGCATCAGGGTGGTCTGTCGGTGTCTTACCACCGTTTGCCAGGCGCCGCGCCGCGCCGGACATGTCGTAGCCTGCGGCCTTGGCCGAGGAAAGAATAGCGGAGATCGGCAGATTGTTTGCCTGGCTTAACGACCATAGCGTTGCTGATCGAGTACCTGTGCGGCAGAACGCGAGTGTAGGTTTGGGCAGCTCCCGCATAGTCTGAGAGAAAGCAGCCACTTCATCATCATTGATTTGTCCTGGCACAACGGGCAAATAACGAACATCCAGACCCAGCGGCTCTGCCGCTGCTTTGATCTCGTCGAACGTAGGTTGATCTGCGCCCTCGCCATCGGGGCGATTGCAAATGATAGAGCGATAACCTTGCTCTGCAATTGATGCAATGTCGGACAGTTGTACTTGCTCGCTGAGCGAGAGTGTGTCGTCTATGGGTTTGATGTCCAGGGTATTTCTCCTACAAAGTGGCGGTTATTTAAGTGCGTTGATCGGCACCTTGAGCGAGGGTCTTCCGTCAGGATCTTCTGGAATGGCACCGGCTCTCATGTTCACCTGCAAGGAGGGAATGATCAGCTTAGGCATCTCAAGTTGCGCATCGCGTTCGGTGCGAAACGTAATGAAATCAGCCCGACTCTTACCACCGCCGACATGAATGTTGTTTGCCGCCTCCTCGGCAACGGTGGTTTCCCACTGAATATCACGACCATTGGGTGCATAGTCGTGACACATGAACAACCGCATGTCATCTGGCAGCGCTAATATCTTTTGAATGGAATCGTAGAGCTCACCGGCATCACCTCCCGGAAAGTCTGCCCTGGCTGACCCGCCATCAGGCATAAACAAGGTGTCTCCGGTAAAGGCTGCATTGCCTATCACGTGCACCATACACGCAGGAGTATGGCCGGGTGTGGCAATAGCCTGTGCCGTCATGCTGCCGATCTGGTACGTGTCGCCATCGCTGAACAAGGCATCGAATTGGCTGCCATCGCGTTGAAACTCGGACCCTTCATTAAAGATTTTGCCGAAGGTTTCCTGCACGAGCGTGATCTTCTCGCCAATACCCACTTTCCCGCCCAGTTGCTGTTGGATATAGGGTGCTGCTGAGAGATGGTCCGCATGAACATGCGTCTCAATCAACCACTCAAGAGAAAGGTTACGCTCTTTAATGAAACTAATGATCGCATCAGCGTGACCGTAAGCAATTTGTCCAGCCGCATAATCGATGTCCATCACCGAATCGATGATCGCGCAAGCACTAGAGTCAGGGTCCTTGACAACATAGCTGATGGTATTAGTCGCTTCATCAAAAAACGCGGTAACTTCCGGCTTGATGTGCATCTGTAGGTTGTTGTTCATGAGCATTGTGTATTGATTGGCTGTGTGCATTGCTCTAAGTGGCGCGAGTGACTCTGTCAGCAATAACGCCTTCAAGCTTGCGTGTTAAGTAGATGCCCGAGATTAACGCTGCGACAAACAGCATTACAGTGCGATTACCTGTCCCGAGCACCGGCAGAGCACCACCGGGGCAGAAACCTGCCAAACCCCAACCGATGCCAAATATCAGTGATCCGCTGACAAGTTTCAGATCAATATCGGAGCGTGTTGGAAGAGCGAAACTGATCTCATAAAGAGGCTTTGAACGCGATAGTACCCATCGGTATCCAAAGAACGTAACAACGACAGCGCCTCCCATCACGAATGCCAGGCTTGGGTCCCATGAGCCTGCCAAGTCGAAGAAATTTAAGACCTTGGCAGGATTGGCCATGCCTGACATCGAAATGCCAACACCGAATATCAGTCCAACCAGATAGGCGACTAGTAGCTTCATGCTCCCATCCCCAATAGATGACGCGTGACAAAAACTGTGAAAATGGTGCTAATCATGAATACCAGAACCGCCACAATAGAGCGTTGGGAAAGTCGAGCAAGGCCACAGACACCATGGCCCGATGTGCATCCGCTACCTAACGTCACACCGATACCGACGACAAAACCTCCGAGAATGATCATGAGCGAAGACACCGGCACACTGATAACAGGCGCTGAGCCACTGAGCAAACGGTACAACCATGGCCCACTGAACATGCCGACCAATACGGCGATTCGCCAACTCCAGTCCTGCCGTGAATGGGGAAAAATCGCCCCTGCAAGAATTCCGGTTGCGCCCATAATGCGACCCAAGCTGAGCATCAACAGTACGGCGGAGACTCCAATCAACGAGCCGCCGAGTAAGGATGCCAGGGGTGTGAACTCAGTCGTCATACCCATACCCGACACGAGTTAAATCCAAGTTGCCCATAAAGTGGGCAAAGCTTGATAAGCGCCGGGCTAACTAGCACCGCCACTAGCACCGCCACTAGCACCGTGGATCCGATGGCCAGAGGCGCGCTGTTGACACCCGCAATAGTTGGGAGCGTCAGAAACAAAGCACCGACAGCGAGTCGGAAAATCTGATCAGTAATACCTATGTTCTTGCACATTTGTACTATGTCCGTGTTATTACGCTGAGCTTTAGAAGCTCATGATCCGCGTATCATTGACCAATAGCGGTGCTGCCATCACTTCAGGATTTGCTGCAGAAACACCATTAATCGATGCATCAGCTTGCAGATCTGCATTGAGCAAGTGGATCGCGCAGATTTCAGTCCTCGCCGATGTCTTTTCAAGAATTATTTTCATGAGATTTTAAGGGCTCGTGTCGTTGGGTTTTAGGGGTGCTTGGACGCTTTCCAAAAGACTCTTTGAGCACAATAGATTGAGTTGAGTCACACATAGTTTCGGCACAACCTGCTATCTGGGGGTCGGGAGATTCGCAGGGCCGCTAAGGCGTGATAGCCACCTTCAATACGCCATCACGCTGATGGGAAAACAAGTCGTAAGCGCTTACGATATCGTCCAGTTTGTAGCGATGAGTGACCAATGCCTCCAGATTAACTCGTGAGGATGAGATCACATCCATCAATCGCCGCATGCGCTCTTTTCCGCCAGGGCACAGTGAGGTAATGATCCGGTTATCTCCCAGTCCGGCGGTGAAAGCATCGAGCGGTATCGTTAGATCCCCAGAGTAGACGCCCAGGCTCGACAGGGTTCCGCCCGGTCGAAGAGAGCGCAAACAAGCTTCAAAGGTTTCCTGTTTCCCCAGCGCTTCTATGGCCACATCCACACCGCGCCCATCTGTGATATTCATCACCTCGCTCACCGGATCCACCCGGCTGAAGTCGATGACATGGTCAGCGCCCATTTGCCTGGCAATCTGCAGCCGCTCGGGTACTGAATCCACGGCGATGATCGTCGTGGCGCCTTTGAGCTTCGCACCTGCCGTGGCACACAAACCAATCGGGCCTTGGGCGAATACAACAACAGTATCGCCAATCTGGATATTGGCACTTTCTGCGCCAGCAAAGCCGGTTGACATAATATCGGGACACATCAATACCTGCTCATCAGTCAGACCGTCAGGCACTGGTGACAGATTGGCCCTGGCATCCGGCACAAGCAGGTACTCTGCCTGTGCACCATCAAGCGTGTTCCCGAAACGCCAACCACCGGCGGGCTTGAAGCCGTGTTTGCTATCTTGACCATCCTGTGAACATTGTCCACACAAGCAGGCATTGGAATATCCGGACGGGCTGATGGCACCGGCGATGACACGCTGACCTTCCTCAAACCCTGTGACCTCGCTGCCAAGTTTTTCTATGATACCGACCGGTTCATGGCCAATGGTCAAACCCGCTGCAACCGGATACTCGCCCTTGAGTATATGAACATCGGTGCCACAGATCGTGGTTGTGGTCACCCGTATCAGTGCATCGTTCGGTCCGACATCTGGAATGGGCTTATCTTCAAGCTCAATGCGATCTTTCTCGATGAAGACCAGTGCTTTCATGTTGGACATACCGATTCCTGTTCGTGTGTTTGTTTAGCTATCAGTGAGTGGATAACCTGATCATGCTTAATAAGAGAGGGACTCTCTAGCAAACAGCACTTTAGCGTCCGACATCTGAACACGGTTTGATGCGTATCAATTCAAACAAGCACGTATTAATAAACAGCGTCGAATCTATGCGGTTGAATCCGGCAGTGATTGCCACACGACCTACTAAAAACAGCGTAAGTGCTATCTCATTGCTACACAAACTGGCTGTAGAAAATAAAAGAGATCACCGCGACGGCAGAGAGGTTAAGCCAGAAGCCCACACGCATCATATCCCATTGCGAAACATATCCGCTCGCATGCACCATGGCGTTAGGCGGTGTGGCAACGGGCAGCATAAATGCCATTGATGTCGCGATGGCGACGGGCACCACCAGCGATTCTGAGTCCAGCCCTAATTGGATTGCGACACCCATCAGTACTGGCGCCAGAGTTGCTGTCACAGCGGTATTCGAAATGAGTTCGGTTGCGAATACGGCGATCGCCACCAAAAGAACCAGCATGCTCAACGGTGGTAAGTCGCCAATATAAATGACCAGGAGCTGGGCGAGCCAATCGGCAGCGCCGGATTCGGTAAGACCCCGCCCCAAGCTCAAACCACCGCCAAGCAGTAGTAACACGCCCCACTGCACGTCACGTTGTAATTCGTCCCAACTCAGACATCGCGTTAGCATTAACACAGCCACAGCCAGACAGGCGATGCCCGTTGCACCCATCAGTGCCACAGGTAAGCCGGTTAACTGTGCCACCAGCGGCCCAACAAGCCCAAAGTAACAGCACGGTTGCAAGCACGGCCATGGTGCGTTTCCCAGCAGGCAACAGAGGGGTTTTCTCGTTAAGGTCCAGCACTATGCGACCGTGTTGTGGCGGGTACGTCCACCACAGCATGGGCAACGCCACGACGAGCATCGTGACACTAATCGGAAGCCCATAGCCGAGCCATTGAAGAAAATTGATATCCAGTAGTCACGCTGCGATGGCATTGGGTGGACTGCCAACCAAGGTTGCAGCACCGCCGATACTAGCGCCGTAGGCGATGCATAGCATCAGCAGGCGCGCAAGGTTTGGATCGTTCTCTTGCCGACTGAGAATCCCTGCGGCTACGGGTAACAGTAGTGCGGTTGTGGCGGTGTTCGATATCAGCATGGACAGAGCAGCCGATGTTCCCATCAACGACAGCAATACACCTTTGGTGCCAGTGCCTGCTCGAACCAGTATGACGTGCGCAAGCCAGTGATCGATACGATTTTCGCGTACCGCTGCCGCCAATGCATAGCCGCCTACGACGAGAAACAACACCGGACTACCAAATGAGGTAAAAGCGGTCGATACCTTAAACACCCCAACCGAAGACAAACCAACGGGGATGAGTATCGCGGTTACGGCGAGTGGCAATACTTCACTGATCCACAGTATTGTCGCCAACACCCCAATCGCGACAGCACCGGCTATCAGCTCACCTTGGGGCGACAAGAGCCAATAGACGACAAAAGTGACGACAAGCGCGAGTGCTAAAACAATCGAATGAGCGAGCGTACCTTTCAATTCAGTCCTTTGTGTCCCAAATTAATTGACCCGATTTTCGTGACACGAGGTAGGGAAACTATTGGGTAGTATTCCTGCCATTGGTTTGTTGATGGATGCGCACGACTTGGCCAATTAGCCAAGATTATTTGCGCCTGGTTCAGGCTTGATTGTCCGTAGATGCTCGGTAATCTGCGCCACGCTTAATACTTTACCCGAAGATACCACTTTATCGTCTATGACCAGTCCCGGCGTAGACATAATGCCATAACGTGCGATATCGACAATGTCAGTGATCTTCTCAATCCTGGCTTCTATGCTGGCTGCATTTGCCGCAGTCTCAGCGTTCTGCGCCAACGCCACGCATTTCTTGCAACCTGATCCTAAAATTTTTATGAGCATTTACGTCTCCTTTTCAAATCACGCGTTTCACGTCGGTCAAACTAATTAAACCAATGAGTGGTGCTGTTAAAAATTAAGCCAATAAGGATAATGCCTGCTGAGACAATGCCAACAAAGACACACAGCAACGGCATCTTAACGACTCTCTTGAGCATGATCATCGCCGGCAACGACAATGCAGTGACTGCCATCATGAAGGCTAGGGCGGTGCCCAGACCGACGTTTTTCTGTACCAGGGCCTCGGCGATAGGCAACGTACCAAAGATGTCCGCGTACATTGGAATGCCTGCAAGGGTTGCTACCAGCACCGACCACCATTTATCTTGGCCAAGCCAGGCTGCGATTAGATTCTCCGGTACCCAATTATGGATCGCCGCACCAATGCCAACACCTATCAGTATATAAATCCAGACACGATGCACTATCTCGGTAAGTTGTTCGCGTGCATAAGAGAGACGTTCACGACGGCTGATAATACCGTCGTTATCATAATCGCTAAGCGGGCTTTGAAATACGAAAGACTCAACCTGATTATCCATTTTCAGGTAACCGATCAAAGTACCGCCTAATACAGCTAGCACAAGCCCTATAGCCACGTAAGCTAGCGCGATGCTCCAGCTGAAGATGCTGGCCAACAAAATCACGGATGCCAGATCAACTAATGGCGATGAGATCAGGAACGAGAACGTTACCGCCAGAGGCAGGCCAGCGCTGGTGAAGCCGATGAATAGCGGAATCGAGGAACAGGAGCAAAACGGCGTTATGGTTCCGAGCAGTGCTGCAAGTACATTGGCTGTTAACCCCTGGCGCTTGCCTAGAATTCGGCGAGTTCTTTCGGGAGGAAAGTAGCTCTGTACATATGAGATGCTGAATATCAGCACTGACAACAGAATAAATATCTTGATGACGTCGTAAACAAAGAAATGAACGCTTCCGCCAATTCGACTGGCGGTATCCAAGCCCAAGCCGTCACGTACCAACAAGGTGACCAGATCCGATAGCCACTGCATCCTCAATAGCTGATCGTTTAACCAGACAAATATCTCGCCCACTCTGACGCTCCTTGATCACATAGAGAATAAGTAGCTTTCAATCTGCGTGCAGAGCTATATGCCGTATGCTACAGATAATACCTTGCGGTACTGAGTGCCGCGTTGATTTCGATCAACTGCAAATTGGATCTGTGTGAACGCTTAGCGTGGAATATCATGTGCGACCCGAAAGTTACTTTAAGCGGACTTTCGCTGAAGACCGCTGCCGAATGCGTAACGAACTAGGGCTGGAGCAGCCAATGTTTGATTCTGTCGTACTGGTCCAAACGGACGACTCAGGCGAATTCGCCATGCTAATGGCGAGAACGTTGCTATCGATTTTAAAACCCTAGAAGCGCTGGAGCAGCGTGCGAGGACAGGGTCAGAAGACAGTTCGCCCAAGGTGCCGCTGGGTGTATTGTATGCCTAGCCTAAGATGGCTGGGGAAGTCACAAACGTTGTGCCAGCACACACGGTACAACGAGAGGTGAAAATGAACAATCAACGTTGCCTGGCTTCATATTGTTTTCAAATCTCAAGTGAACGCGGCTGAAAATGATCGAGTGCGGCTTGTATACATTTTGATTACGTCGCGGATTTGAGCATAACTCTCACATATTGCAGTTTTAGAAGTTAGTGTAAATTTTGTCTCAAAAACTGCTGTACTTTCGTGATGGCATCGTTAGCTGCATCAGCGTTATAACGAAGGGTATGCCCTAACTGTTGCTGATCGATCCCTTCCAGATCAAACACATGATGAGCTTCTGGATAGATCTGCAGGTCGACTTCATTGTCGCTTTCGGCTTGTGAGAGCGTTTCTTTACAGCGCGACGCCGAAGCCCAATCGTCTTTTGCACCAATAAGGGTTAGTAGTGGAGCGTTGAGTTCCTTAACGTCATCGCACCCCGGATAAAAAGCGACTGCGGCTTGAAATGCCTCGAAGATCGACACTGTTTCGGTAGAAACCGCCGATAGAACACCCCAACCTCCATGCGACATACCGACTACGGCAATATGGGTGGGATCGACAACCTCTAGAGTGAGCAGATAATTCTTGGCCCCATGGGCATCCAAGGCACGAGTACTCCCCGGTACATTGAAAGGGTTTTCACAAATTGACTCTTCGCTGCGCGGTGTCAAGCTATCTACATCGAGCACGACATAGCCCCATTTCGTCAGACGCTGCATCCAGGCATTATTCCAGTCCCCGATGCCATCGCAGCCGTGTAACAGGACGATTACCGGGAAAGGGCCAGCACCACTTGGTTTACTCAGCCGCCCAGAAACCATGAGTCCTCTTCCAGCCTCAAGCTCGATACCTTTTTGTTTTGCCTGACGAAGTTTGAACGCAGACGGTGGATAAACCGCACTCTCAAAACGCACATCCCTAACATCAACGGCATAGACCGACGAGAAGGCAGCCAAAAGCAGTGTTGTGGCCAACAAACGCTTGAAATGTGAAGAGAGTGCGTCCATCGTTAATTGTCCTTGTTGCTGAGGTATAGTGTTTACTCGACTATACCCCAGCATGGTTTCAGGCTCGAGGCAGCAAAGTGTCAGAATTACAATGTATGGCAGAATACTTTCATGTCTTCAAAGCTTTCCTATGCTCGCTTCACGCACTTAGCTGACTGTCGAAAGGCCTCTGGAGTGCCGCGAGAATAGCAATTGGTGCATCTATCGTGAGCCAGTTACTGATGAAGGGGATCTGGTGTTACTTAATGTGGTTTCGACACCGCGAATAGAATCAATTAGTGTGGTCGGGAAATCGCTATGAATTCAGTTCGAGCCATCTATTTGAGCAGTCCTCTGCATTTATAGGTGCCATTGCGCCACCTCTTGAAATGGACTCCAATTGGAATACCTCTCTGAGGGGTTACTACTTTTTACACGTATCCTGATCAGACCCGTGGAACGGATTGTTCTAACACACTGAGAAACGCGACGGTATCGCCTCTTGGTGCCAGCGGCTCGCGCCACCAACCTTGCAGACTTGCAACAAGCACCACGGCGATCCACAGCACAGACCCCAAGACAGCAAAAATCAATCTGAATACAGTTCGGCTCATGTCTCACAGTCGCGGATCTGCACACCTATTCGTATAGCCAGAACCACCAGAAATCCAACTGCGATCCACAATGCCGTACTTGAACCATCCCGTTGCACTGGCAGGATCGGAAAAATCCCGATCGTTGTGTTCGAAGCGGCGTGAAAGAGATGCACCATCAAAAGTGAACCACCGGTACGTAGATGCACTGCCGTGTAAAGGATGCTGAAAGCGACAATCTGGATACCAAACAACGCTATCGGTATGTCGGTATGGAAATTTCCTGCGATATAAAACAGAGGTAAATGCCATATCGCCCATATGATCCCAAGCACAAGACTGGCTGCTAGTGGACCGACACGTTTCAGCAATTCCGGCAATGCGTATCCACGCCAACCAAGCTCCTCTCCTGCCACACTGAATAGTAGGACAAACACAAGCACCAGCAATGGCAAATACACGGGTGAGACAGTGGGAAAGACCGGACCCGTTCCGTTAATCATCAGGTCCAAACCCAGTGCCAACGCACAACCTATTGCCGTGATTCCGAACACAAACAGATAGGTTCTGATATCACATCGCCAGATCAGCAGACGTTGCCAAAGTGCGGGCAGTTCACCAGGACGACGACTCAGGACAATCAGCGCAGCAACGGTCGGTCCAAACGCACAGAGGTTGCTCAAGATGGGACGCATCGACACCGAATTCGCGGCGACTGCCCAGAGCGTCCACGAGATAGTAAGTGCTAGCCCGCAGAAAGCAACTAGCCTTTGAAAATTGAACTGTTCGGGGGTTGTTGCCGCCGACGCTTGCATCTTTCTAACAAATCATATGAACGACGTCCAATAAATTAACATGATGAATTGCAGACCACACTGATTTAGATCAAACAAGGTTCCGCTGTTCCCGACTAGGCTGATCGCCTAAGACATAGAGGGTACAGATGTGCCCGTAACTTGATGCGGAAAACGTACATCGACACGTCACTAAAAAATCCGACGAGCTTCTGCAAGATAGAGTTTGATCAATGGGGTCGTCAATCAACAGTAGTCGGATCAAACAGTCAACGAGGATGAGAGTTCGCACGGTGTCGATATCTGTCGCATTGGTTCTGATGGTTGTGTTGTTCAGTCTTTACGGATGGCGGCACTTTGATCACAGTCGAGATTTGGATGAGATGAACAGGCTGACTGCCACGCAGCCGGTGGCGCCCACTGTATTCAGCACGACCATGGTTCAGGATTTACCTGAACCGGCTCGTCGTTACTTTACCTACACGATCGCTGAAGGAACACCGCTATACACGGTCGCGGATATCAGCATGGAAGGTCTATTCAGCCTTGGTACGAAGCAAAAACCCAACTACCTCAATATGACTGCTCGACAGGTACTCGCCGCGCCCGAAGGCTTTGTCTGGAAGACTCGGGCTGGAAAAGGTCTCATGCAGTTGTCAGGATCTGACAGCGCCAGTTGGACGCGTTTCTGGATGGCAGGCATTGCACCGGTAGCACGATTGGGTGGCGATGTAGATCACACTCGATCTGCGTTCGGGCGCTACGTAGCCGAGGCCGTCTTCTGGACGCCAGCAGCGCTACTGCTGCGTCCAGGTGTGAGTTGGGAAGCTGTTGATGAGAATACAGCCCGCGTCACCGTAAGGCATATGGATCTTGAACAAGCTGTTGATGTATTGCTCACATCAAATGGTCAACCAACACAGGCAAGCTTTGCACGTTGGAGTGATGCTAATCCTGATAAGGTGCATCGACTCCAGCCGTTTGGCGGTTACCTCTCGCAGTATCGTGAATTTCAGGGCTTTCGCTTACCAACGCACGTAGAAGCTGGCAACTTATTCGGCACGGATGACTATTTTCCGTTCTTCATAGTTGATGTCAGCTCAGTGAGTTTCCCCCTACCTGAATCGCAACCATGAGCAAGCAACAACAGAACCAGTTAGATGGTGCGATCTGTTCACCTATAGAAAATTGCATTCAACTTGCACGTTCACGCAGTGACCCCTGCAATATGAATGGTCTAACAATGCGAAGAATCTTATTGTTGATCAGTCTATTTGCCACGATCGTGTCGAACAGTGCGAAGGCTGAGGATAGTGTGATCTTGCGGAACCTGAACTTAGTGGATGTGGCTGCAGGCACGGTACGAGGGCATCAAGATGTTCTTGTCAAGGACGGTACGATTGTCGACATCGGAGTAGACATCGAGCTGACGGACGACATTCGTGTTTTCCAGGGCAATGGCGCTTTCATGATTCCCGGTCTCTGGGACTCACACGTACACGTCTTTACGACGCCAGACGAACCTGACACTGCATTGCCAATGTATTTGTTGAACGGTGTTACCGGTATACGCGACATGGGTGCGCTGTGGCCTATCGAAAAACAACAACGTCTGGCCAAACAGATCGAACGCGGGAACGTTTTGCCTCCCAGGGTTGTTCTGTCCGGCGCTTGGGTCGATGCCCCGCCAGGGTCGTGGCCAGGGATGTTTCTTGCAGATAATCCCGCAAAAGCGTCACAGTTGTCGAGAGGATTTCAAGCGAAGGCTGGGCAGCCGTAAAGGCTTATTCAATGCTTGATGAGCCAACCTATAAGGCGCTCGCCGCCGCCGCTGTTACACACAATCTACCGCTTGTCGGACACATTCCTGAACAGATTCCGCTGCACATTGCTATTGCTGTCGGCCAAGCCGGTATGGAGCATTTTGGCCGTATCACACAGGCGTGTTCCACGCGTGAAGACGACATGGTGGAAGGAGTACGAGAAGCACTGACATCGGCTGACCCACGTGCCGCGTTGATATCAAAAATGGCAACCCACAACGCCATCATCCTGGAGACCTGGGATAAAACGCGTTGCCGACAACTGGTGACATCAATGGCTGACGCGGAAATGCACGTCAGCCCGACGTTGGTAGTTGCTGATTTCTATGTAGGACGCCAGCCCGATGCTGATTCATTGCGCATGCGGTTATTGCCCGATAGTGTTCGCAAGACATGGCGACAACCGGACTTCCGGTTGGAGGCAATGACCGATGAACTTCGCGCGATCGCTGATGAGTCGATCGCTTTGGACCGGCGAACCTTTCTCATGGCACACGATGCGGGCGTACCGATACTGGCCAGTACTGACGCCTCGTTTGCCAATCCATTTCTCTTTCATGGTTTCTCGTTACTCGATGAGCTTGATCGTTATGTCGAGATCGGATTGACACCGCAACAAGCCCTGTACACAGCGACCGTGTCTCCGCCATTGTTTCTGCAACTTGAGGATCAGGATGGCGTTATCGCTCCGGGTCGCCGAGCGGACCTGGTGCTCTTGACAGAAAACCCATTGACTGGGCTGGCAACACTTCGTAACCCAGTAGCGGTGGTGGTTCACGGGCAACTGCTGGACCGCTCGACACTTGATTCAATCAGAGACGAGCTTCTTACACGCGGTGAATAGGCTATCTGGAAAAAACCGCTACCAAATAATTACCGCAAGTGGCCAATTGATGTCGCTCAATAACGTGAGTGAAGACGAAAGCTAGTTTAATTCTCAGCCAAAGATATCTACGAGTTTAGTCCCAATCGCTCAACGCGTTTTGAATTGGCTACTCGCTGATCACAGCACTGATGAAAACCCAAGGGAGCTTACTTCATGAAACTATTATTTATCCCGCTGCTTGCTATGCTTGTTCTTTCAGTTGCACCCATTGCACAAGCTCAGCAAATCTGGTCAGCGGAACTGCGAGCGGGTGCCAATCTGCCGATTGACGATCTGGGTGATATCGCCTTGGACCCCGGTTTTGGTTTTGATGGAACAGTGGCGTATCAGATCAGCCCGGTATTATCTGCCTATGCCGGTTGGGGATGGCATCAGTTTGATGCTGATACGCCCAATGGAAGCCCGGACGTAGAGCAAACGGGCTACGTGATTGGTGTTCAAGCAACTCGAGCCCTCACCGATAGCCGATTCGCTCTTAGAGCTCGAGGGGGGCTGACCTATGAGCATATTGAGATCGAGAACAACCGTGGTGACATCGTCGAGGACACCGGTCACAGCGCTGGCGTCGAGTTCGGCGCTGCCGTGGTCTATTCAATGAATGATCGATTCAGCTTGACGCCGGGTATTCGTTATCGCTTCCTGTCACGAGATGTTGAGTTTGGAACAACAAACGACAGTGTTGATTTGAGCTACTTCGCACTCGATATCGGTGTTGCGTGGGCTTTCTGAACAGACTGGATTAACAGACAAGTCTACAGCTTCTGTCATGTTTTCTAAAGCCACCAGCGCAGTGTTTCGTGTCGCTTTGTCGCTGAGCAGAACAGGCCTGGCGTTTCTGGCTCTGCTGTCAGTGGCCAGCTGCAACGTGTCAGGGTTCGCGCGGGTTCCTCCACTACCAGAAGGTGTCGCCCAGCAAGGTGGAATCGCGGTACTGGAACCGGTAACGCTCAATGGTAGTAAGCAGCACATACAGATACGGGCTCATAACCCCAAGGCCCCGTTGTTACTCTACCTCTCAGGTGGGCCCGGTGGTTCGGAGATGGCTTGGTTGCGCCACTATCACCCAGAGCTGGAACGTCACTTCGTTGTCATCCATTGGGATCAACGGGGAGCTGCAAAATCGTATGCAGCTGCTGACTGGAGTAACATCTCGCCGCAGCTTTATCTTGAGGACGCTGGCGAACTCATTGCCCAGCTATTAGACCGTTTTAATCGGGAGTGTCTTCTGGTCGTTGGTAATTCCTGGGGCAGCATTCTGGGCGTACGAGTGGCTGCTCGCTGGCCTGAGCAATTGTGTGGCTATGTCGGTGTCACGCAGCAGGTCAACGTCATTGAGACTGACCAGCTCGGTTGGCAACGGACGCTGGCCAGGGCGCGCAAAAACCGCACAACCGACGACATCAAAACACTCGAAGAATTAGGTGAGCCACCGTACTTAGGTGATGACTTTGCTACGAGATCGATAAAACTGATTCGCCTGCAGGATCGATACGGAGGCACGGCGCAAAGCCGTAGCGCAGGCAGCGATCAGATGCAAGTCGCGTTACGAGCACCGGAATACTCCTGGTGGGATCGATTTAATTTCTTCCGTGGACTCTACAAAGCATGGAAGCTTGTCTATCCCCAACTGGCAACCCTTGATCTTGAAACTGAAGTGCCCGAGCTTGAGGTGCCGGTGTGGTTGCTGCTCAGCCACGATGACATCACCGTACCGCCAGAGCCGGCGGTCAGGTGGTTAAACGCATTGAAAGCGCCTCAGAAAAAGATCATCTGGTTCGACAACGCAGGGCACACGCTGACAATAGATGCAGCCAAACGGTTCGATGACGTTCTGATCAACCATGTACTACCGGCTATCTCAACTAGAGCGCAGAGATCCACAAACAACCGTTCATCAACGTCGTATTTTAATACGTCCATGATCGAGGAAGCTACCTCATGAATCATCGCCACCGCTTTGACTTTCTACCAATAGCCTTCGCTACTACGAACTCTACGTTGATGAGTGTGAATAGTTACCTCAGTGTAAAAATTGACGTGAATCAGTTTGCGCCAAGGCTAACCGGTAAATGCTAGATGCTGTTTTAACCCTAGTGTTGCATAAAATTTCGAGTCCAGAAGCTTATAGAGCTGTATATAAGGGGCTGCACGGAGTTTTTACTGG
>ENA-ORXR01002427-ORXR01002427.1-marine-metagenome-genome-assembly--contig:-NODE-2427-length-17750-cov-2.988740_pt1 | contig 17750 bp, 13 predicted proteins | sample MGYA00237866_ERZ511479 | MGnify/ENA metagenome assembly ERZ511479 | reverse complement strand
ATTTGCGGAAAATGTTCGGCCAGTACAATCCAACATTGTTATTTTTGATGTAAAGCCACCTTATACAGCCGCGCTATTCCTTGAAAAGCTGGAAGAGAAAGGAATTCTTGCTTCGCCTTTTGGTCCACAAACCGTTCGTTTTGTTACGCATTTGGATGTCAATGCGTCGATGATTGAAAAAACAATTAATATTCTTAAATCGATGTGATTACGGTGGACGGACGCCCTACGGGCTTGATGGCTCCATGTGGACACACGCTTCGCTGACGCTTGACGGTTTCCTACTAATGCGGGGCTCGCGGTAACGGGACAATTCGATATTCATTACCCCACATCCATTTAATCGAAAATATTGAATATAGAATATTGAGTCACGAATATTGAATGTTCTGGGTTCATTAAACTCTAAACAAACCCAACCAACTCTTCTTCGCTCTTTAATAAAATGATTTCAACTACCTACGGTCAACATGATAGTGAGAAACCGCCCATCGTCAGCATCATACCTGTCTGTGTGGAGCCGTCCACCGTCAAAAAGAAATCCCGAATATCTGCATAAACAGAAATTCGGGACGACTCATATCATAATTGATCAACTAAACTTTTCTTATTTATTCAAAATAACCTTCTTCGTAGTAGAGAAAGATTCTCCCTGTACGTTTAGAAGATAAACACCATTAGCTAAGTTCGTCAAATCTAATTGGTGTTGCTTAGTTACCTGCTCAATATTTAATAGCTGCTTTCCAGTAGCACTACTTAATTGAATAGATACTTCTTCTTGATCAGTCAAACTAGGCACTGTAATCCCTAAGATTCCAGTCGTTGGGTTAGGAGTTACGTTTACCTTAACCTCATTAATGATTGTAGTAGTGCTTACAGGTTCTCCAGGGGCAGCAGTACTGACTGTGTTAAGAAGTCTATTGGTAAACCAAATGTTTCCATCAGGTCCGATTTTGATTCCAGTCAAACCTTCATTATCAGTTGGGATACGACCCAATTCCTCAAAACCATTATCCATGTCAAAAACAATGATATCGCCTGTGGTATAATCACCTACCAATAATCGGTTATCCAAAATCTCAATACCACAAGGTCGGTCCAGGCCACTGTCGATAATAACTTCAGAAGTAAAACCATTAACTCTGGAATGCTCCGCTAAGGGTTCATTAATCAATGGAATTGATGTAGTAGTTGTCCCTGAATTAATATCCAACCGAACAACTCTATCGTTTCCATTATCAACAAAGTATAACCAACCCGTCGACTTATCTAAGATCATATGGTTGGGAATATCATCATCTGCTTCAATGCCGATATCCTCATATCTCCTTACAATACCGTCGCCATGATAGTCGGCACCAGGACCGTGATCGTCTACAAAATCATAACGAACGATGTCACTATTCCAATCATCATAAACCCAGAATACATTGTCAACCTCATGAGCAATTCCCATGCTGAATGGGCTGCCGTGCAACATATCCAAATGACTACCATTTCCTCCTGAAGGCATTGCATAAATATCAGTATCGCTGGACCACAATGTAGGGCCAGTAAAAGTACCTCCTCCGTGGTTGGCATCTTGAACCCCAGGCGAAGTAGCAAAATTAAAATTATCGTCACTAAACGCAAGGGCAGTTGGAAGAGACATAAAATGCCATGCATTTCCATCGGTTCTAAGATCAAAATCTGAAGGACCAGCCACTGCATCAGAAATCATTACAGTACTTCCTCCAGCGCTTTCTGTTGTTTGATTGACTACCCAAAGTTCATCTTTTCCAAGAACTGGGAAAAAGTCTAAATCAGTTGGCTTATCCAAAAGAGAAGAGGCACCTTCAATTTCTGTAATAATAGGAAAAGGACTGTCTAAAAATTCTTCTATTTTGTTTTCAATAATTACCTCATCAAACATTTCTATTCCAAATGTACCGGAGTTATTATCTGGGTTTTGATCTTGCTCACCATTGACCAGATCAATATTAAGGTCGAAAGCGAAACTACCAACTCCAGATGCTTCCCAGAAGTTGGCCAATTCAAAATCGGAAGCAGTAAAAGGATCGATATTCAAACCACTTAAAGTCTCTGAAACAGCTGTGCCACCATTAACCGTATAGCTAATATCAAGAGAGGTAATGGTATTGCCTCCTGCATTAAAGATGGTACCTTTTATAGGAATACCCGCCCCTCCTGTTTCTCCGAAAGTAGTCGTCGTGGTTTTCACCAATTCTACATCAAAAGCCGGTGGTACTTCTATCACTACATTATCAATAGCTATTCCGTAGAGCCAACCCCCACCATCGTCGTACCGAAAACCAATCATCACCGCATCTTGATCCACATAATCGTTTAGCACAACGCCATGAGTTGTCCAGGCTGATTCGCCTTCAATATCTTCTAAGACCTCCCAGGTAACTCCTCCATCAGTAGATATCTCTACAGTTCCATCTTCTTGATCACCCTGATAATTATTGTCATTATAAAATACATCGTATTTCAAAACTAAAGCCGTCTGACCAGTCAAGTCAATGGGAGGAGTGATAAGATACTCATCGCTTTTGTCACAATTACAACTGTCATCATTGCTACCAGCAATATTGGTAGAGCCATTAGAAGGCACATCAAATGCATTACTGCTTAGAGCGCCCACAGTCCCTATACTCCATCCTCCGTCAGAGGCATTTGACTGTACTGTCCAACCAGAGGGAAGAGCACCGCCTTCGAAATCTTCTTGAAAGAGAATCTGAGCTTGTAAATAACTAATACAGCATAAAAAGAGAAATAGTAAGTTGAGTCTTTTATTCATTTTAAGTTCTGTTAAAAAGTTAGTAAAATTTAAAATTCATGTAACATGCTTTATTTTTAATTCATTGTGTTCTTAAAAAAGATAGTTTAAGTCGCTAAAATATTAAGTAGAATTTAGTTTTATTGTTTTCCTTCTGACCATTATACTATCCACTAACTACTAATTAATGGTGAATATATCCTATGCTCTAATTCTTTTAGAATATGATATATAAACCTGTCGGCACGACGATAGTAAAATTAAACTTTTGCTATTTTTAATCATTTGCGTCTTTAAAGTCTTATCTCTAAAATATTTTATTATGCAACCCAACCTATTTGACTTTGCACAAAACACGATAACTTAATTTTTTATAATACGTCTCCTGTCAATTCGAAACTATGTCATTCTAGAGACAAAGTATAGCTAGTATTCATGGTTACTTAATATTAACTTTGCCCGGATGAGCTTTGATTTAAAAACACCCTTTCCGATCTGGGCCTACCTAGTTGTATTTGTCCTGGTCTGCTCTTCTAGCCTTTTGGCACAATCTCCATTTCAAAAAACATATGGTTCTATCAATGGCAACGAAGCCAACGCAGTTATCACAACTAGTGCTGGGGGATATGGCATTGCCGGATGGTATGATGTAGAAGGTTTGTTTACAGCGGAGTTCTATTTGATCATTACCAATAGCGTAGGAGATACGCTATGGACACGAACTTACGGCGAAAAATCAGATACGACTGGCAACTTCATAAATGGCAGTGGGAATGAAGGTTACAATCTTCTTCAAACGGCTGACAATGGCTTCCTATTTGTAGGCGAAAGACATCAATTTGCAGGAGGACAATCTGATGCATATGCAGTAAGGGTTGATAGCCTGGGAGAATTATTATGGGCAAAAACGTACGGTGGTAGTGACAATGATTATGCATTGGCTGCGGAGCAAACAGCGGATGGTGGGTTCGTATTCGGAGGATTTACGGAGTCTTATGGAGCAGGTATCCGAGACATGTATCTTTTCAAAACGGATCATATGGGTGAGATTTTATGGACACGAACTTACGGTGGTGGATCTATAGATGCGGCTTTTGATATGCAGCAAACAAGTGATGGTGGATTTATACTGGCTGGCTATACTTTTAGTTTCAGCGGCAGTTCAGATATTTATGTTATCCGGACAGATTCGGAAGGAGCAGTCCTTTGGCAAAAAACATATGGAGGTGAGTTGAATGACATTGGGAATGCCATCATTCAGACACAAGATGACGGGTTTATTATTTGTGGAGAAACAGAAAGTTTTGATGTCGGAAATGTAGATGTTTATTTGCTAAAAATTAATGGCGACGGAGACGTCGACTGGGCAAAAACGTATGGCGGATCAGATTTTGAGTCTGGTAAATCCATCGTTGAATCAACTGAAGGTGGCTATATGGTGGCAGGATACACCAGAAGCTTTGGTTCTGGCGGGGAAGATTTCTACCTGATAAAAACGGATGAGTCAGGAGATTTAGTTTGGGCAAATACTTACGGGGGAGCGCAGGATGATGCTGCACGATCAATAAAACAAACTACTGACCAAGGTTATATAGTAGCGGGATACACCAAAAGTTTTGGCATCGGTTTCTCTGATATTTATTTAATCAAAACAAACAGCCTTGGAGATAGTGGCTGCAACCAGGACGACACCAACACAGAAGTAACCGATGTAGTCACTACCGTAAATACCGTCAATTCTATTGTACAGGATGGAGGAGGAACACTGGAACCAAATACAAGAGTCGGGTATACAAATACAGGGTTGTCCAATCCATGTGACATCATTGATAATACGAAGGAGATCGCACATGAGCCAAGGTTTCGGCTTTTCCCTAATCCTACCCGTCAATACTTAACCTTAGAGCCCATTGGGTCTGATGGTTATGCGACTAAGCAGATTTTCATTTATGATATATTGGGCCAGGAGCTATTGTCCGATTCAAAAAACGACAACAACCGTATTGATATTAGTTCCCTTCCTAATGGTGTTTTCACTTTGAGACTATTGGCTGATGGTCAGTCTTTTTCTTTTGTTTTTGTGAAGGGTTAGTGTTGGGTTGTACAACGCCAAGATGTTAGAAACCTTTCGCTCGACCATTACCAAAACTTTCGAAACAAGCAAACGATTTGAAACGATTAAATTGCTTACTTATCATTTTCACAATTGCTTTATTAGCGATTTATTCTTGTAGTAAAGAAGATGATAAATCTAATTTTGATTCTAAAAATTACCCGGAGGAAGTCGGTCGTATTATGGTCGAAAAATGTGCCACAGCGGGCTGCCACAATGAACAGAGTAAGCTTGCTGCAGGTGGGCTTTCTTTAAGTAGTTGGGATCAGCTCTTTGAAGGGAGCAGAGCGGGGTCTTCTGTGATTCCCTATCGGGCAGATCAAAGTTACCTTTTGTTTTCTATCAACACATATCCTAGTCTAGGAGTTACCCTCTCCCCCACTATGCCTTTCAATGATAACCCACTAAGCTCAGAAGAGTATACGGTGATTAAAGATTGGATTATTGCTGGCGCACCCAACAAAGATGGGGTCGTTAAATTTTCAAATGATCCGGAAAGAAGAAAAATCTACGTGGCCAACCAAGGCTGCGATATGATTGCAGTATTCGATGCCAACTCTAAAATTCTGATGCGATATATTGATGTAGGATCGAAAGAGGAAATTGAATTACCTCGTCAGGTAAAAGTTGCACCTAACGGAAAGTATTGGTACAGCATTTTCTTTTCCAATTCGATTATTCAAAAATATGATGCCATGGACGACCAGCTAATTGGCGAAGTGGAACTGGGAATTGGGAATTGGAATTCCTTTAGTATTTCGTCTGATAGTAAATATGGGTATATTATAAATTGGAGTGACAACGGATCAATTGCCATTGTCGATTTAGAAACGATGCAATTGGCCAACAAATATGAAGGTAGCGGTTTGTTTGAATTGCCGTTTGGATCATTTGTTAATGGCAGCAATAATATGCTTTACGTCACGGCACAACATGGCAACTTCATATACAAAGTTGATATAACCAACCAGGACATCCCCATTATAGAAAAGGTATCTTTAAACGGCGTTTCTCCAACGACCATTTCCTGGCTCAACCCTAGTAAAATTGTAATGTCCCCCGATGAGTCCAACTATTTAGTCACCTGCGAAGAGTCAAATGAAGTCCGTATTTTAAGCACAGAGGATGATAGTTTAATAGCTATAATTCCTACGGGAAACCTGCCGCAAGAAATGGCTGTTTCTCAATCAAGTCCCTATGTGTTTGTTACTTGCACTGAAGACATTAGCAGCTTCCCCGGTAAAACAGGTTCAGTTCATATTATTGATTATTCCAACCATACTCTGGTAAAAACTTTACACACAGGATACCAACCTCATGGCATAGTGGTAGATGACAAAGAGCAATTGGTATATGTTGCTCATCGAAATATGAATAGTGATGGTCCGGCGCCACACCACCAAACAGATTGTGATGGGCGTAATGGCTATGTAGCTATAATTGATTTGAACACTTTGGAGCTATTACCTGATTATAAGGTGGAAGTTTCTGTGGATCCTTATAGTGTTTCTTTGAGGGATTGAGGTGCTGCTTCAGTTTGCGTTTTTCTTATTCCTTCAATGTTAGTTTGATTCTCTAGTATACAATTAATTGGGACTGACTGAAATGAAGCGTCTCTAGATCAAACAATATTCGGTGGAGGGACTCCGAGCAGCAACTACAGTGAAAGCCTATGAAATTGGCTATCTTAACGACATTGGGCGGCCGTCCACCGTAAAAGAGAAAACCCGAATTTTTGCATAACAAAAATTCGGGTTTTCTCTTTTATAATTCAACAAGCTCTATTTTTTTTCTTCGCCTTTAGCGCCACGCTTTTTCAATTCATCACGAATTTCAGCGGCACGCTCATAATCTTCATCACCCAAAACCTCTTCAAGCATTTTTTCCAAATCAACTTCAGAATATTGCGATAATGCAGATCCTTTTGTTTTAGCAGCAGCAGTTGATTTCTTTCTTCTTTTCTTAGGAGCTGGAGAAGATGACTGTGGTGTCTCTTCATCCGTATCTTCCAGAATCACACCTGCAGCATCTAAAATAAATTCGTAGGTATATATTGGGCAATTAAAACGAACGGCCATTGCCAGTGCATCAGAAGTTCGAGAGTCAATTTCTACGACTTCACCATTTTTCAAACAAACCAGACGGGCATAAAAAATACCTTCCAATAAATTATTGATGATGACTTCTTTCAACTCTACTTCAAAAGTGCTCAATGTATTTTTGAAAAGATCGTGTGTAAGTGGACGATTAGGTGTCATGCGCTCCATAGCAACTGCTATGGCCTGAGCTTCAAAACCACCAATCACAATTGGAAGCCTTCTAGAGCCCTCTTGCTCTCCTAATACGACAGCGTAATTATGCGACTGTGTTACACTGTGAGACAAAGCGACGATATCCAATTCTATTTTTTTCATATTGCTCTAAGTGCTAGAAGGTAAGTAGTAATTATTCAATATACTCAGTAGTTACATGTATACTCCAAATTCCATACCACTACTGATTCTCAATGAATTAAATAAAACAACTTTTTTATAATTAATTCATTATCACTGACTTCTACTCTTCTTTGAAATCAAATTATAATTTAATATAAGCATTCTCTACAATTCTTCCAAAGCTAAGGTCTCAATAAATTAAAAAACTTAGCTATCTGACAAATATACAACGGTTGAGATGCTATGATATTACTGGCTCACCGTTAATTGCTTTTTTGAGTCGGAAGTCAGAGGTCCGAAGTCCGGGGTTTCCCTATATCGCGGGCAACTTCGGACTTCCGACCTCGGACCTTCAATCTACAGCCAGGCTAACTAGTTATTAGCTTTAAACTTTCTCAATGCCTCATTTAAACGAGGAACTACCTCAAACAGATCACCTAATACGCCATAATCCGCAGCTTTGAAAAAAGGTGCTTCCGGATCCTTGTTAATCACAACGATTACTTTGGAACGGTTGACTCCAGCCAAATGCTGTATAGCGCCTGAAATACCAATGGCGATATAGAGATTAGGTAAAATAGCAACACCCGTCTGACCTACGTGCTCGTGATGAGGTCGCCAGCCCGTATCCGCTACAGGGCGAGAACACGCAGTAGTGGCTCCAAGGATGTCGGCCATTTCTTCAATCATCCCCCAATTTTCAGGGCCCTTCATTCCTCGACCAGCTGAAACAACTAATTCTGCTTCAGGTAATGGGACAATACCATCAATCGTCTTAACTTCTTTTACTGTAATTTTATTGGCAGGAACGGCCACATCAAGTGTTTCTACTGTAACTGCGCTTCCACTACTTTCCGGTGGAAGTGTGTTACCCATGATAGATAAAACCTTTATTGGTGTAGTGATTTCATATTCTGCAACTGCCTTCCCGGAAAAAACATTTTTCTTCACCTTAAATCCTCCATCTGTAGTAGGCAATACATTGACTCCAGATACGGAACCTGCGTTGAGTCGAACGGCTACTCTTCCAAAAACAGATTTTCCGGTTGAGGAATAAACCATCAATACCACTTCTGCTCCCAGCTTTTGAGCTGCCTCAGCTATCACTGAGCTATATACCTGGCTATCGAACTGACCAACGCCAGCAACATTATATACTTTGGAAGCTCCGTAAGTACCTAATTGACTAGCATCTTCCACAGTGCCGAGTGTCAGGGCAGCACAAGGCTTGCCCATAGCAGCTGCTAATTTGGCTCCGTAGGTAACCGCTTCGAAAACGGTTTTCTTAAACTTGCCACTTGTGCTTTCAGCAAATACTAAAATCATATTTATACATTTAATTCTTTGATAAATCTCGTGTTTAATGCAGGTCTTTTATATGACCTTTGCTTCTTCGTGAAGTAAACGTACCAGTTCGTCCATATTTTCAGGGTCAATCATTTTGACAGCTGACTTTTCACCTGGTAGTTGGAATGAAACGGTTTTGATTGGTTCAGCTACTTCTACGGGAGCCACTACATTGAGTGGTTTTCTTTTGGCCATCATGATTCCTCTCATGTTGGGAATTCGTTGCTCGGCCAATCCTTTAGCGGCGCTGATTACAAAGGGAGTTGCCAGTTCAGCCACTTCCGTACCACCTTCAATATCACGAGAGACAGTAGCTGTATTGCCTTCCATTTCCAGCTTAGTTGCAAATGAGATGTAAGGCATGTCCAGCATTTCAGCCAGCATCGCACCTACTTCAGAACCATTATAGTCAATCGTTTCTTTTCCTGTGAAAACAATATCAAAGTTTTCTGCCTTAGCATATGCAGCGATTTGTTTAGCTGTGGCAAATGCGCTTTGAGGGCTGGTATCAATTCTTACGGCATCATCAGCTCCGATAGCCAAACCTTTTCGAATGATCACATCATTAGAAGCGGGACCGACATTGATCAAAGTCACTGTACCACCAGTTTTTTCTTTCAACTCAATAGCTCGAACTAGTGCATACCATTCGTCGTAAGGATTCATGATATACTGAATACCAGATTCATCAAAAACAGTATTGTTATCAGTAAAGGAAATTTTAGAGGTCGTGTCTGGGGTTTTACTTACACAAACAAGTAATTTCATTAGAGATTATTTTTATAATTTTGGCTCCTCTTATTAATTTAGAGCGCTTTTCGAAAAGCGCTGCAAATATAGCTTTTTTTACACAAAAAACGAACTGATTTGTAAATTTGCACGCACTATGAAATAAAAGACTTAAATAACTATATATCAAACTTTTACACTTTATTTTCTTTTAACTTTAAAGCGTAAAAAAATAATTTTTATCCGAATATTATAAGCCATGGCAGATTCAACCAGACTACAACAATTATTTACTTTTCTAGACAACAACCCGAATGATAGTTTTGTTCTGTTTGCAATCGCAAAAGAATATGAAAAACTACAGGACGGGCAACAGGCGTTGCAGTATTATTTGAAACTGGAAGGCGAAGACCCCGATTATGTAGGTACTTATTATCATCTTGGTAAATTATACGAACTTCAGGGAGAAACCACTCAGGCCTTTGCCACTTATAAAAAAGGGATGCAAGTGGCTCGAAAGCAAGGCGACCAACATGCTTTGAGTGAGTTGGCTGGGGCGAAACTTAGTATTGGCGATGAAGAGGAATGAATGCGGGGAGTGGGGAGTATTGAAAAAGTGTGTCAAAATAATTTTCAATCTCAACCTCAATTGCAACCACAACTTCAAAACGCTCAAACGCGACTCCGTATCTAGCTGATAATCTGCCTACTACAAGTTAATTCTATACGTTAGTGGGAAATTGAGATTGAAATTGAAGTTGTATTTGAGATTGAAAAAACACTACTTCTGGAATAGTCCCGGGAAATTGGTATCGCGCGAAGCTCCCAACTCCCCACTTCCAACTTAATTACTAAAACACAACAATGATCTGGAAACAAACATTCACCCTCGAAGGACTCAATAATACTTCCGCCAACACCATGGTAGAGCATCTGGGGATAAAATTTACTGAATTTGGGGATGATTATCTTTGTGCTCAAATGCCAGTTGATAGTAGAACTGTCCAGCCATTTAGATTACTACATGGAGGAGCTAGTGCTGCTTTGGCAGAAACAATTGGAAGTATCGCTGGTATGCTGGTGTTGGAGGACTCTGCTACCTATGGAGTAGTTGGCATAGAAATTAATGCTAACCATCTAAAGGGAGTCACTAAAGGCTATGTGACTGGAACCGTGCGACCTGCCAGAGTGGGAAGAAGGATACAAGTATGGAGTATTGAGATCAAAGATGAGGCTGATAACTTGGTTTGTGTCAGCCGCCTGACCTTAGCCGTTATTGAACGTTCCGTCCGTTAAATTACATTATTGTACTTTTGTAGTGTACTTCCAAGTGTTTCTCCCGAAAACGGTGTCTAAGTACTTAGTAAAGCGTCTCTAAAACCTATTTACTTTAAGTCCTTCAGGTCGTCCATATGATAGACCCAATTTCAATAACTAAAGTGTTCGATTATTATTTATTTATAAAATACAAAGATGAAAAAATTACTAACTCTCGCTAGTATTTGCCTATTTATTGTAAGTCAGCTTACGGCCCAACTCAACGTAACTTACATTTCTGATTTGGCATATAGTGAAAGCCTCAATGATATTTGGGGATATGCTGCTCCAGATGGTACTGAATATGCATTAGTAGGAGCCGCCAATGGGACTTCTATTGTCAGCCTTGCTGATCCAAACAACCCTGTGGAAGTGGCTTATGTTCCTGGCGATAACTCAATTTGGAGAGATATCAAAACCTGGGACACTTTTGCATATGTTACCACTGATGAAGGCAATGATGGTTTGACGGTGATCGACATGAGTGACCTTCCGAATAGTGTGAGTAGTTACAACATCACCAATGTCCCTGGCTTAGGAACACTTAATACCTGCCACAACATTTATATCGACGAATTTGGATACGCTTATCTGGCTGGTTGTAATCTCAATAACGGTGGAATGATCTTTTATGATTGTGCAACCGACCCAGCTAACCCAATATATGCAGGGCCTGCCCCCAACACCTATTCACATGATGTGTACGTACGAGACAATCTAATGTATTCTTCTGAAATTAATGCTGGTGTTTTTAGCATCTACGATGTTACTGATAAAGACAATGTCCTACTTTTAGGCAATCAACCAACTGCTTTCAACTTTACACACAATGCATGGTTGTCGGATGATGGTAACTTTTTGTTTACCACTGATGAGCTGGGTAATGCCCCTATTGGTTCTTATGATGTATCTGATCCGACTGACATTTTGGTGATGGATCAATTCGTTCCGCTCATTACTGAAGGCGACGGGGTGATTCCACATAATGTACATGTTTGGAATGACTGGATTATTATTTCCTACTATTCAGATGGATGTATTGTTGTAGATGGTGCCAACCCTGGTAATCTTATTGAAGTTGGTAATTTTGATACCTACATTCCTGCAAATACAGGTTTTAATGGTGCATGGGGCGCTTACCCATTTTTACCTTCCGGTTTGATATTGATTTCTGATATTGGAAACGGACTATACGTTTTAGAGCCTAACTATGTTAGAGCATGTTGGTTGGAAGGAATCGTGGTGGATAGTATCTCTCAACTGCCTATCAATAATGCAAGTATTGAAATACAAGCTTCTCAGTTGAATGGTGATAATAGTGATGCTACTGGAGCTTATGCAACTGGTCTTGCAACTGCCGGTACATATGATGTCATCTATTCGGCTAATGGGTATAATACTAAGACTTATCAGGCTGTCATGGACAATGATGTATTGACTATTATTGACGCTGAATTGGTTTCTAATATTCCTGCTTACGCTATAAATGCACAGGTGGTAAGCTCAGTCGATGGTACTCCAATTCCTAATGCTAAAGTCGAATTGAATGGTGATAATGGTTTCGACTATGATGGTCTAAGTGACGCCAGTGGAAATGTAAGTCTCCCTTTTGTATTTGAAGGCAATTATAATATTTATGCCGGCAAGTGGGGACACCAAACCAACTTTACCACTGCCAATGTTTCAAACCCTGAAACTTTTATTATTGAATTAGATCCAGGGTATAAAGATGAATTTGCAGTTGACTTAGGTTGGGAAGTTAGCGGTGATGCCGAAACGGGAATTTGGACCAGAGGCAATCCTAATGGAACTGCTACCAATGGTACACCGTCCAACCCTGAAGATGACATCCCATCTGACCTTGGTCTTCAATGCTATGTAACTGGTAATTCTGATCAAGGTGGTGTTGGTAATGACGATGTTGATAATGGAACGACCACACTCACCAGCCCTTCTATGGACTTGGCTTCATTGAACGAACCGCTTGTAAATTTCTATGCATGGTTTTTCAATGCAGGTGGGCAAGGCACACCAAATGATGCCCTTGAAATACGAGTAAGCAATGGTATAACGGAGGCAGTGATCGATGTGATTGACGCCAGTACTGATGAGTGGGAAGGCCCATTTAGTTATTTAGTAAGTGACTATATAACCTTGACCAATGATATGCGAATCATCTTTGAAACTTCAGACTTTCAGGGAGAAGGTAATCTGGTAGAAGCAGCTATTGATGTATTTGAAATTACTCAATCAATCGACTATCCGGTATTTAGTGCCAATGAGGTAGAAGGTTGTACTCCTTTTGTGGTCGACTTTATGGATAACGGATCCAATGCAACTTCATGGTCCTGGACTTTCACTGGTGGAACTCCGGCTTCTTCAACACTTCAAAACCCTAGCGTAACTTATAATGCTCCTGGTACTTATTCTGTGAGTCTAACCGTCATTACTCCTGATGGACAAGCGGCTGTAAGTGAGCAGGATCTTATTGTTGTAAATGATGTTCCAACCGCTGCATTCTCTTTTGATACCAATGATCAGGGAGAAGCGACCTTTACCAATACTTCTTCCAACGCTACCAGCTACCTTTGGGACTTTGGTGATGGAACTACTTCCACCGATCCAAACCCAGTGCATATTTATTCAAGCTCTGATTTTTATACCGTCATCATGACGGCGACTAACGCTTGCGGAAGTATTACCGAAACGCAGACTGTTCCAATAAACATTACTGTAAGTGTCGCTGAAATAGACAAAGCACTTTTGTTGACGGCCAGTCCTAATCCATTCAACGAAACGGTTCGAATTGAATATGACCTACAGCAGAACTTTACGGAAGCTCGCTTGGTGATCTATGATGTCTTGGGACAATTGGTGATGCAGGAAGCGTTGCAATCTTCGCAAGGTATTATCATCGTTGATGACTTTGTATTGAGAGGTATTTATCTTGCTCGAATTGAGGTTGATGGTGTTGCAAGTCAAAGTCTTAAGTTGGTGAAGGCTGAATAGTTTTTGGTTTTTACTTTTGTAAAAACGTGTGGAGTCCCGAATTTTCAATCTTTTGAAAATTCGGGATTTTGTATCTGGAGCGGGGTTTTGTTTCTGGAGCGGAGCTCCAAACAAACTCGGGTTTTGGTTCCGGTTTTGATTAACTTGCAGCAATGAGCAAACCGACCATAACCGCCATACTACTCGCCGCTGGTTCTTCTACTCGAATGGGAAAGACCAACAAACTACTGCTGCCTTTCGGCGAAAGCCTGATGATTCAACTACGTCTAACTCAAATTCAAAATGCCGACATTGATGAATTAATTGTTGTATTGGGACATGAAGCTGAGAAAGTAAAGGCACATTTACCGAAAGGCGTCTCAACCGTTTTCAATGACCAGCACCTTAAAGGAATGACTAGTTCTATCCAGGCGGGTGTAAAGGCTACTAATCCAATGCATCAGGGGTTTATGATTTGTCTGGCAGATCAGGTTTTGATGCAGACCTTAGATTACAATCATATTATTACGGCATGGGGCACAGCATTTGTAAAGAATCCCAATCTTATAGCAGTACCAACTTTTGAAAATCGAAAAGGTAATCCGGTCATTTTTTCGAGCAATTATCGACAACCGATACTTGAACATCAAATGCCGGATGGTTGCAAAGAAATCGTTCGGGAAAATCGGCAACATGTGGAGCAGGTTATGATGCTGAATGATCGTATTTTGAAGGATGTTGATACGATGGATGAGTATAATGCGGGGCTTTAGTTTCTGGAGCGGGGCTTTAGTTTCTGGAGCGGAGCTCCAAACTAACGCCCTACGCGCGGCGGGATGCCAAACGAGCGGAGCGAATTTCGATTTTGTTTTCGATTTCGATTTCGATTAAAAATCACCGAAAGGGAAACACTGTGTAGGCCTCCCCTACTTTAAAGTCATTCTTACCTCTAGGCAACTCCATAAATGCATCTGCATCTACCAGGTTGGCAAAGTCACCGGAACCATTTCCTTCGAGGGGGTGTGCGTATAGCTTTCCGTCGGTGCCATATTTCAATTTCACTTGTGCAAAGTACGTCAGATCAGGTTTGAAATAAATAGGGCCGGCAAGACATGCTGTGGGTTGCGCTTTGTTGACAAGCCCCATGTTGTCCTTTAACCAAGGTATGAAATAACGATGTGTACAAGAAAAAGAAGAAACTGGATTGCCCGGTAACGCAAAGACCAACGTTCCTAGCGGATGCCGACCAAACCAAAAAGGTTTGCCAGGCCTTTGTAATACCTTATGAAATAATTTATCTACTTTCAAAGCTTCCAGGGCTTCCGGTAAAAAGTCGAATTTGCCTTTTGAAACACCACCGCTCATGATGATGGCGTCATAGTTTTGAAGATATAAAGCAATGGAGGTCTTTATCGTTTTTAGATCATCATTTAAATGGGCAGTATCTGCTTTGATATGATAAGCGCTCAAAGTCGTTTGTAAAGTAAATACATTGGAGCGGCGTATCTGATGCTCGGCTGGAGTGGCATTTATTTCAACTAATTCATCACCGGTGGAAACGATCAACACCCGAGGCAACTTTCGCACCACAACTTTTGATTTCCCAACGGTCGCTGCCACACCAATTTCAGCGGGGCCGATCACTACTCCTTTTGGAATAACCGTGGTGCCTTCCAAACGGTCTGTCCCCCGCCCATGAACATTTTGTCGCAACTTAACCTGATCAACCAAAACGGTGGCCAGATTATCCTTTACTTCTACATCTTCATAGCGAACCACAACATCTGCCTTGCGAGGCATGATAGATCCGGTCATGACTTCCAGACAATTATCTGGGCTCGACAATTCAAATTGTTTGGCCCCTGCGGCAGCCACCCCTTCTATCGTGAAAGTCATTCGTCCATTTTGAAAAGCATCGTATTGAAAAGCGATCCCATCCATCGTCACGCGATCGTAGGGCGGGAAGTCCCGGTCGGCTACAATTCTTTCTTCCAATACCCGACCAATAGAATCGTTGAGTTCAATTGTTTCGGTATCGAGATTGATGGTTTGATTTCTTATGATTCGAAGCGCTTCTTCTACTGTAATCATCCTCCTATGGTTGCCATTGATTCTGAAATATCGTTATTGAGTGGTCGTCGACCTTCGGCTTCAAAGCCATCTTTTGCCCGGTTCCCTAATGCTTCTATAAGTGTGTTCTGAATGTCTTCATCATTTGCTCCAGCTCGCAACATATTTTTGATATTAAAAACACCATTGTCATACAAGCAGGTCTTTAGTGTGCCCGTTGGAGTAATTCGAATCCGGTTGCAGGTTCCGCAGAAAAGGCGGCTATAGGAAGCAATAATTCCAACCGATCCTTTATAACCTGGCACCTGATAATTCTGTGAAGTACTATGTGGTGGGTCTTGAAGTTTGATCAGTCCAGGATAAGTTTCTTTGATGTGATTGAGAATATCGACTTGAGTCCAAACCTGAGTTACTGTCTTTTTTCCCGTTCCATTGAAAGGCATTTCTTCTAAAAATCGAACGCTAATAGCTCGATCTTTCGTCAGTTCAATTATGGAAATGATATCCTCGATATTGCGACCGTGCATCACTACGGTATTCAGTTTGGTATGCACTCCATGTTCCAACAACTGGTGAAAGGTTTCCATCACCTGCTCATAGCTATCACGACGGGTAATTGCTTTGAAGCGATCAGCATCTAGGCTATCGATACTTAAGTTGACAGAAGAGATTCCAAGTGCTTTCAAATCAGGAACTAATTTAGCGGTAAGGGTTCCATTGGTAGTCAGATGCAAATCATCCAGACCATCAATGGCCGATAGTTTCCACAAGAAGTCCATTAATCCTTTTCGTACAAAAGGCTCTCCACCAGTCAGTCGGAGTTTGTTGATTCCAAGGCCTGCGAATACGCGTACAATTCGTTCCATCTCTTCATAGCTAAGCAAGTCTTGCCGCCGCACAAATTCAATACCCTCCTCGGGCATACAATAGAAGCAACGGAGGTTGCAACGATCAGTCACTGCCAAACGTAGGTAATTAATTTTTCTTCCGTGATTGTCGTAAAGCATGCTTATATAAATTTGAGACTATAATTTTACGAAAATTTGAGCAGATTAGCATACAATACTCACATATAAATTCCCTAACTTGCTTTTTTCAAAAAGAAACTCGTCCAGAAGACAATCATTCATGCCACATTGGGAAATCGCCTTATTTTTTTTCACCATTGCCATTCTCTATTCCTCAGTTGGATTTGGTGGTGGTTCCAGTTATTTGGCGATTCTTGCACTATATGGCCTTGACTACCGATTGCTACGATTTACTGCATTACTTTGCAATATTATTGTAGTGTCAGGAGGGGTTTATATTTTTTATAAAAATGGTCATGTGCAGATTAAAAAGATACTTCCGTTAGTTTTTTTAAGTGTTCCGTTTGCATTTTTAGGTGGAAGTTTGAAAATACAAGAATCTACCTTTTTTATCATTCTTGGTTTTGCCTTAATCGTTGCTGCACTTTTGATGCTCTTTCAAAACACGAATTTAAACTCAGTCAAAAACGCAACCAAAAACTATCTACTCACGAATAGTGTATTAGGAGGTAGCATTGGTTTTTTGTCGGGTCTGGTTGGAATTGGTGGCGGTATTTTCCTTGCTCCTATTTTACATCTCATCAAGTGGGATCAAACTAAGGTCATAGCCGCCACGGCTAGTTTTTTCATTCTGGTCAATTCCATTGCGGGACTTTCCGGACAACTGACCGCTGGTGTGGGAAATATCGATTGGCAAATGATTGGTATATTAGTAGTGGCTGTATTTTTGGGTGGGCAGATTGGTTCTCATTTGGGCGCTATAAAATTCAATCCACTTGTGGTCAGGCGGATGACGGCGGTTTTGGTTTTGTTTGTTGGTGGTCGGATATTGTGGAAATACTTTTGAGGAACGATTAATTATTAATGGGAATCAGGGTTTGAACGACCTAGATAATCGCCTTCTTTTTGAAGTCCGATTTAGTTATATGCTATAGCAGTCG
>ENA-ORXR01002425-ORXR01002425.1-marine-metagenome-genome-assembly--contig:-NODE-2425-length-17757-cov-22.359163_pt1 | contig 17757 bp, 16 predicted proteins | sample MGYA00237866_ERZ511479 | MGnify/ENA metagenome assembly ERZ511479 | reverse complement strand
ACTTGATCGTGCAGCGCATACACGCCACCCTCCTTAGTAATTTTGATCAGTCCCTTAGCAGATTTCTTGGTGCCATCATCAGTAATCGGATCCTTGTAGATATTGCGGCCTTCGCCATCCACTTCACCGTAGGTCGCCTTCATCGCAAACCCAAAAGTGTCACGAGTATTGTACTGATAAGTGAAGGAGCCAACGCCCAATACCACATTGGTACTAGAGAATCCCTTGTTCATCAACTCCTGGCAGATGCGAGTCGCGCGGTCAATCGTAATACTGTCGCCATAGATGGCTCCGATATGACTGTCGAGCTCCTTGTAGCCCTTGTTGTTGGTAGCGCCGCCAAAGATGTCCCACAAGAGCTCTACGACGCCTTTGCGCTCCGCTTCTGAACTGCCATTAGGATTGCCACAAATGATTAGTACTGGATCACCACTATCAGGACGGATGACTAGTTTGCCATCACGACCTAGGACTTCCTCCTTGAGATTGGGCAGGTATTCGGTCAACACTTTCCACAAATCCCAGGTATCAGAAACCACAGACACGATGCCGCCAGGGTAAATCTCCGTAATCAAGCGTTTGAAGGTTTCTTGCTCGCCCGTGTTGGTGCCCATACTCATCACTGAGTGTTCTGTAGCAGCTACTGATCCACCGACCAACTCTTTGTCTGAGTCCGCGTTGTAGTATTGCTCTAGATAATCGACAACAGGAATCGTGTCGGTACCGGTAAAGCTCAACAGGTGACCGGAAGCACTCATTAGTGCCGCCTCTAATCCTGCCATGCCGCGCATGGAGAAGTCGTGTCCCTGCCAGTCTACAAACTCAGGAGCTGAGCTGGTTTCCTTGGCGTAATGATCTAATACTTTTCGGTATTGACGGGCAATTGTAGCAGAGTTGCAAGGCATCCAAACTGTTGTAGAGACCAGTGTTTCGAAGTAATTTGTCAACCAGAAAAACTCCGGCAATGTATTGTACATGGTGAACATTGGTACTCGGATGGGCACCGTCACGCCTTCTGGCAATGCCTTGAACACCATTGGGATATAACCCAAGTCGTGCAAGTCTTCGATGTGTTTGATTCCTACGGCATTGGGGCCGAGATAATTGTTAATTCTCCTAGCATACCGTTCTACGATTTCCGCCTTGGGTTGGTTGAAGAAGTTATGCGTAAACTCATCAAGGATATATCGTTTGATGAAGTATTGAAGACCGAATAAAACGACTTCCTCAATGCCTTCTATCCGACTTTTTCTTGGTGTCCAATTCGAATAAACCAATGTCGTTTGATCTGGGTATTGTCTTCGGTGGTCTACTTTATAACCATCCGTATACAGTAAAGGATTCATTAATTATTATTTATAAGTTTGAGCAGGTACAAAACCAATCTTAGAATTTTGACTGCTACTAAATGAATTACATATTTTCTATCGTGTTCACTCTTCCCCAAAGTACTTTGAGATCTTGTGCGCTTCTTCCCACTGACGTCTCACAACCTTCCTTATGCGCTCTAGCTTTAAGATCTGCTACGATTTCCTGTTCCGTCAGTACGCCCAATCCGCCTAGTTGTTTGGCGGCATCTTTTACTTCCTCAAGCGAATATCCACCTCTTAAATAAGAAATTAGTAAATCGAAAGTATCTCGTTTAATGGTTCCAATTTTTTTATCATTCGACCCTTTATCAAAGTCGTCATTAAGACTAAATAATTTCATAATTATGTTTAATGTTTAATTAATTGAACAAAATACTTATTAATTAACAATTAACGCTTCGCTATTGAACAATTAATTCCTTTCCATCCACTAACTCTCAGTAAAAAATTAGGTGTAATTAATCATTAAACACTAATCATTAATTTAGTTCCCTACATAAATAATTAATTACTAAACACTAACCATTAATCACTAATTCAATTCCCCTACGTAAATAATTAATTACTAAACACTAACCATTAATCACTAATTCAATCCCCTACGTAAATAATTAATCACTAAACACTAAACATTAATCACTAATTCCTTCCATTTTCATCTGGGTATAAGGTCCAAACTTCGTCACTTTGCCAGATGTTTTCTGTTCCGACTTCGATGGCGCTTAGTTTTCCTTTGAAAGCGGCGCCTGTATCGAGATTCCAAACATTGGCCTCGTGCATAGGTTGGTCTTCTCTATAATTTGTTGTTGGGGTATGGCCGATGTATATTTCCTTAAATAGTTTCAATCGTTTGGGGTATTTCAGGCTATCTATTGGGATCGATGGATTCATGGCCATAGCCAATTCCCACAATGTCCTGTCCCAGAAATAAGTTGCAGAATGTTTTTCCTTTTGAGGACCACGCAACGAAGTGAATCCTGCGTGAATAAACAACCTGTTTTCGTCATCAATGTGATAATAAGGCAGACTATCCCAAAACTCAATATGACGCTGCTTTTGTTCAATAGTGTAGTCCTTGTAACTAGCTACGGTTGCTGCTCCTCCGTGTTTAATCCAAGCGGATGGTGCTTCACCAAGTTTCAGCCATTTTTCGCACCATTCATCATGGTTGCCTTTTACGAATTGACAAGGAACTTCCTTGCTCAAATGCATTAAAAAATCAACCGTTTGGGCGGATTCGCTCCAGCCGTCCACAATGTCTCCCAGGAAAATCAATTGATCTGTGGATTGCGGTTCCACGATTTCCAGTAATTGTTGCAGTGCTCGTAAGCCACCATGTATATCTCCAATTGCGTAAGTCGCCATAGTTTTTATTTAGTTAATTCTGTTCTGGTGTCCATCAGCACGTAGCCAAGCAGGTTTTCTCCTTTCCAATTTTTAGGATTCTCTACTCCTTTTGAATTGGCTGACATGCCGATGCCCCAAATTGCATCATAAGGGCTAGCTTCCACAAGCACCTGATCTCCAGTACTGATCAGGTATTCCTTGAAATCATTATGCTGTCCAAACTTCAAGATGTTTCCTTCTAGCACAATAGCTCGCTTGTGTTCATTCCAAACCACTGGGTCAAAGTTACGAACTTTTCTCCCTAGTTTTTTTGCTTCCGGTGCTGTCTTACAATTTAAAATCCGTTCTAGCATTTCCTGATCTTCAAATAACTTAGCTTTTCCTGCCATCATCCAGTGTTCTGCAGTCTCATACGTGTTACCTTCGTGCTCAAATGCCCTAGGAAACCATTGACTGAAACACGATTTATCTACTTGCGCTTCGTCTTTCGGCGTATGTCCCCAAAAGAAAAGAAAATTCAACTGTTTACCTTCATTAAACTGATCTATAATCGTCTCGTTATCTAACATTAAGTTCTTCATCATTAAGTTCTTTATCATTAAGTCATTCATTTCATTAATCGTTCATTTTAATTAATCATTAATCACTAAACATTAATCATTATTAAAATATATTACATCGCTTCTCAAAACATATTTTGTTCCTTGGGGAACAGGGCAACCTTCGTGTTTTTGTTCATGAATGAAACATAGTGCTGTTCCAGTTTTAGGAGCAATCGTCACATCATCAAAAGCGGTTGCTCCACCATCAAAATCATCATTCAGATACACCATAAACGTAATTCTACTTTCTTCGGTTTCGTTTCGTTTAAATCTCCCATCGATATGTCGCTTAAACCGTTGGTTCGATTCGTATTTGTAAAATCGGAATTGCTCATTTAATCCAAGGGCGATACTGTTGTCTAATGTCTTAGGACAAAATGCTTTTAATTGCTCCCAATATCGGGTGGCTAATGTCTCATCACTCCATACTAATCGCTCGTTGTTTCGAATGCCTTTGATCATCTTGGCGCCGCTTTTCAGACTTACCGTTGCGGCAGTAAAACCTTTCATTTCACTGAAGAGAATCAAGTCTTCACAGTCTTTTTCGGTTAGGAAGTTTTCTATGGTCCAGATGATTGAGGTGTGTTGGTGTAGGGTCATTTTTCTTTTTTCACTTTCGTGGAATGTAATGCTATCAATTTCCAAACCGACTTATCGGAATCTGTACCACGTTTTCATCCGTAATTGTTCGGAATGAATCGGTAGTAAAAATCTTTTCGAATTTCTCTGCTAATTTCTCCGTTCCCTTGCTAAAGATGCCGTGACTGATGGCTAGATACAAGCTACCCGCACCTTTTGCTTTCAGTTGATCTGCCAAGCCCATGAACGTGCCACCACCATCGCAGATATCATCTACAATCAAACAGGGACGCCCTTTCAAGTCATTGGCATATACTGTAAAACCGGATAGTTTACCAGTTTTCACGTCGCGCAGTTTACTACATTCTACGACCTCGTAATGCTGAAGATGCGCCGCCAATTTGTGGATTTTCTTCAAGGCGCCACCATCCGGCGAAATCAGTATCGTGTCTTTAGGTAAGTCTTGTAAGATTTCCTGGATAAACATGAAATTGCCTACCGTCACACTGTTATTCAGCAATGCTGGTGTGACTTCAGAATGCGGGTCAAAGACAATGACACCCTTCAAATTCAATTGATTGAGGATGTCAGCATACACTTTAACAGATAACGCCTCACCGGCAACCATCACCCGATCTTGGCGCGCAGCAGGGAAGTAAGGGATATACACCCAAATCTCATCCACCCAACATCGCTTGACTGCATCAATGGCAATCAGTAACAACCCAAAATCATTGAACGAGTTGATACGGTGGGTGATCATGACGGTCTCCGCTTCACTGAGATCTGATTTGATTTTGATATGTGGTTCCCCTCCTGAAAACGTAAACGCTTCGAATTCGACGGGTGGTCGTATCGGAAATGGATTAAACTGTGGATCTAGATTTAATATCATGTTTGCGTAATTTATACACAAATATAATCAGTTAAGTGGAAAGGTGCAAGTTTTTAGTGTAAAAAAAACGCAAAGTATATTTTTACGACCTTTTTTTGTTATAACTGTTTGTATTTCTGTTGGTTGTTCTAAATGTTTTCTAATGCATAATTCGGGAAATAGCGTAGCGCCGCTAAGTTAAGCAATTTGGGACTTGATTCTTAGTACTAATAGGTTGCGTAGGATTGTCCTACCTTCCTGCGGTCAGCAGGCAGGCCTTATTTGTCAAAGGCCTGAGTCCTCAAACTAAGGGTTTTCTTGCAAGTAAAGCCCTTCGTAACTAGACACACACAGCGCTTAATTCAGTCAATCGGTCAGCAGGCAGGCTTTATCTGCAAAAGGCTAACTTCCTTAAGACTAGCGAATTGCAATCGAATGATGGGACAAGATCTAAATGGGTAGCACTTACAGCGCTACCGTTTTTGGGGTGGCGTATTTATCCCAGGGTTTTGCTACGCGACACCCTGGGCTGACAAATTGTACACCTTCAGTGTACAAAGCACACTTTCAGTGTTTTCAAAAACACTTTCAGTGTCTATTGTACCGTTAAGTCACGGGGTAAGCCACTGTTAACCGATCACTAATAAGGTGCAGCGCACCATCCTTATTTTTAAAAGGCCTGAGCCCTCAAACTAAGGGTTTTCCTGTCGTTTAAAACTTTGCGAGATCGTGATGGAATCTACAGGAAAACCTTAAATTCTGAGACCTCAAATTCGAATAAGTTTTCAATTGGGGAGGACGAGGGATAGAAGGTGTTGTTTGAACAAAGCAGCATAGCAGCGTGTATTGGCTTGCTTTGAGAGTGCCGGATAGCCCGTACCGTAGGGCGGCCCATAAAATTTTTTAGTCTTTCATTACTCTCTTGCAATAGTAAATCGATTACTTGCGATTAGCTGCTGCTCATTTTCCAGTTTTAAAACATAGACTCCTGGTGGAAGTTGCTCCACATTTACCGTGTAACTGCTATTTACGAACACCCTTTTTTCAGTCAACACACTTCGTCCTAGTTGGTCAAAAACAGTAAGCGTTACTTCATTGTCGATATCCGCGGTTATGGAGAGACGAGAAGTAGTCGGATTAGGAAACAGGTTTAATCCTACTTCTTGTAGCTGGTTTTCGTTGTGGGTCGAAACCATTAAATTTTCATAATAATAAAGCGATATGTAGGTATCCTCAACGTCATACTGACCTAGGACGATATCGTAATCTCCATCTCCGTCCAAATCTGCTATTTCAGGATGTCCAAAATAAGCGGTATCTACTGGTGGCATCAGATTAAATGGATTGAAAGCAGGCGCCGCAAAATTAGGATTAGTAGCGGTGCCCGTATTTTGATAGTACATAAAGTCTCCATAATACTCCGTGGATATTAGGTCTAAGTCTCCATCTTTATCTATGTCAGCTAGGTCTACCGTAAAAATATAATACGTTGTTGGGGGAATATAAATTCCAAAAGGATTATCTATAGGGAGTGAAAAATTGGGATTGCTTGCAGTACCTATATTTTCGTAATATTGAACTTTTTCTCCTGTACTTGAAAAAATATCCAAATCACCATCACCATCTACATCTGCAAAACACGGTGTACTTTGTTCAATTGCATCTGTGATTCCAAATGGATTAACTGTCGGACCAGTAAAACTAGGATTGGTTGCCGTTCCAGTATTTTCAAAATAAGCAAATGAGGCAGTGTTGACGCCACTACTTGAGTATTCACCAACAAATATATCTAAATCGCCATCATTATCTAAATCTCCGATAGTAGTAAAAGACCATTGTGTAGCACTTACAAGACCAAAAGGATTCGTTATCGGTCCGTCAAAAATAGGATTTGTCGCGCTTCCAGAATTTCGTTGATAGTTAAACGTTCCATAATAAGATCCAGTTAGTAAGTCCAAATCGCCATCGCCATCCAAATCTGCAAGCGCAGGGATATTTTGATAGGGTGTTCCTACACTCATTCCAAATGCATTCGCGACAGGTGCTGCAAATTGTTGTGCATCAACATTGGTTGTAGAAAGCGTGATAAACATGGCTGAAGCTCCTAGGACTTTGCTTAGTTGTGGTAAGGACATTCGCTTCTTCAATTCATTGACTAACTTTTGAATTTTAGCGATCAGTTTATCAAATTGAGGAGAACGTTTATTCGTGTTGGTCAAACGCTTGACCAAGATCTTAAGTTTATTGACTTTTCTTGAGTAACTATGAAATTTCACTGTGATATATTTGTTTTGTTGTTGTTAAAGTTAAAACTAAATTAGTTATTTTAGGAATCGCTTTATTATTTTTTAAAACTAAATATCGATTGCTTCCTTACGCTAGTTTAATCTCAAACGACATCCCCTCCTTTTCTAACTGCTTATATTTTTCCTTATTAAACTTGAAAAGTGCCGCCGGTCTTCCATTACCGATTTTCCTTTTTTCGTTAGTTTCTTCAAGGATTCCAAAGCTTAGGATCTTCTTACGGAAGTTTCTACGATCGATGTCTTTATCAAGGATGGTGCGGTACAAATTCTCCAAATCAGAAAACGGAAATTTGTCATCCAGCAAATCGAAACCAATCGGTTGGTAATTTAGCTTTGCTTGCAAGCGCTTCAAGGCTATCGCTAGGATGTCTTTGTGGTCATACGCGAGATCAGGAATCTCAGATATGGGAAACCAGTTGGCTTCCTTGGCATCTGTGCCCGCAGCAATCTCCATTCCTGTAGGGTTGACAATCCCGAAATACGCCACCGTGACCACTCGTCCCCTCGGATCACGGTCGAGCTGATCACCGAATGTATACAGCTGTTCGAGATACTGTACACTGACACTTGTTTCCTCTAGTAGCTCGCGCTGGACGGCTTCTGTTAGCGCTTCGCCGTCTTGCACAAAACCGCCGGGCAGCGCCCACTGTCCTGCTGTTTGCCCATATCCTTGCTGGATCAGCAACACGTTGAGCTCGTTTTTCCGATACCCGAAAACAATAGCGTCTACCGCCAGTTTTATTTTTTGATTATAATTCAACACAGTGTAATGTTAAATTAAAATTTTGAAGTTTTATATTATTTTGTGTAAAAAGTACTCAAAGGATTGGTGTTTTGGAGTAGCGGAGGCAAGGTGTTATCCTAGTGTTATTGTGAACTTGGATGCTGGGAAATACTTTGCTTAATGGGGTTAAATCAATATGGTTGCAACTCAAGAAACAGTTTGCAGAATCCGCTACAATGAAAATTTAATTAGAATTATTGACTAAGAACCAGGGTTACCATTCATTATCAGTTGACTGATGCTCAATTATTGCAATTTAATAATCAATAAAAACTAAACTCTGAAAATACGAATCATTGTGATTTTCTCGAACCAAATATTTGTCTCTGACAGTTATGTGGATGGAGCGGGGTATGGACAAAAGCCGATTCCTAGTTCAAATGAGTGGATGCTGTTTTCTGGAGACGGAGATCAGGTTGCTGATTTATCTGGTTATGATATCAATGGAACTGACAAATCAGCATGGTTCTTAAAGAATGGCTGTGTGCTGAAGGATATTTATGGTGCGGATCGAGTGTTATGGAGTTACAACAATGGCACCTTCTCCACTGTGATCCCTTAATAGACGAGGGATGGTGTTAAGTCCGTTATCTCAAAACTATATGAATGTCTGGACAATTAACATCAAAAGAACTTCCTATTGCATAATTCGGGTTAAATTTTCTATCATACATATTTGTGATCCAATAGCAACCGTATTATAAACATACAAAAGCCCGCTACAAGTATCAATTGTAGCGGACTTCTTTGAAACAGCAAATTGCGGGACAAGCGCTATTTTATCACTCTTAACTTAACAGGTTTAGAGGTATTATTTAAACCATTCATAGTTATAAAATATGTCGAAGGTTCTAACGTACTTGTATTAATTTCTAAGGTATTGAGACCTTCTTTTAAATCGTAAGGTACAGAAAGCACCGTTCTTCCCAATAAGTCTTTTATTTCAATTGAAACCGTTTCTGCATCAGAACTTGTATAAATAATATTAACATGGTCTTTTGTTGGATTTGGGTAAGCAACTATGTTATTATTGGTATTACACTTTGATTTGACAACAATGATTTTACTTTTGGAGGTACTTCTATCAAAATCGTATTGTACTAATCGATAATAATATTCAATAGATTGAATTTTACGATCATCAATGTATTTATAGCGTAAAGGTTCATTTGAATTCCCTGCTCCTTTTATATGAGCTAGTTGTGTAAATTCGATACCATCAACACTACGTTGTATTTCAAAGTAATCATTATCTATTTCACTTTGAGTTACCCATTTGATTATATTTTGACAACCTTCAGCTCTTGCTGTAAAGCTGCTTAATGTTATGGGAACAACACAGGATGCATTAATACCTTGAACGGTAAAAATAGTTTGAGTTAAACATGCTCCTCCGTCTGCGCTTACGGAAGCAGTATATTGCACGGGGGAGGTTGTTGCTTCAATAGTAATCGAATTTCCTACTTCCGTAGTCGACCAAGTTATTATTTCATCTCCATCTGGTAAATCTAAATTTAACGTAACGGATTTTCCAGTTGCAAGGTCTGGGTCGCACAAATCTGCTAGTACGAAAATTTCAGATCCTTTTGGGCAGCCATCTTCTTCAAAGCTTGCTACATAGACTCCTGGTGCAGATGCGATATAACTGTCGCTAACTTCCAGAGGAATTACTACTCCATCTTTATACCATTCATAATTACTATGTCCTGTAGGAGCATTTAATGTAGTTGTTTGAGCTACAACAAACGAACAGGAAAAGCTAAGAAGGAATATGGTGCTTATTAATTTACTTATTAATTTCATATTCATTTGTTTTTTTCGCTGTTATGCTCTTGGAATTTACTTCAAAATTTTGAACTTCTGATTTAATTTGACTAACCTCTTGTTGAAGTTGAGCATTCTGATTTTGTAGTGTTTCAATCATCAATTGTTGTTCTTGAATAGCATTTGTTAAAACTGGAATTAATTCAGCATAACGAATCGCCATTTTATCTGCTACGTTTTCAGGAACATGAACAACTTCTGGTACAACAGTATTCATTTCTTGAGCAATGAAGCCAAGATGAGTCGTCTCGTCGTTGTTTTTATATTTATACAAAGCAGGACGCATTTTCATAACTTCGTTTAAACCATACTTAAGATCAACAACTTCCTTTTTCATTCTTAAATCTGAGGTTACAGTAACGGGGACATTAAAATAAATACCTCCAGTAAATTCAGCAACAAACTGGCGAGCAGCAGTTGTTGAACCAAGTCTTCCAAGAACAACTGAATAGCTATGTCCAGCAGCTATATTATTACTTGCCCCAAAGGAAAATGAATATAAAGCATCATTATTACTTAAAGTTCCTCCTGTCATAGAAGCAACACCTGTTGTAGAGTTATTTATTCCAGTTGTAAGTGAATAGTTTCCTGTTGAAGTATTTCCAGAACCTTGTGCCATTGCAGAAGCACCACTAACTGTATTATTGTTTCCTACAGCAACAGCCTGCTGACCAGATAAAGTGTTTTGACGTCCAGTAACTAAAGAACTTCCTCCTAAAACTTTATTTTCTTGTCCTCCAACAAGGCTTCTAGCTCCCCCAACAAAGTTGTCAATACCGACTGTTAAACCATGAGTCGCGACAGCAGTTGTCGTATCCCGTACTCCTGCAACAATAGAATTTCCTCCTAGTACTTCGTTATAAGATCCTCCAATAATTGAATTGGTCGCATCAGTGACATTTAAATTCCCAACGGTTAAACTAGTAGGACCACTTACGGTATTTGTTAAACCAGCAACAATGGAACGGTTAGCTGTAACGATATTTGCTTGACCAGCAACTAAGGAATAAATATTAGAAATATCATTTCCTTGCCCAACGACTAAAGATCCATTTCCGCTAGCCACATTATCTAACCCAGCAGCAACAGCCCCATCAGATGATATTGTATTTCTTAGTCCGACGGCCAAAGAAGATTCACCGCTTACATCATTATCTGTTCCTCCAGCAGCACTATTCACTCCTGTTGCTAGAGAACCTGCTCCCGCGACTCCTGTAGAATTACCCCAAGAGACTGCTCCAGTTGTATAAATGTTATTGGTAATGTCTTGTGGATCTGCATCTGTTGCAGCATAATCATACCAATCATGATCAACCGCAATTTTATCCCAACCGGTTCCATTCCACATATACGTGGCTCCGGTTCCATCATCAATATAAATGTCACCAACATCTACAGCAGGTGCTCCTGCAGTTGGTGCTCCAGCTCCGTTGTAGACTTCACAATCACATTGAGATGCTAAATTTACTGTAGTTTGCGCAGTGCCCCAATTAAATGCCAATAGACAAATTATGAGACAATAAAATCTTAATAGATTCATATTTTTTCTTTTTGTAACCATGAATTTTTTCTCATAGTCATGTTAATGTTTATAGTCTAGGAGATTTTTAATTTGAACCACATTTCTTTTTAGAATTTGTGCTCAAGCCCCTAGATTATTCTCTTACGCAACTCATGAAAGAATGTTGCATATTGGAAACCTCTCCTCTATAAGCGCAAACTATTGTTATTCAACATGTTTGTATTGAACAAATCAAGAATATTCTTGTGTCTTTATATATAGTGTATATGATTATGAAATTGATGACAGGAAGTGTCAAAAGATTTATTTTTAATAAAAACGCCTTACTTTTTATTTATAAAACATCTTATTTTTCAAATGTTCCTATGTGAAATTAACGCTGCGAAGCAAGCAGGACAAGGCGCAGCCTCTGAATCGCTTTTTTCTGTAGGTCGAAGATCTTCTAAAAATTTTACGGTTCTGACCACTATAACTGAATATCTATTAACTAAATGATCTGTTACTTCTCGTAGTAGAGAGCTATCTGATAGCTGTAAAACTAGATAAGTTTCTGATCCCTCAAGACCTTCCACTTTTGACTGGGCCGGCTTCCGGAAGAATAGGTCGCACTCTGCCTCGATCTGTTAATTCCTATAGAACCCTCATTAGTTGAAGTTGTTTTATATATATATTGAATAAAATGCATTTTTGCTTTATAGTGTACTTTTTTGATGTTTTGTAGTTGAGTTATACTATTAACATAAAATTCTGATTGTTTAAGGAACTAATTTTTTATAATTGTATCTCGATTTATAGAAAATTCGGTGTGGATAGACAATTTTCACCACACTACAAATTAAAATGTTGTACTCAGAAAATGACAACTCTAAAATAAAAATGATGGCAAATAAGTGTTTTTATATTTCAATATCAATTCTTTCTTTGATCCCTTTGCTAATTGCTTTTAAAGCACCTAAAAATGAAATAAATTATACATTTCATAAAGCAAACACTGACATGGCTTTTTATAGTGGATTAACAGCTGATTATAATGGCAATACGTATGAACTAATTGAGCTAGCGTCTGATGAATTTAGTAATTGCATAAAAGGTTTAAAAGAAGTGGATTTTGACAATGACGGTTACAAAGATATTTTAATAGAAAATATTTTAGGTTGTGGAGGAAACGCAATGCCTTACAACTCCTTCTGTATAGGCTTCTATAACCCAGTAAAAGAAGTATTTGAATTGACTGAATCATTTGGTTTTTCTATAATGGATCCTGAATATTTAAATATTGGATCCTATACATCAATAATAGTTGAGAACTATGAAGAAGAAATTTATGGAAGGAGAGTTGAGCACTATCTATTGAAAGAAGGAAAAATGGTTAGAATAAAAATAACGGAGGAACTTCCAATACCTACAAATATTGAAATTTCAGCAAATGGTTTTTCGAAGTCAGATAAAGAAAATGGAAAAACCATTTATTATGATTTGAATGCTGACGGAGAAAAAGATTCTCTTCATGGTGAATATTGGGATAGATGGGGGGCTGTAATTTGGAGTGTTAAATTTGTGAATGGGCAAGTTTTTAATTCAAATTCAGGATGTAAAAGGGTCGGAATTTTAAATACTAAAACAAAAGGAGTAAATGACATAGTTTGTGGTATAAATGACATTTGGATTTGGAATGGAGAAATGTATGTGAATCTAGTTGAGAAATAAGTTGTGTAGGACAAAAACGTTTAAAAAAATCTTTACAATTGACATTTCCAAGGCAATAAAATTTATGGAATCAACAATGCAACAATAAAAGAGAAAGCATTGCCAGCTAGACCTGTCTACTGCAGGTACGTTTTGGGCTACACCAATAAAACAAAAACCACTTATGGAAAACAAAGATGGCGTTCGTGAATTTAAATGGCCAGAATACATTCGACTAAGGCCAGGAATGTATATGGGCCAAGTAAACTTAAACGGCTTTTTTGAAATCATAAAAGGTGCTTTTTATACCTATTTGAGTGCGGAACAGTCTAAATCAGTCCTAATAGAACTAAGGGAAACAAGAGCGCTAAAATTTCATTTGATGACTTGGACAATAGCCAATTTAAAAACAATTGGGCTACACTAGAATTAAAATCAAAGAGCAATCCGTTCTGGGTTGAATTATCAGCATTAAACGCTTTTTCTAGTCAATTTGAAGTGAAAGGGTACAATGATCTAGGAGAAATACTCTTTACGGAAGAGTATGAGAAAGGCATTTTGAAATTGTCCAATTGTAGTGATGTTCCTTATTCTCGAATTGAATTTGAATTTGTATTGGATAATGAGATATGGGGAGAAGACTTTAAGTTGAATGAAGATTTTCTTATGTCTAAAGTTAGAGAATTTGCTTATTTACACAAAAAAGTAAAGTTCAATATTAAATATTCTGTTGAAGGAGAATCCTGTAACGTCGTGTTTCACTACAAAGGAGGTTTGAGGGATAAGATTCAATTAGAGAAACTGAAAGGACACGGCGGAGATTATTTTGAAATGGTTATAGAGGAGGAGCTTAATGGTTTAGCGGTCGAAATTGCATTTGTTTTTCAAAATCATATTGTTGATGAACCATTCTTGAAATCCTATGCAAACGATTATTACACCTCTGAAAATGGAACCCATGTTGATGGATTGTTGAAAGGGCTAACTTTTGGAGTCATGAAATACTTCCAGAAGTACGATCTTACAGAAAAATATAAAATCTCAGAGAAGAGAATGCGTGAAGATTTGATCGCAATAATTAATGTAAGGCTTGATGCACCAATTTTCAGCGGATGTGTAAGAAATAAACTGGCAAACACTGAGATTATTGAACCAATAACAAATTGCGTAGCAGAATTGTTTTTCAAACGTATTGAATCGGATAAGGAATCAATACAAAAGTTAATAAGGAAGTTTGAAAAATAAAAATTCAAAATCTATCTTGTCAGAATTCCTAAATAATTGGAAAAGCATGCTATAAAAAGAGTCTTGTGTTAAAAAAAAGCCACCAACATTGCTGTCAGCGGCGGTATTTTCATAGTATATTCTCTTTGTGTTTAGTGTTGGCAATTAATGCTAACACTAAGAACCTTCTAGTGCAGCGGCACCACCAACGATCTCTGAGATTTCATTGGTAATTGCTTCTTGTCTTGCCTTATTGTAGTTAATTTTCAATTCTTTCAGTAAGTCATCTGCATTTTCAGTGGCTTTGTCCATGGCAGTCATCCGAGCACCGTGTTCTGAAGCGTGAGTGTCTAAAAGATACTTGTGGAACTGAGTTCTAAGTATTGAAGGCACCATGTCTTCCAACAGTTTTTGTTGATTTGGCTCGAAGGTAAAATTGGTTGAAAATTTCTTTTCTACCGTAGTGTCTGGTTCAATCTTTTCGATTGGTAAAAACTGTTCGACTTTGTAAAACTGAACTGCGGCGTTTTTAAATTCACCATAAGCAACATCAACAGAATCAATCGATCCATTGGAAAACTCATCCATGATCCATTGCGATACTTTTGATGTGATATCAAACTGAAGATCAGAAAACAAATCCACGTGATCATTGATCACTGTCAATTTGGGATATGCTTTATTGACAAATTCAAACCCTTTTTTACCGATACAAATCATCTTTAGATTGCCAGCTTCATATTGAGCATTATATTTACCATTAATCAGCTTCAATGCTTCTTTGATAATATAATTATTAAAGGCACCGCACAGTCCTCTATTTGAGGTAACTAGTACGATCAACGGATTTTTTACGTCTCGTTCTGTGGCATAAGAAATATCTGCCCCTGCTCCCATGCTTGAAACGATGTTAGACAACATTTCATTCAGTTTTTTGGAATAGGGACGCATTTGGACAACTGCCATTTGCGCTCGGCGTAGTTTTGCAGCAGATACCATTTTCATGGCTCTAGTAATTTGCTGTGTAGACTTTACCGATGATATCCGTTCTCTTACTTCCTTTAAATTCGCTCCCATTAGCTATATGATTGAGTGACAGGCAATTTAATGCTTTAATTAACGATAGGTCTTAATGATTCCAGCTGCAACTTCCTCAATGGCTTTAACTGCATCATCCGCCAACTTACCAGAACGTAATGTGTCTAGTGCTTTAGGATGCGCTTTTTCCATTTCTGTCAAGAATATTCCTTCAAATTCCTTGATTTTTTCAACAGGAATATCAGTCAATTTACCTTTTGCTCCAAGGTAAATGATAGCAACTTGCTTTTCAACTGATACTGGAGAATATTGTGCTTGCTTCAGTATTTCTACGTTACGCGTTCCTCTTGCCAAAACAGCCATAGTCGCTGCATCAAGATCAGAACCGAATTTCGCAAATGCTTCTAGCTCACGATACTGTGCTTGGTCAAGTTTCAAGGTACCTGAAACCTTCTTCATCGCTTTGATCTGAGCATTACCACCCACACGCGATACTGAAAGTCCTACGTTAATTGCAGGACGGATACCAGCGTTGAACAGGTTAGACTCTAGGAAAATCTGACCGTCTGTAATCGAAATTACGTTAGTCGGAATATAGGCAGATACGTCACCCGCTTGTGTCTCAATTATTGGCAATGCGGTAAGTGATCCTCCACCTTTCACTAAGCCAGCAGCTTTAAGTGATTCTGGAAGGTCGTTCATACTGTTAGCAATCTCATCGTTGTCGATGATTTTCGCAGCACGCTCTAATAAACGAGAGTGAAGGTAGAATACATCACCAGGATATGCCTCACGTCCTGGTGGACGACGTAGTAACAAAGATACTTCTCTGTAAGAAACGGCTTGCTTCGACAAATCATCATAAATGATCAATGCTGGGCGACCAGTATCTCTGAAGTATTCACCGATCGCAGCTCCTGCAAACGGAGAGTAGAACTGCAGTGGTGCAGGATCTGAAGCGGTAGCAGAAACGATTACTGTGTAATCAAGTGCACCGTACTCATCAAGCGTTTTAGCGATCTGAGCCACTGTAGATCCTTTCTGGCCAGTGGCCACATAGATACAGAAAACAGGTTCTCCTCTATCGTAAAATTCTTTTTGATTGATAATGGTATCAATCGCAATGGCTGTTTTACCAGTTTGACGGTCACCAATGATCAACTCCCGCTGTCCTCTACCAATAGGTACCATCGCATCGATTGCTTTAATACCTGTTTGAAGTGGTTCTGTAACTGGTTGACGGTAGATTACACCTGGTGCTTTACGCTCCAATGGCATTTCATATAACTTACCAGGAATTGGTCCTTTACCATCGATAGGAATTCCTAGACCGTTTACTACACGACCAAGCATTCCTTCACCAACTTGTAGTGAGGCAATTTTACCAGTTCTTCGCACTTTGTCTCCTTCTTTGATTTCCTCAGCTGGTCCTAATAGTACCACACCAACGTTATCTTCCTCAAGGTTCAGAACAATTGCCTGAACATCATTATCAAAAGCGACAAGCTCACCAGAGCGCGCGTTGTTTAAGCCATATACACGAGCAATACCGTCACCGACCTGTAGTACGGTTCCTACTTCTTCCAGCTCAGCAGCGGTACTGAATCCTGAAATCTGTTGTTTTAGTATTGCAGATATTTCATCGGGTTTTACGTCAACCATGATTATAAGTTTTTAATATACTCGTTTTTATTAAATTCTTTCTTTAGTAGTGATAACTTATGTGCTACACTTTCGTCGTATAATTTATCATCGAAACGAAGGATGTATCCACCAATTAGACTAGGATCTACTTTAGTTTCTAATTGGATATTTTGATCGGTGTTGCCACTTTTATTCAGTTCATCCAATATGCCTTTAACAGTAGCTTCTCCCATAGGAGCGGCAGTGGTAAGTGTAACAGATGAGATATGTTTTTTAATTTTGTACTGCTCAACAAATTCAAGAGCGATGATTTTCAATTGCACTTCTCTTCCTTTGCTGATAATCAGTTTGAAGTAGGATTTTGTCAGATCATTGATTTTACCATCGAAGATTGCGTTGAAAACTTTTTGTTTTCTATCGGAACTAATGATCGGACTTTTCAACATGCTACTAAAGTCTTTGTTTTCAGCAACTTTATTGAATAATGTGATATCGTTATAGACGTTGTCCAAGCTGTTTTGCTCAATAGCCAACTCTAGGAGTGATTTGGCGTATCTAGATGCTATTCTTTCTACTGACATATCGAATTAGTTAGAATGATTTGACGGACTAGCCTATTTTAATTTCTTTAAGCAATTCGGATACGAAGTTTTCGTGTTCCGGATTTCCTTTTAGTTCTTTTTTGATCACTTTTTCAGCGATATCGAGTGCCATCAAACCGGATTGGTTTTTCACGTCGATGAGCATTTCCATTTTCCTGTTATTGATTTCCTGAAGGGCGCTTTCCACTTTTTTAGTGTATTCTTTTTGCGCTCTTGTTTTGGCTTCGGCGATGATCTCGTCTTGCATATCTTTGGCTTCGCGGAGCATTTTAGCACGCTCTTCTCTTGCCTCGATAAGGAGTTCTTCGTTTTTAGCTTTCAGGTTAGCCATTTCTTCTCGCGCTCTGTCTGCTGA
>ENA-ORXR01002424-ORXR01002424.1-marine-metagenome-genome-assembly--contig:-NODE-2424-length-17760-cov-3.278460_pt1 | contig 17760 bp, 23 predicted proteins | sample MGYA00237866_ERZ511479 | MGnify/ENA metagenome assembly ERZ511479 | reverse complement strand
CTGCCACGGATGGTCCATCCGCGGACGACGTGTTCAACAACTAAGCCAATTGGTAAACCTGATCTAATGGGCCGCCCTTCGGGGCGGTCTTTTCTTTTTTAAGACCCCCGTGCCATAGTGTTTTTGAAAAGCAAGGGCGCGCGCGCTGTTTGACAGCGCAGCGTTGCGGCGGCGAACGGTACAGGGATACGCATGATGTTTGAAAACCAAATTGTCGGGATCACCCGGTTTTCCATTCCGTCCACCGACGCGTTCGAAGTATCCAAATCCAGCATCGAAGAATGCGAGGCGCTGTTGTACGCGCCGGACCGCTTGGACCAACGCTTTGCGCTGTTTGAACAGTTCTGCTTGCCGTCGTTGGTGGAACAGACCGACACCGATTTTCTGGCGTTGATCCTGATCGGGCAAAACTTGCCCAAGCCGTACCACGATCGCTTGATGGGATTGATTGAACCCCATGACCACATCTGCGTGGTGGAGGTGGCCCCAGACAAGCACTTCAAGATGATCAACAAAGTGGTGCGCCATCTGCCGCCCCTTGGCTTTACCCACCGCACCACGTTTCGGTTGGACGACGATGATATGGTGGACACAGGATATGTGGCGCGGCTGCGGGCGCAATCTGCGATCCTGGCCCAGATCAGCCCCGATGAACCTGTGGCTGTGGCCTATCACCTGGGGTATTACCTGGATATTTCGCAAGACACGCCCGCGATATACGAAGTGAAAGAAAGTCTGCCGCTGGGGTTGGCCCTGTCTGTGACGGCCCCGATTGATTGGCGCAGCAATATCTATGCTTGGAACCACCGGTTTGTGCCCAAGAAGTGCAGCACGTTCACCGATCTGCAAACCCCGTCGTTCATCCGCACCATGCACGGCTGGAACGATGCCCCGCGCCAAGCCAAGTTTGACAGCACCCCCATTGGATTAAAGGACGTGATGCCCATTGTCGAAGGCACCTTCCCATCGACCCTGGCCCCCATTCTGCGTCAACAGGAACCATAGGTGATCTTGTCCGAAAACCTACGCGGGGCAGGGCTGATGGTGGCGTCGATGCTGCTGTTTGCCGTCAACGACGCGTTCATCAAATCCTTGGGCGGCCAGGTGGCGGTGTTTCAAACGCTGTTCATCCGGACGGCCATGGTGGTGGCGATCTTGGCTGTTGCGGTCACCTGGAAACGCGGTTGGGTGCAGGGGGATATGCCCGCCAAGACGCGGGTGATCATGTGGCTGCGGGCGTTCACCGAAGTGGGGGCTGCGTATTTCATCGTGACAGCATTGTTCAACATGGAACTGGTGAATCTGACGGCTGTTCTACAGGTGTTGCCTTTGGCGGTGACCCTGGCTGCGTTTTTGTTTCTGGGGGAACCCCTGGGCTGGCGTCGCTTGTTGGCCATCGCGGTGGGATTCGTGGGGGTGATGTTGATCATCCAACCCACCAGCGACGGGTTTAACGCATATTCTTTTCACGCCATCGGGGGCGTGGTCTGTGTGACCGCCCGCGACATCTTTGCCCGTCTCATGGGGCGGGTGATTTCCGCGCAACTTATGTCGCTGCAAGCGGCCAGTATGGTGCTGATATTCGCCTTTGTGGCGGGGTTCTGGGAAACCTGGCACCCTGTGCCGCCAGCGGCCTGGATCGGGCTTGTGGGGTCCGCTGCGGCGATATCCGTGGGGTATGTGGTGTCGGCCTTGGTGATGCGCCACGGCGACATCGGATATACCGCGCAGTTTCGCTATGCCGGGCTTCTGGCAGCCCTGGTGTTGGGGTATGTTTTCTTTGACGAATGGCCCAATGCGCTGACCTTGTTGGGGGCGGTCATCGTGGTGGCGACGGGTCTGTTTGCCTTGAACCGGGAACGGCGCACGCCCAAGGGGTAGGGGGCTGTTGACAGGTCCCGCGACTCCCCATATACGCCGCCCATCTGCCATGGGGGATACCCCGTTGTGCGACATCAAAATTTGAAGTGGTCAAGAACAGCTTGCTGTTCCTCTGGAATACCCGCCGCCCCCTCTGTCGATTGGAAGGGATGCGGTTTTGGTCGTGCTTTGGCATCTGAAATTCGCCTGAAAGGGCAACTCATTGGTGACCGGGGGACGCCCCGGGCGCTGGCCATAGAAACCGGTGGGTCACGCCCCACCACACATGTGTAAAAGACGGGAAGAACCGCCGATGCCAACGATCCAACAGCTGATCCGCAAACCGCGCCAGCCTAAAATCCGCCGATCCAAATCGGTTCACTTGCAAGAGTGTCCACAAAAGCGCGGCGTATGCACACGCGTTTATACAACGACACCCAAAAAGCCGAACTCGGCGATGCGTCGTGTTGCCAAGGTTCGTTTGACGAACGGCTTCGAGGTCATCAGCTACATCCCTGGTGAAGGTCACAACCTGCAGGAACACTCCGTTGTTCTGATCCGCGGTGGCCGGGTAAAAGACCTTCCAGGCGTTCGTTACCACGTGCTGCGTGGTGTTCTGGATACACAGGGCGTGAAAGACCGCCGTCAGCGCCGCTCCAAATACGGCGCGAAGCGTCCTAAGTAAGGAATACAGATATGTCACGTCGTCACGCCGCTGAAAAACGCGAAATTCTGCCCGACGCCAAATACGGCGATATGGTGCTGAGCAAGTTCATGAACAACCTGATGCTGGACGGAAAAAAATCCGTCGCTGAACGCATCGTGTATGGTGCCCTGGACCGCGTTGAAACCAAAGTGAAACGCGCGCCCGTGGAACTGTTCCACGAAGCGCTGGACAACATCAAACCCGCCGTGGAAGTTCGTTCCCGCCGTGTGGGGGGTGCCACATACCAGGTGCCTGTTGAAGTACGTCCCGAGCGCCGCGAAGCTTTGGCCATCCGTTGGTTGATCAAAGCTTCCCGTTCGCGCAACGAAAACACCATGGAAGAACGTTTGGCTGGCGAATTGCTGGATGCCGTTCAATCCCGTGGTTCCGCCGTCAAAAAGCGTGAAGACACTCACAAAATGGCCGATGCGAACAAAGCGTTCTCGCATTACCGTTGGTAACCCCACAGAGGTTGAACAGATATGGCACGTGAATATCCACTAGAGCTGTACCGTAACTTCGGTATCATGGCGCACATCGATGCAGGTAAAACCACCTGTTCCGAGCGGATCCTGTACTACACAGGTAAAGAGCACAACATCGGCGAAGTCCACGACGGCGCTGCAACCATGGACCACATGGAGCAGGAGCAAGAGCGCGGAATCACCATCACGTCGGCTGCGACCACCACATTCTGGGAACGCACCGAAGATGGCGAAACAGCCGACAGCCCCAAGCACCGCTTGAACATCATCGACACCCCAGGCCACGTTGACTTCACCATTGAAGTTGAACGGTCCTTGGCCGTGTTGGACGGTGCTGTTTGTGTACTCGACGCCAACGCTGGCGTTGAACCACAGACAGAAACTGTATGGCGCCAGGCTGACCGCTACAAAGTTCCGCGGATGGTTTTCGTCAACAAGATGGACAAAATCGGCGCAGACTTCTTCAAGTGCGTTGAAATGGTGGAAGACCGCACAGGCGCACGTGCCGTGCCCGTCGCATTCCCCATCGGTGCCGAAACTGAGCTAGAAGGCTTGGTGGACTTGGTGACCATGGAAGAATGGCTTTGGCAGGGTGAAGATTTGGGCGCGTCCTGGATCAAAGCACCGATCCGCGCCGAACTTGCCGACCTGGCCGCCAAATGGCGCAACGTTCTGGTGGAAGCCGCCGTTGAACAGGACGACGACGCCATGATGGAATACCTGGAAGGCAACGAGCCTGACATTGCCACATTGCGCAAACTGGTCCGGAAGGGCACCTTGGCTATGGCATTCGTGCCTGTGCTGGGCGGTTCTGCGTTCAAAAACAAAGGCGTACAGCCGCTGTTGAACGCCGTTGTAGACTACCTGCCGTCCCCGTTGGACGTTGTGGATTACATGGGCTTTAAACCCGGCGACGAAGACGAAGTTCGTGACATTGCGCGTCGTGCAGACGACGAAATGCCGTTCTCCGCTTTGGCGTTCAAAATTTGGAATGACCCCTTCGTGGGCTCGCTGACATTTACACGGATCTACTCCGGTAAATTGGAAAAGGGCGACAACTTCCTGAACTCCACCAAAGGCAAAAAAGAACGTGTTGGCCGCATGATGATCATGCACTCCAACGATCGGGACGAAATCACCGAAGCGTTCTCTGGCGACATCATCGCGTTGGGGGGTCTGAAAGACACCACAACGGGTGACACGCTGTGTGCCGTGAACGATCCAGTGGTTCTGGAAACAATGACATTCCCCGATCCCGTGATCGAGATTGCCGTTGAGCCAAAAACCAAGGGCGACCAAGAAAAAATGGGCATCGCGTTGCAGCGTTTGTCCGCAGAAGACCCCTCTTTCCGCGTGGAAACTGACATCGAATCTGGTCAAACCATCATGAAGGGCATGGGCGAATTGCACTTGGACATCCTGGTGGACCGCATGAAGCGCGAATTCAAAGTGGAAGCCAACATTGGTGCCCCACAGGTTGCGTATCGTGAAACCATTGGTCACGAAATCGAACACACCTACACCCACAAGAAACAGTCTGGTGGGTCGGGTCAGTACGCGGAAGTTAAAGTTGTTATTTCCCCCACAGAACCGGGCGAAGGCTACAGCTTTGAAAGCAAAATCGTTGGTGGTGCCGTTCCAAAGGAATACATCCCCGGCGTTGAAAAAGGCATCAAGTCCGTGATGGACAGCGGTCCCTTGGCTGGCTTTCCTGTGATCGACTTCAAAGTGGCGTTGATCGACGGTAAGTTCCACGACGTGGACTCCTCCGTTCTGGCGTTTGAAATCGCGGGTCGTATGGCCATGCGCGAAGGCATGCGTCTGGCCGGTGCGAAACTGCTGGAACCGATCATGAAAGTGGAAGTGATTACACCAGAAGATTACACTGGTGGCATCATTGGGGACCTGACATCCCGTCGGGGCCAAGTTCAGGGCCAAGACACACGCGGCAACGCCATCGCGATCGACGCGATGGTGCCGCTGGCAAATATGTTCGGCTACATCAACACACTGCGTTCCATGTCTTCGGGCCGCGCGCAGTTCTCGATGCAGTTCGACCATTACGACCCCGTTCCGCAGAACATCTCGGACGAGATCCAAGCGAAATACGCATAATCGGGATGGCGGGGTGAACCCCGCCCTACCCATAAACCGTAGGGCGGGGTTCACCCCGCCGCCTGTAAAAAGAAGGAGCCATCCCATGGCTAAGGAAAAGTTTGAACGTTCCAAACCGCACGTTAACATCGGCACAATCGGCCACGTTGACCACGGCAAGACGACCCTGACAGCTGCGATCACGAAGCAGTTTTCGAATGAATTCAAAGCGTACGACGAAATCGACGGCGCACCTGAAGAAAAAGCGCGTGGGATCACCATTTCCACAGCGCACGTTGAGTACGAGACAGAGACACGCCACTACGCGCACGTCGACTGCCCGGGCCACGCGGACTATGTGAAAAACATGATCACGGGTGCGGCACAAATGGACGGCGCGATCTTGGTGGTTAACGCCGCTGATGGCCCGATGCCCCAGACACGTGAGCACATCTTGTTGGGCCGCCAGGTTGGTATCCCGTACATGGTTGTTTACATGAACAAAGTTGACCAAGTGGACGACGATGAGCTGTTGGAACTGGTGGAAATGGAAATCCGTGAGCTGCTGTCCAGCTACGAATATCCTGGCGATGACATCCCTGTCATTCCTGGTTCGGCCCTGGCCGCTTTGGAAGACCGCGACGACACCATCGGCAAAGAATCCATCGCCAAACTGATGGCTGCTGTTGATGAATACATCCCCACACCAGAGCGCGCTGTTGACCAGCCGTTCCTGATGCCGATCGAGGACGTGTTCTCGATTTCTGGCCGTGGGACTGTTGTCACGGGCCGTATCGAACGTGGCGTTCTGAACGTTGGCGAAGAGATCGAAATCGTTGGTATCCGCGACACATCGAAAACAACATGTACTGGTGTTGAAATGTTCCGCAAACTGCTGGACCGTGGTGAAGCAGGCGACAACGTTGGCGCATTGCTGCGCGGTATCGACCGTGAAGGTGTTGAGCGTGGTCAGGTTCTTTGTAAGCCAGGTTCCGTTTCCCCGCACACAAAGTTCGAAGCAGAAGCCTACATTCTGACCAAAGAAGAAGGCGGTCGTCACACACCGTTCTTCGCGAACTACCGTCCCCAGTTTTACTTCCGGACCACGGACGTAACGGGCACAGTTGAACTGCCAGCGGGTACCGAAATGGTTATGCCTGGCGACAACTTGAAGTTCGACGTTGAACTGATTGCGCCCATCGCCATGGAACAAGGCCTGCGCTTCGCGATCCGCGAAGGTGGCCGCACCGTCGGCGCGGGCGTCGTCGCCAGCATCAAAGAGTAATCACACTCTTACAGGCGGGTCCCAACGGGGCCCGTCTTCGTTCGAAGAAGGCCGGGTTCGCCTGGTCCTCCTATCAACAGCCTAAGCCCTTGAAAGGGGTAACGAAATGCAAAGCCAAAATATTCGCATTCGGCTCAAGGCCTTTGACTTTCGCGTGTTGGATGCGTCCACACAAGAAATCGTCAACACGGCCAAGCGGACCGGCGCGCAAGTGCGTGGCCCAATCCCGCTGCCGAACAAGATTGAGAAGTTCACCGTTCTGCGTGGCCCTCACATTGACAAAAAATCCCGCGATCAATGGGAAATCCGCACGCACAAGCGTTTGCTGGACATCGTTGATCCCACACCCCAAACCGTTGACGCGTTGATGAAGCTGGACCTGGCTGCCGGCGTTGACGTTCAAATCTCGGTTTAAGGAGGGCAAAACAGATGCGCTCTGGATTAATTGCAAAGAAAATGGGCATGACCCGTTTGTTCATGGAAGACGGCAAACAGATCCCTGTAACCGTCCTGTCCATGGAAGGTCTTCAAGTTGTGTCGCAACGCACAGCTGAAACAGACGGTTACACCGCTGTTCAGTTGGGTGCGGGTTCGGCCAAAGCAAAACGCACAAGCCAAGCCATGCGGGGTCACTTCGCAAAGTCGAACGTGGCCCCCAAGCGTAAGGTCGCGGAATTCCGTGTGGCCCCTGAAAACCTGATCGAAGTTGGGGCAGAATTGTCCGCTGAACACTTCGTTGAAGGCCAGAAAGTGGACGTCACAGGCACGTCGATTGGTAAAGGCTTTGCCGGTGCCATGAAGCGTTGGAACTTTGGCGGTTTGCGTGCGTCGCACGGTGTTTCGATTTCGCACCGTTCGCACGGCTCCACTGGCCAGTGTCAGGATCCCGGCAAAGTCTTCAAAGGTAAGAAGATGGCGGGTCACATGGGTGCGGCGAAAGTCACAACCCAGAACCTGGAAGTGGTGCGTACAGATGTTGATCGCGGCCTGATCATGGTGAAGGGCGCAGTGCCCGGCTCCAAGGGCGGCTGGGTCACCATCAAAGACGCTGTGAAGAAGAAACTGCCCGACGGCGTGCCATTCCCGGCAGCCATCAAAGCGGCAGAAGCAGCAGCAGCCGCACCGGCTGAGGCACCCGCAGAAGGGGGTCAGGAATAATGAAACTCGACGTAATCAACTTGGACGGCGGCAAAGCCGGTTCCGTGGATTTGTCCGAAGAAGTATTCGGCCAAGATCCCCGCGTGGACATCTTGCACCGTGTGGTTCGGTGGCAGCGTAACAACGCGCAAGCCGGAACACACAAAGTGAAGACCCGGTCGGAAGTCAGCTATTCCACCAAAAAGATCTATCGCCAGAAGGGCACCGGTGGCGCACGTCACGGGGCACGGTCTGCGCCGATCTTCCGTAAAGGTGGGATTTACAAGGGTCCAACACCGCGCAGCCATGGGCATGATTTGCCTAAGAAAGTGCGTTTGATGGGTCTGAAGCATGCGCTGTCTGCAAAGGCCAAAGAAGGTTCGTTGGTGGTGATTGAAGCCGCTGACACCGAAGGCAAAACAGCCGCGTTGGCAAAACAGGTCAAGAACCTGGGTTGGAAACGTGCGTTGGTGATCGACGGGGCCGCTGTGAACGAAAACTTCGCAAAAGCTGCCGCCAACATCACGGGTTTGGACATCCTGCCCAGCCAAGGCGCAAACGTATACGACATCCTGAAACGTGACATCCTGGTGATCACAAAATCAGGCGTCGAAGCACTGGAGGCACGTTTGAAATGAACGCGACTGCACAGCACTATGACGTGATCCGCAAGCCGATCATCACAGAGAAAACAACAATGGCGTCCGAAAACGGCGCAGTGGTTTTCGAAGTGCATATCGAAGCCAACAAACCCATGATCAAAGAGGCTGTTGAAAGCCTGTTTGGGGTAAAGGTCAAAGCGGTCAACACCACCATCACCAAGGGTAAAACCAAGCGCTTCAAGGGCCGTCCCGGCAAGCGCAAAGACGTGAAGAAAGCTTACGTCACCTTGGAAGAAGGCAACACAATCGACGTGACCACAGGTCTGTAAAAGACCCCACGTTGATGCAAAATTAGAAGCCCCAGATCGCAAGGTCTGGGGCTTTTTCTTTTGTGTATTCAGGGGATTAGCTCAAGACGGCAGATAGATATCCGCCGGAAGGGACCCATCCAACACCGTTTGCGCATTGGGCAAATCGTTCAGCCGCGCCTTGGCGTCGGCGTCATGATCCGAAAATCCATGGGACCGCCATCGATCCAGTAGACGGGTGTGCAGAATATCCAAGCCGGGACGCAGGAAAATAGACAAATCCCACAGCCCCACCAGGTCCCGCCAAATGGGTTGATCCAACAGCAGATAGTTGCCTTCCACCAGAACGGTTTGGTGGTGGGATTGAACCAATCCGGCGTTTGGAACAGCCACGTCCAGGCTGCGATCGAACAGGGGGAAAGGGACGTCACTTTGGGTTTGCAACTGGGCCACCAAGGCCACAAATCCGGCGGCATCAAACGTGTTGGGGGCCCCTTTGCGGTGGCGCAAATTGCGGGCATCCAGGGTCGCATTGTCCAAATGAAACCCGTCCATGGGCACCAGGGCAAAGCTGGCATCAAGGGCTGTGATATCCGACGCTAAAGTGGATTTCCCACTGGCGGGCGGGCCTGCGATGGCCACCACACGGCGCGTCCCGGTGAAGGGCGTTTCAAGAATACGGGTGGCCAAGTCGCTGGGGGTCATGGTCACCACCATGGCACCGAACGGGGCGTTAAGGAATGGCGTTAACCATGGCAATCTGAACGGCACAAACCGTGCACAGGCTGTACACAACCCGTGCACCGGGGGGACACAGGGCCAAAGGTTAACGCCAAAGGTTAACATCATGGGGGCCACGACGTGCGCGCGCCCTATATCCGCCAGCGCTCTGACAGTCCCCCCAAGGGGCATCGCCCAACAATCGCGCAGGCCTGGCACACCCCGCTGGTCACACATCCCGAAATTGCGCTGTGTGACACAACGACAACCCTTGGGGATTCCGCCCTTGACCTTGGGCGCTGTCTGGGGGACACCCCCCATGCGAGTTACATCTTTCGGCCCCAAGTCCTTATTGCAAGGCGGCAGGTTTTCTAAAGTTCTCTAACGCCGCCACGGTTGCCGCATGTCGCGGGCGACAAAATATAAGGAGATTACGGATGGCTACTGGCACCGTAAAATGGTTCAACGCCGATAAAGGCTATGGTTTCATCGCACCCGACGAAGGCGGCAAAGACGTGTTTGTACACATCAAAGCTGTTGAACGTTCCGGTTTGACTGGCCTGGCCGACAACCAAAAAGTTACCTACGACCTGGAATCCGGTCGTGATGGCCGCGAAAGCGCAGGTAGCATCGAACTGGCATAAGCGTTTCGCTTATCAAGTTTAAAGAAGGCGCGGTGGATTTCCATCGCGCTTTTTGCTTTTTGGGGTAGGGGATTTTTGGTCCGTCTCGGACGGGCAGGGTTTTAGCGATGGGTTTGCACCCACCCAACGCGCGCTGACTTGATGGGCTGGTCTAAGCCTTTTTGTCGCGGGCGGCTTTTTCTTCTTTGGTCAACTTGTTGCCCCACGTGTTGTTGGACAACCCCAACTCCGCGTTCGGCGGCTTGGTCTTGCCCTTCTTGATCTCCCCGCCCTTGTTCAGGAACTCCTGGATCAACGCATCATCGGTGGTGGCTTTGGGTACTGTTTTCATGGGGGTAAGGTGCGTTGGAATTGGCGCGGATGCAAGGGGGCCGATTTTGAATAGTAGCCTTAATCAAACAACAGCCCCTGCCAATCGCTTCGGGTATGTAAAATACGAATGACAAAAAGAACGTCGCCCCGGGTTTCGTAGGCGATGATGTGTTCACCCGTTATCTTGATACGGACTTCAGGGGAAAGTGCGGCCATTTTGGGCGCAACAAGGGGCATGTCGCACAGGATTTGGCACGTCTGTTCAATTTTGTCTGTATAGCGTTCGGCCTGTCCCAATCCATGGGTCTGGAATGTGTATTCCCAAATTGTCGTAAGATCGTGTCGTGCCTTGTGCGAGAAATGAAGCCGCAGCCTAGAGGCCATGCTTGGCCCGCATTTCAGCGCGGAAGGCATTGAAGTCGACTGGCCCCGCATCCCCACTGTCGAGGCCTTCGGTCACCAACGCCTGCAATTCCGCAATCGCCGCCCGCCGTTCCTGATCCCGCCGGATCAAATGCCGAACATAATCGCTGGAGTTCGCAAACTCTGCACCGTCCGAGCGTTCTTCAACCCAAGATTTCATCTGGGTGGGAAGGGAGATGTTCATTGTTACCATGTGGGGAAGGGTAGGGTGGTTGGCAAAGATTGTCAAACCTCTGCCAATCCACTGGTCTATCGAGAATTTAAAGCAACCTATCTGACGCTCGTTTTGCTGTTCGAGTTACAAAACTGAGCGCTGAATAGGCGCCAGCACTACGCCCCAAAATCATTGGGTTAGTATCGCTTGCTCTCCATTGCTCTAAAGCAGCGTCAACTAATTCACTCTCCTCAAACAACTCTGGCTTTTCCAATATCCAGATGCCGTCTACTTGTTTCACGAAATGACGAAGTGAACTAAGGATTGGGAACACGATACCCGGCGAGACCCAGATAATTTTTCCACCTTTCTTGTCGCGCCGAAACGTTCGTTTTTTCTGACCATCAGACACTTCAGCTCTAATACTTTTTCCATTGAACATTGATCCGGATTGCCAATATTCAAACTCGCTGATGGCTGTTGCGGCCAAATCCAAAACAAATTTATACTTGCCCTCGTCGTCAGCGCTTATCTGTCTTCTTTCATACCACTTGGTGAAATCTTCGAGACACAACGCCCGCTGTTTATATGGTCGCAACAACTCGTTGGTTGAATCATTCCCGGACACTTCTGTGGGCATCAACAATCGTGTCGCTTGCAGAACATGAAATGTATCGAATGCAGCGTCGGTGTCTGTCTCAGATTTCTTTATACGCTTACCAGTCTTTTTGAAGATGACCTCATCAAGTTCGTTTAGCTGCCCTCTGCCACCTGCCTGTGAGATTGACTTAACGGGCGAGGCACTATTACGAGCGATGGCGGTTTCGACAACAGATGCGTGGTTTGGGTCTGCAATGATTTCAGCCCGAACGTGAAAATTCTCGGGCTCACTGTTTTCTAAATCATCTTCCTCCAACTGAAATGAGTCTAAGTATCGAAGAACTTCGCCACGGGTCTGCGCCCCGTTAATGACTGAGTCGTGCGAAAGCGTTGCTACTTTAGACTTTTCATCAATCGTGATGGCGCTGCACGTTAAGGTAAGGCCGCCATTTCGATTAATAAAACGTTCAGCTTCTGTCCTTATAGTATTTTCAATAGCTTTGTGGACTGAGTTCCTCTTGGCTGGCTTAAAAGGGTCAGCTCCTGGAATATAGTCTCGAAGGTTCTCACGTGTGTTCATTTTGCGTAATTCGTGGACTGGAATATTTGCAAAATAGGTATGGATCCCGTTTTCTTTTTCCTCGGGAGAGGTCAAGTTACGAACAAGTTGGTAGTTCAATCTGATTTCTGTATCACTCATTTTTGTATCCTATTGTTTCTTTGCCTGCCTTTTAAGAACGGCCTTCACCTGAAGACGTACGATTAGCGAGGTAGTGGGACGTTAGCGGGAGCAGCATTCTTGCTCAAGAAAACATAACAGATTATGTTTTGGCTCCCCTTGCCAGCCATCCCCCCATCCCCTACACCCCATCCAACACCTGCCTCGGATTCGTCCGGGGCTGTTGTTTTGTGGGGAAACCCATGAATTGAACCGGGCACCTACGGGGGCCTATATGCATAGCGGATCTTAATTCGCACCATTAGCTAACGGAAGACAGCAACATGGCACTGAAGTCGTATAAACCGACTACACCAGGCCAGCGCGGGCTGGTCCTGATCGACCGTTCGGAGCTTTGGAAAGGACGTCCCGTCAAGAGCCTCACTGAGGGTTTGACGAAATCGGGCGGCCGGAACAACACCGGACGGATTACATCGCGACGCCGCGGTGGGGGCGCAAAACGCCTGTACCGGATCGTAGATTTCAAACGTAACAAGATGGACGTCAGCGCGACGGTTGAACGGATCGAATATGACCCGAACCGGACCGCGTTTATTGCCCTGGTAAAATATGACGACGGTGAGCAAGCGTACGTGCTGGCCCCGCAGCGTCTGGCTGTGGGTGACAAGATCATCGCGGCCGCCAAGGCCGACATCAAGCCTGGTAACGCGATGCCGTTTTCCGGCATGCCGATCGGTACCATCATCCACAACATCGAACTGAAGCCAGGCAAAGGCGGTCAAATCGCCCGTGCTGCTGGCACATACGCACAGTTCGTTGGTCGGGATGGCGGCTACGCCCAGATCCGCTTGTCGTCTGGCGAATTGCGCTTGGTACGTCAGGAATGCATGGCCACCATCGGTGCTGTGTCGAACCCTGACAACTCCAACCAGAACTACGGTAAAGCCGGTCGTATGCGCCACAAAGGTGTGCGCCCGTCCGTTCGTGGTGTGGTTATGAACCCGGTCGATCACCCCCACGGTGGTGGTGAAGGTCGGACATCCGGTGGTCGTCACCCTGTGACACCATGGGGTAAGCCCACCAAGGGTGCCCGCACCCGCAACAAGAACAAAGCGTCGCAGAAGCTGATCATCCGGTCACGGCACGCCAAGAAGAAGGGGCGTTAATAGATGTCTCGTTCCGTATGGAAAGGCCCTTTTGTGGACGCTTATGTCCTTAAGAAGGCTGAAAAAGTCCGCGAAAGCGGCCGTAATGACGTGATCAAAATCTGGTCGCGCCGTTCGACAATCCTGCCACAGTTCGTGGGTCTGACTTTTGGCGTGTACAACGGCAAAAAGCACATCCCAGTGAACGTGTCCGAAGAAATGATCGGCCAAAAGTTTGGTGAATTTTCGCCAACACGGACCTATTTTGGTCACGCGGCTGATAAAAAAGCGAAGCGGAAATAAGCCATGAGCAAGGATAAAAATCCCCGCCGCGTGGCCGACAACGAAGCAATGGCGAAAACCAAGATGCTTCGGACCAGCCCGCAGAAACTGAACCTGGTGGCGCAAATGATCCGCGGCAAAAAGGTGGACAAGGCCCTGACGGACCTGACGTTCTCCAAGAAACGGATCGCGATGGACGTGAAGAAATGTCTTCAGTCCGCCATTGCGAACGCCGAAAACAACCACAACCTGGACGTTGACGAACTGGTGGTGGCCGAGGCTTACGTTGGTAAGAACTTGACGATGAAACGCGGTCGCCCTCGGGCCCGTGGTCGTTTCGGCAAGATCATCAAGCCGTTCTCGGAACTCACGATCTTAGTGCGTCAGGTGGAGGAGCAAGCTAATGGGTAACAAAACCAATCCGATCGGCATGCGCCTGCAGATTAACCGCACGTGGGAAAGCCGCTGGTATGCAGATACCAAAGACTACGGTGATATGCTGCTGGAAGACTTGAAAATCCGTGATTTCATCAAGGATGAGTGCAAGCAAGCCGGCGTCAGCCGTGTGATCATCGAACGTCCGCACAAAAAGTGCCGCGTGACGATCCACACAGCGCGTCCCGGTGTGATCATCGGCAAAAAAGGCTCCGATATCGAAACGCTGCGCAAAAAAGTCGCCAGCATGACCGACAGCGAGCTGCACCTGAACATCGTTGAGGTTCGCAAGCCCGAACTGGACGGCCAACTGGTGGCAGAAAGCATTGCGCAACAATTGGAACGCCGGGTGTCTTTCCGTCGCGCCATGAAGCGTTCGGTGCAAAACGCCATGCGCATGGGGGCCTTGGGCATCCGCGTTAACGTTGCTGGCCGCTTGGGCGGTGCCGAAATCGCGCGGACCGAATGGTACCGTGAAGGCCGCGTGCCTTTGCATACCCTGCGTGCCGACATCGATTACGCAACATCCGAAGCCATGACGCCCTACGGCATCATCGGTATCAAGGTGTGGATCTTCAAAGGCGAAATCATGGAACATGATCCAGCCGCACGGGATCGTAAGCACCAAGAACTGCAAGACGGCCCAGCACCACGCGGTGCAGGCGGCGGTCGGAGGAACTAAAGATGCTTCAACCAAAGCGTACAAAATTCCGTAAAATGCACAAAGGCCGGATTCATGGCGAAGCAAAGGGTGGGTCCACCCTGAACTTCGGCAGCTACGGTCTGAAAGCAACGGAGCCAGAGCGGATCACCGCCCGTCAAATCGAAGCCGCCCGCCGGGCCATGACGCGTCATATGAAACGTCAAGGTCGTGTGTGGATCCGGATTTTCCCTGACCTGCCTGTCACTGCCAAGCCGATCGAAGTTCGGATGGGTAAAGGTAAAGGGTCCGTGGATCGCTGGACTGCCAAGATCAAACCCGGTCGCGTGATGTTCGAAATCGACGGCGTCAACGACGACATCGCCCGCGAGGCCCTGCGCCTGGCAGCGATGAAACTGCCCGTGAAAACACGCGTAGTTGTTCGGGAAGATTGGTAACGTCGAACTGGCGCAGCCAGTTCTGGCGACTTCGCGGCAGGGGGTTTCATAAGAAACCTCCCGAAAGCGAAACTGCCGGCAAATAAAAGAAGGGGCGGACCATTGGTCCGCCCTTTTTCTATGGGGTTGGGGATTTGCGATTGATTTCGGTGGGTTGCACCCACCCAGCGTCGGTAGCTTCCCAGTTGATGGGGCTACCTCAGTCGTTCATTGACGTAAGGCCCAAAGGACTTATTCGCACTGATACTTAAACACCGTGTGCCCGCCACGGGATGCATCCAACTTGCGGGTGCCGGTCAATGTGGCAGGTCCGACGCAGTGGATTTCGGCCAACCCTTGAAGGTCTTGCGTTGAAATCAATGGGCCCCGGTTTCCACGGACTTGAACCAGATCGATCGATGTCGCGTCTTTGTTCAAGACGAACATGGCGTCTGGTTTCGGGGTCGGGGTACAGCCCGCAATGCAGGCGAATCCGATGGCAGCAGCTAAATATCTCATACCGTTAATATGGGGCAGGGGGGCTTGGGTGTCCATGCGACTGTGGTTTTATGACCTGTCTGCACAAAAAATCCCCCGCGCGATGCGGGGGATTTGGAAGGTGATGCAAGGGACCCTCGGAGGGAACGGACGAGGGGGACCCCGGTGTTTGACTGCCCCCAAGGGAGGGGGATGGGGACAGCCCGTTTGCATCAGCCCTTTGCGAATTCTGGGTATGCTTCCATGCCCAATTCTGCGACGTCCAAGCCGGTGATCTCGGCTTCTTTGCTGACGCGGATGCCCATGGTCATTTTCAAGATGAACCACACCACTGCCGATGCAACGACCGTGAAGGCCCCGACAACAACGATGGAATACAGCTGGGTGAACAAGTTCGCGTCTGTGTTGGTCAAGACCACCGCAATGGTGCCCCAGATACCGGCGAACAAGTGGACCGGGATCGCCCCCACCACGTCGTCGATTTTCAACTTATCCAGAAGCGGGATCGTGATCACCACGATGATACCGCCGACCGCACCGATCAAGGTTGCCATCCCGATGGACGGCGTCAGGGGTTCTGCGGTGATGGACACCAGGCCCGCCAACGCGCCGTTCAGCACCATGGTCAAGTCAGGTTTCTTGTACAGCAGTTGGGTTAACAACAGGGCCGCAATCGCACCAGCAGCGGCGGCTGCGTTGGTGTTCACGAAGATGCGGGAGACGTCAGCGATATCGCCCACTGTGCCCATGGCCAACTGCGACCCACCGTTAAAGCCGAACCACCCCAACCACAGGATGAACACACCCAAGGTGGCCAGTGCCAAATTCGAACCCGGCATGGGATTAACGCGACCGTCTTTGTATTTGCCCAAGCGTGGACCCAAGATGATTGCGCCCGTCAAAGCAGCCCAACCCCCGACAGAGTGCACAACCGTGGACCCCGCAAAGTCCAAGAAGCCCGCTTCGTCCAAGAAGCCACCGCCCCATTTCCAGGAAGCTTGCAGCGGATAGATGATGCCCGTCAGGATGACCACAAAGATCAAGAACGGCCACAGTTTGATCCGTTCCGCCAAGGCACCCGATACGATGGATGCCGTCGCCGCACAGAACATCAACTGAAAGAAGAAGTCCGACCCGGTAGAGGCATATTCCCCATCATCCGCACCGGCCAGATCGACGCCCACGGCTTCCAATACGCCGGGGCCAAACACGCCAGACAGCACGCCTTCGACCGACCAAGTGCCCAACGGGTACATCAGGTTATAGCCGAACGCCCAGTATGCCAGCGTGGCCAAGGAAAACAGCGCGATGTTTTTGGTCATCTGCATGGTGACGTTTTTGGAACGCACCAAGCCGCCTTCTAGCATGGCAAAACCCGCTGCCATAAAGAACACGAGGAAGCCACCGATCAAGAACAACAGCGTGTTCATGATCCATACAAATTCAGCACTGGAGGGCCCTGCGGCGTCCTGTGCCAGACCCAAGCTGGGCAGCGCCACCAGGGCGCCCGCAAGGGCAAAAGATTTCAAGTTCGTCATTGTTCGGTCCTATCCTTGCGTTGGCTTAAAGCGCGTCGTCGCCGGTTTCGCCGGTACGCACCCGCACGGCTTGTTGCAGGTCAAGCACGAAGACTTTGCCGTCCCCGATTTTGCCTGTGCGCGCCGACGTGGTGATGGTGGAAACGATTTGGTCCACCATGTCGTCGGGTGCCGCGATTTCGAGTTTCATTTTGGGAACATAGTTCACAGTGTATTCCGCACCGCGATAGATCTCTGTGTGGCCTGACTGCGCGCCAAAGCCTTTGATCTCGGTGACCATGATCCCCCGGATACCGATCCCGACAAGCGCTTCGCGCACGTCTTCCAGAAGGAACGGTTTGATGGTTGCTACGATAAATTTCACGTTCAGCTCTCTTTTGTTGCAGAGTGGTCGTAGGGATAAGGTGTCGGGGATGGGGCTGGATGCACAGCAAACTGGGCAATTTATGCCGATGATTGCGGCATATGATTAATTATTAGGCAGGAATTTTGGTAAAGCGGCCAGGAATTGCGCATAAAGGCAGCACGCATCTGTGCTGCAGCGCAGAATCGATGAGGGGGATGTCGCATCGTGCCCGGTATTTTGGGACAGATTTACGGTGCCGGTCGCATTGAAGCAGGCCCAACAATGGGGCTGCGATGATTTACTGCTTTTTCCCGCCCAGCAAAAACGCCAAGGCCGCGATCACCAGGGCGATGGCGGCACCGTATCCCAGCAGATCACGTTCCCCGTCCCAGGTCATAACCTGGCCCAGGAACAAAACCGCCAGCACCAC
>ENA-ORXR01002423-ORXR01002423.1-marine-metagenome-genome-assembly--contig:-NODE-2423-length-17765-cov-10.197252_pt1 | contig 17765 bp, 7 predicted proteins | sample MGYA00237866_ERZ511479 | MGnify/ENA metagenome assembly ERZ511479 | reverse complement strand
AGAAGCGGCCGGCGTTGGGCGTGACGCAGAGCCACCCGCCGTTTTGGGGGAGGCGTGCGGGGGGGCGGTCGAGCGAGCCAGTGGCAAGACGGCCAACGTCGGACCCGGCACCGAGGCACCCGCACAGGGGTTGCCAATCACCCCTGCCTGGATGCGGATGGCCGGCTGGCTCGTGCGATAGGATCTTGCAACCTGTTCGGCGGGAGCGCGTGGCGGAGAAGTGTCTTTTAGCTCCTGGGGGATGCGCCGACGCAACGACCGGCGCCTCGGCGTACCCGACCGACGAGTCGCCTCCTGCAAGGGTGTCTCACCCCCGCCCGACGGGATGCTTTCGGGCGTGCGCCGTAATGCGGTCGCCACCGTCGCAGCGGCAGCTTCTCACAGCCAAATAAGAAGCAAAGGCCAAAGAAAAATAGTCAGCAGGCACTCGGGCCATAAAGAAGATGTATATCTACGAAAGGAAAGCACGAAGTCAGATATATTTTTAATAAGGAAAGCAACACAAACATGCACATCTCATGACCCAAACGGGAGCAACAAGTGTCGCCACACAATCTGCGGGGTGGCTCGTCGGCAAGCACGTACCAAGAGGTTTTTTCGACTCCTCGTCCGATCGGGAGGCGGCCGACCTCTTCCGCTTCCGAAGAAGCATTGTTGTAGGGAGATGGGCGCGTAGGCATTGTAGCGAGCAACGCCGGTAGAACCGTGGTGCGCGCGGACGAGCAACGAGTGGTGAATCGGTGCACGCGATGACGACGGTCGTCGTCAACGGCCGTGGTCGGAGCAGCAACTGGCAGCCCGGGCGACCAAAACCAGGATGCCAACAACAATTGCGACATTGAAGTACTCCAAAGTACTACTCGATTCCTCTGGACTCAACAATGACACGGCATCACCACATCCTTGCGACCTCCTCCACTATGTGCTCGCGGTGGGTCTATCCTCCTCCTTCCCAAATATGATAGTAGTCTAAAGGGGGCGGGGCGTCGGCACCAAAGAATGCTTAGAAACAAACCCATACATTTACTCAGAACTGAACAACTCCCTCGTGTACAGGACAGCGTGCCTCTCCCTCACAAATAGGGTACCCACAACAGCATCAATGGACCCCACATCTACGCAGCGCATGGTTCCTCCCAAACTCGAAAAGAACTCAGTGTCCCGGCGCTTCTCTGGCAGCCCATATGCCCCCGGAAGGTCTGCTGTCGAGCGCACGCACTCAATGTAGGCGAACGTCTTGAGCACACCGGATACAATGATGACAGCGTAGTGTTTCACGATACCGTACACATTCACAGGAGCACGCTCCTGTCCCCGCCCCAGCCCTGTCGTCTGCAGCATATGTGAGCTGATGCGCACGAGGTAGTCCCGCCTTCGGTCCGCCGCCTCCTCCGACGAGGAGACAGTCCCAGCAAGTTGACCATTTTCCATCCGAAGGCGGAAGTACTTCTTATCAAATATCCGAGGTGGCACTTCGGCGTCGCCTTCCAAACCTAGAACGGCTTTCATTCGAACGAGCTCTTGGCCAATCAGTGCAGCCGCAGCTTGGCGAGGAGAGAGAAGATTCAAGTTAGGCTCCTTGGTCATCGAAAATGTGCCAAAAGGATCTTGATTATCATGTCGGCGAGGCTTCCCCGTGGCCTCGACCCAGGCGTCCGATACGTGGGCCTCTGCAATACTGGTAACAAGCTTTTCTGAGTACTTGGCAGACACCGCCGTCGTCAGCGCCGCGTAAGGTACGCGCCGAGACTGGATGAGAAGAGTCAGCGTTCCGATGAGAAGCTCCACTGGAAACTGCCAAAACGACAGAGCAGGGCCACATGAACGTAGGTTTGAGGGCACGTCCAGCAAAGCCCCATTTTTCGGCCGACACAACCTCAGGCGCTACACTTTTCCGGCGTATACGTGCCTGAAGTACGCATGGCTTGTTTTCTGGAATTCTGTCGGAAAGGACGACTTCCCCGACGCTCAGGAGGAATTATATCCAATCGACAGCCTTGTAGGAACCCGACTGTTGGTAAATATCCCGCAAAGAGCTCGCTTGGCTGAGCGGAACGCTCGGGCGCCCAGCCTTGATTTCGCGGTCGATGGCTCCGCAGACCGTCTTTGGGATGAGGCACGCCTGGTCTTCCCACAGATTTTCGTTCTCCCCGGTGAACAGCTGCCACAGCCTTGACACGACGTTGAAGTGGAAAAAGTGCATAGTATCATACGGCTCGAGGTCGGGCCCAAGTCCCGGTAGGTACTGAAGAGAAGGGTAGCGAGCCTTGTCCGGTGGTCTGGGCCAAAAGAACAGCGAGAAACCCTTGAAGACCTCTTTTTGAGACGAAGTGCGTACCGTAGCCTTGTTTTGCCCCGATGTTCGGGCGCTCTCGACCTGAGTAACGCCCGCGGTGATGCTTTCCGACGTCCGACGCGGCGGTGTGTCTCCTTTGACATAAAAACGAGGCCGCTTGGATGGGGGTTGGTCGTCCGGAGCGTAAGGGGCGTAGCTGTACCGACTCTTGAGTCTATCACCTGCGAAAATTCGGAAAGTGCCTGAGTACTCGTCGTTGCTGCCAACAGGTTTGAGTAGCTTGTCACCTCCAGGCATGTCTGTTGTGAACTGCTTGACGAACGCATGCACAATCTGTGTCTCTGGGAACCCCGCTATGGTCACACCGGATACCCCTGCCGCCAACTCGTTCAGCTGCTCGGCGATCGGGTGCAGGAAGTACTCCAAGTCCGCGGGTTGACCCGGTCCAGGAATGATTCCAAGGATCAGTTGAGACACAATTTGGACTCTTGAGCTTGGGTGGACGTGAATTACGGTGGCGAAAAGTCGCCAACCTTCGAAACCACGCTGCCTCCACGCTTGAAAGCCGTCCGTCGAGATGCTCAGCGCGATGCACGTGTTCGTCAAGAAGTAGCCCTGGGTGTAAAGCTTACGGAACGTGGTGCCGTCGAACCAGTCCCGGAGGCCTGTGGGCGGGCCAGCTGCGCCTGTCTGGCGTGCCTCGTTCATCGCCGAGACCATACAGACCCCAATGTCTGGATCAGGGAGCATCATTCTCAGCCAAGGAAGCAGCGGCCAGTAGGTGGCTTTGTTGGCGGGCCGCCCATCCGCGCGGCCGCGGAGTCTTGCGTACGTCGCCCTCTGTGAGAGTTTCGCGGTGGGAGGTGAACGCTACGCAGCCGTTTCGGCAGCAGTCGACCTCCTTCGTGTGTAAGTCGACATTGGACTCGACCATCGAGTTGAGCAGATATGGGGTCCGACATGTTCCACACGACCTTCTTTGTCGTAGCTGGTCCTCGGCAGTTTCCCGACACGGACAGTGTTGCACAACAAAGTTGTAACCAACAAAGTCGTCTATGCAGTCTTGAAACACCTGAGGAGGGATACCCATGCCATTGGACCACAAGGTGCTGGGAATGGGAGCGGGTGAGAGCGACCTGTCGTCGTCCCCGCCTACGTTTGCTAACCCACCGTCGCCATCAGTACCCTCTTGCGCTTCTCTGGGTGCTTGAGCGACCGTCCTATCCTGACCACGGCGAGGGCGGAGGCCGCCCCACCTCCTCTGGTTCTCAAACCATGTGGCGCGGGACACCAATGAGGAGCCCCCTGGTATCCCGCGGCAGCACAGAGGGCACGAGCATTCCCTCAAAGCAGCCATGTCGGCAGGATGAGAAGGGGGGCACCATATAAGACGTGCGGCTAAGCGGGAAGCGCCGAAGATGTGGATGGGGCTGGCGGGCGGAGAGGTAAAGGGAGCGCGGTGGGAGACGCGGGGAATATGGGGCTCCCTGGGCCTGCAGCTACTGGAGGGGGGGGGGGACGAAAAGAGGGGAAAGGTCGTTCTCGTGGAGGTCAACGAAAGGTGTGGGTGAGGTCTCTCGCTGAAAAAGCCGTCCTCACCACTCGGCGGGGCGGGGGAGGCTGAGGAGGTTCGCGTGGTCTTGGTGGGGAGGAGGGTGCAGCTGTTCGGCATCCAAGACGCTGGGCGCTTAACTAGAGCGCTGAGCTGGAAAGGATCCTTTTCATAGAGCCTCACGCCATTTGAATGGAAGCTGCTAGACGTTTCTGGATGCTTCCAAAAGCCTACTGCAGAATTATCCAGAGGGCCAAGTAGAGCGTCACTCGCATTCGCACTCGGGATCAGAGGGTCTGGAAGGCTACCGAAGTGTCAGAAAATGGGTCACCTGGGTGTGGGGGGACAGGAATCTCGGTTTTATTCCGGTTCTGTTCCGATAGGGCGGGTGCAGCGGCTGACGCCGCCGCTTCTGAGCTGAGACGCTGCCGCAGCGACGGCAACGACGACGACGACAGCAGAGGTGCCGGCGGCAGCAGAGGCAGCAGCAGCGGCGGCAGTACCCCGCTCCAGCTGTAGAGGCCCGCGCATTATTCGCTCACGATCCCGACTGGCGCCAAGCGGATGACGCCAACCATCTGCGGGAGGCCGCCACCGCCGCCCACGGGCGCACGCACGCGGGGGCGGGGGAGCAGCAAGCTGACAAGACATATGCCGAAACACACGCCAAGAGCGACAGCGTGAGAGCTCTTCAGCTCAGCGCCCCGGCCGCCCACCACACCTTCAAGCGCGCGACCAACTTCCCGCCAGCCCTCGCACCTTCCCCGCCGATCCGCGCGCAGGTGCACAGGGCGCGCCCACAATGCAAGCGCCTTTCTCACCCCCACCCCCGCCGCTTGGGGCAGGAGAAGTGCAAGCAGCCGCTGCGGCGGCCGCCGCCGCCACCCACAGACGTCACCACTGACGCCATCCCAACCAGCGCGCCCACCTGCATCCTCAATCGTCCCCCTTCCCACCCGCGCCATCAGTCATGCCCCTCCTCCACGCAGCGTGACGTGGGTGCCCGCTCTCCCCCATCCCAACTGCTCCCCGCAACCTCCGCACCAGGTACCGTCTGACCACAGCAAAAATCCTCACCGCCGCCCTTCGCGGTGGCGGCGTGCCTCGCTTGGCAGCGGCGGGGACCGGCATCATTCGGACAGACTTCCCAAGCGCCGAACGGGACGGACAGAGGACCGCCCCATCGCTCTCGACACATCATCATGACCCAGTCCTCTTCTAGACATGACCAGCCTTCCACCTTACAATCGACACGCCAGTATACGCCTTATCCAAGTACCACGCCCGTCTCATCAGAGCCCATCCACGCTCCATCGCCACCGACAGAAAGCACCACGGCAATCCGTCCAGGAGGTTGCGACCGCAGGCGACCCCTCTTCAAAAAATCATGCGATTCAGCCCCTAAAGGGCCACATACGCGCCCATGCCAAGTCCCACAGACTTAGCGTCAGGAGAAAGCGACAGAACCCGCCCCACAACCCCGTACACCGCGCACCTGACCATACGGACCTTTTCAACGGATGTGCAACTGCAGCTGCCCATGCCAGCGACAGTGAGGCCTTCTGGCGGTCCCACTCTACACGAAGACGCGCCACGCCCGCCCGCACCTGTCCATGTGGAAACCTTCACGTGCAGCTCCAGCATAGCCGAGCTTTGTGGAAAAAACCGCAAACTTGAAAATCTGGCAAGTACTCCCGCAAGCATGCGCTAGAAAAAAAGAACTTACTTTTCGACGTGCATCTGTGGTAGTACCCTGGAAACTAAAGTCCAGGGAAACATCAAAAATGAGTCACGCTGATCCGTCGCAAGCTCGGAAATGTGGACTTTTTAGGGTGTCAGTCCTGTCATCCTTTCGCGGTGCAGGAGAGCTTGCTGCCCGCACACCGTTGGGCCGGCAGCAGAGCCCCATCCCCGCGCGGCTGTCGTTTGGGGACAGGGCTGTGTTCCGCTGTGACAGGGCGGGACGCCGCTGCGTTTGGTGCCTAGCGCTTCCGGTGCTCGGGCGATCGACCGCTGGTGGCGTTGCATGTCCTCCCGGCCCTGGCGGTGAGATCGCGTCGGCGGTGCGGCGGGGCAGCCAGCTGAGTCCCTCATCATGGCGGCGGCGCCGGTGCCGATTCGGCTCCAAGAGGCCTTCTCGGTACGTTCGTCGGAGGGAGAAGCGAGTTGAAGGTGTCGGCGGGTCGCAGAGCGGGTAGATCAGGTGGGCATGCTGCCAATAGTACGACTCTCGTACTCTATCTCCGTGCACCTTCGTGTTGCACTTGACTGTCTTGGTTCCTTAACTAACAGGTCTGCATTCCGCTCCTCCACCATGCATCTGCCGTCCGTTGTCCCTCTTCCTCTACCTGATGCGGCTCCGTACCACAGCTGACCGCCTCAGGGGTGAACCCAGCGGCGCTCACCTTTGCAGCAACGACGCTCGAGTCGGACAAGTATGTGTGCGTGCGCGAGGCGTCGCCGACCGATCCGACCAAAACGCAGGTGGTGCTCATCGACACCAGCAGGCCGTCGACGCCGCTGCGGCGGCCTATCTCGGCCGACTCGGCGCTGATGAACCCGTCGACCAAGGTGATTGCGTTGAAGAATGGGACGACGCTACAGCTGTTTGACTTCGCGTCCAAGTCCAAGCTCAAGTCCCACGCCATGCCCGAGCCGGTCGTGTTTTGGAAGTGGCTCGACTCCACCACGGTCGGTATTGTGACGGCGTCGGCGGTGTTCCACTGGGACACGACCAACTCGACGTCGCCGCCCGAGATGATGTTCGACCGGCACGCGTCGCTGTCGGCGGCGCAGATCATCAACTACCGGTCCAGCCCGGACGGGCAGTGGCTGGTGCTGGTCGGCATTGCGGCCGCGGAGGGTGGCAAAGTCGCAGGCCGCCTGCAGCTCTACTCGGTGGCGAAGAAGTTGAGCCAGCCCATTGAGGGCCACGCCGCCGCCTTTGCGTCGCTGCCGCTGGAGGGGGTTCCGACGACCCTCTTCCTCTTTTCCACCAAGCCGGTGGCGGAGGGCGCGGCGCCCAAACTCCACATCATTGAGGTGGGGGCGGACACCAAGGCGGACGGCGCGCCGCGCTTTGAGAAGAAGGCCGTGTCGGTGTATTATGCCCCCGAGGGCGGCGCGGCCGACTTCCCTGTGTCCCTGCAAGTGTCGACCAAGTATTCGCTGGCCTTCCTGCTCACCAAGGCCGGCTACGCCCACGTGTATGACATTGAGTCGGGCGAGTGTCTGTACCAGAACCGCGTCTCAGAGTCGACCCCGTTCGCATCGGCGCCACACGAGGCGACGGGCGGCGTCATGGCGATCAACCGGAAGGGGCAGGTCCTCATTCTGTCGGTCGTGCCTGAGAACGTCGTGCCGTACGTGGTGACCAAGCTGCAGGATGTGGAGCTGGCGACCCGTTTGGCGTCCCGCAACGGCTTTCCCGGCGCGGAGCGGCTTTTTGCAGAGCATTTCGCGGAGTTGTTTGAGGAGGAGCGCTGGCGCGACGCAGCGCTAGTCGCCGCCGAGTCGCCTGCCGGCTCGCTGCGTACGGAGGCGGTCATTGCCCGCTTCAAGGCGGCGCCCTCAGAGGAGGGCTCCCCGTCCCCGCTGCTCATCTACTTTCAGGCGCTGCTCGAGCGGGGTCCCCTCAATGCGCTCGAGTCTGTGGAGCTGGCAACGCAGCTTCTCTCGTTTGGGCGGGTGCAGCTGCTGGAGAAGTGGTTGAAGGAAAACAAGCTGGGGTGCTCGGAGGAGCTGGGCGATATGCTGCGGCCTCACAATGTCAACCTCGCCCTAGCCGTGTACATCAAGGCGCCGGCGCACCCCAAGGTCGTGCAGTGTCTGCTGGAGACGGGGCAGACCTCCAAGGTCGCATTGTACGTCAAAAAGGTTGGCCTGGACATTAGCCACACACAGCTGGTGCAGATGGCCTCGGCCTATTCCCCACAGGCGGCGCTGGAGTTGGCCAACGCTCTGCAAGCGCAGGGTGCGCTCGTGCCCGCGGGCGGTGGTCCGACACCTGATGCTGCCGGCTCCTCTGCCGAGCGCTCAGGTGTGGACCACACCTCCATGTTTGACATGTTCATGAACAAGGGCATGCTGCAGGAGGCTACCTCTTACTGCCTCGACAACCTCAAGGGGGATCTGCCTGGGGACGGGGAGCTGCAGACGCGGGTGCTTGAAGCCAACTTGGTCAACGCCCCGCCGGTAGCTGACGCTATCCTGTCGCAGGACGTGTGGCACCACTATGACAAGCACAAGATTGCTCTGCTGGCGGAGCGGGCCGGGCTGTTCCAGCACGCGCTGGAGAACTTTTCAGACCTCGCCGACGTCAAGCGCGTCATGGGCAACACGCACGTGCTCAACCCCGAGTTCTTGTTGAACTACTTTGCCAACCTGTCGCCCGACGACGGCTTGGAGTGCCTCAAGGAGCTGATCAGTGCCAACCCGCGCGGCAACTTGGAACTGTGTGTGACCATCGGCGCTAAGTACACCGAGGCGATGGGTGCGGACCGTCTGATGGATGTGTTCCGCGGCGTCAAGCTGCCCGACGCTCTTTTCTTCTACCTCGGCGCTGTCGTCAACACATCGCAAGACCCCGAGGTGCACTTCCAGTTCATCGACTCGGCGTGCAAGTTGCAGCGCTACGACGAGGCGGAGCGCGTCACTCGTGAGAGCTCCTTTTATGATCCGGAACGCGTCAAGGTGTACCTCATGGAGGCGCGCCTGCGGGACCCGCGGCCGCTCATCAACGTGTGCGACCGGTTTGACTTTGTCGACGACCTGGTGCGCTTCCTGATGAAGAACAACCAGGTCAAATTTGTGGAGGGCTACGTCCAGCGCGTCAACCCGACGCGCTGCCCGGAAGTGGTTGGCGCTCTGCTTGACTTGGACGCGGACGACGAGATCATCAGCCGCCTGATCCTGTCGGTCAAAAACATGACGCCTGTGGCGCCGCTGGTCGCCGCCGTCGAGTCCCGCGGCCGCCTAAAGCTGCTGCTGCCCTTCCTGGAGAGCCGCGTCGGCGACGGTGCGACCGACGCAGAGGTGCACTCGGGCGTGGCCAAGTGCTATGTCGAGGCCAACATCAACCCTCAGCACTTCCTCGAGACCAATCCGTACTACGATTCGCGGGATGTCGGCCGCTTCTGCGAAAAGCGCGACCCCTTCTTGGCTTTCGTTGCCTACAAGCGGGGGGCGTGCGACGATGAGCTTTTGGCGGTGACCAATGGTCACGCACTGTATAAGGACCAGGCGCGGTACCTCGTCGACCGCGAGTCGGCCGACTTGTGGGCTACTGTGCTCAAGGAGGACAATGAGCACCGCCGGTCGGTCATTGACCAGGTCATTGCGACGGCGCTGCCTGAGACGGCGGCGCCCGAAAAGGTGTCGGCTGCGGTCAAGGCGTTCATGCAGGCCGACCTGCCGGGCGTGCTGATCGAGCTGCTCGAGAAGCTGGTTCTTCAAACCAGTAACACGGCCTTCTCCCGCAACCGGAACCTTCAGAACCTGCTCATCCTGACGGCCATCAAGGCGGACCCGCCACGCGTCATGGAGTACGTGCGGCGCCTGGACGCGTACGACGCGGAGGATGTGGCATCGGTGGCTGTTGCCTCGGGCCTGTACGAGGAGGCGTTTGCGGTCTTCCAGAAGGCAGGTACGCCGGCGGCTGCCATTGGCGTGCTTCTCAAGGAGATGAACGACTTCGAGCGGGCCGCGGACTTCGCCGTCAAGGCGGACCGCCCCGACGTCTGGTCGGCTCTGGGTGTCGCGCAGCTAGAAGGCGGGCATCTGGCCGATGGTGTGTCGAGCCTGCTGCGCGCCAAGGACCCGGCGCCGTACCAGGCTGTCATCACGGCTGCCCGCGAGGCCGGGGGGTCTCCTGCGGACTTCGCGCTTGTCGTGAAGTTCCTCAAATTCTCCCGCACCAAGGTGAAGGATATCAAGGCGGTCGACACGGAGATTGTCTATGCGCTGGCCAAGTGCGACAACCGCCTCACGGAGATTGAGGAGTTCGTCTCGCAGCCCAATGCGGCGGACCTGGAGGAGGTTGGTGACCGTTGCGTCTCGGAGGAGCTCTACCCGGCCGCCAAACTGCTCTTCTCGACGATCAGCAACTATGGCAAGCTCGCCCCTGTCCTTGTGCGCCTTGGGGAGTTTTCGGCCGCCGTGGATGCTGCCAAGAAGGCGGACCGTGTGCGCACGTGGCGCGCTGTTACGTACGCGTGCGTCGACGCGGAGCAGTTTCGCCTTGCCCACATCTGCGGCCTGCACCTGGTCATTGAGGCAGAGGAGCTACAGGACACCATCGAGTACTACACCGACCGCGGTCACTACGCCGAGATCATTGAGCTGCTCGAGGCCGGCTTGTCGCTTGATCGCGCGCACACGTCAATGTTTACGGAGCTGGGTGTGCTGCTGTCCAAGCACCGGCCGGACAGCATGATGGAGCACTGCAAGATGTGGTGGCAGAAGTGCAACCTGCCGCGCCTTGTCCGCGCCTGCGAGGTGGTGGCCCTCTGGGCCGAGGTCGTCTACTTGCACATCCAGTATGGGGAGTACGACAATGCGGCGACGACCATGATGGCTCACTCGCCGGACGCGTGGTCGGCGTCGGGCTTCACGGAGGTCATCACCAAGGCCGGCAACTTGGACGTCATGTACCGGGCGGTGGGCTTTTACCTCGACGAGCAGCCGTCGCGGCTTAACGAGTTGCTGTCCGTGCTGGCGCCCAAGATCGAGTCCTCCCGCGCCGTCTCTCTTCTGCGTTCCGCGCGCGGTGACGTGCTCGGCCCGCTAGGCGCCCTGCCGCTGGCCAAGGCGTATCTCCTGAAGGTGTCGGACGACAATGTGCCCGACGTCAATGAGGCCCTTCACGACGTGCTCATTGCCGAGGAGGCGGTCGACGAGCTGTCCGAGGCGGTGGCTGCGCACGACAACTTTGACCAGCTGGCGCTCGCGCGCCGCCTGCAATCGCACGGCCTGTTGGCCATGCGGCGCATTGCGTGCTCTGTCTTCCGTCGGAACGGCAAGTACGAACAGGCGCTGGCAATTGCGAAGGCGGACAAGCTGTACAAGGAAGCCATTGACACGGTGGCCGCGTCGACGGATGCGGAGCTGACGGAGGAGCTGGCTGAGTATTTCCTCGAGGCCGGCCTCCGGGAGGCCTTCACTGCAACTCTCTTCACCTGCTTCGAGTACTTCCGCCCTGATGTGGCGCTGGAGCTGGCGTGGCGCTACGGCGTCATGGACTGGTCCATGCCCTACATGATCCAGACGCTCAAGGAGGTGGCTGGCCGAATCATGGGCCTGGAGGAGGAGAGCCAGGACAAGCGCGACGCTGTGGAGGATGCTCGCAAGGAAGAGGAGGAGGCCATCAACGACGACCCTTCGGTGCTGCTGTACGGCCTCCAACCGGGTGGTGGCAACGCGGGGCCAAGCGTCCCAATGATTATGGCCCCTCCGGGCGGCGGTGGCACAATGAACTCGGTGCCGCAAATCACGTGGACGCCGCAAGCTGGGCCGTCTGCTGCGGCTGCGGCGGCTAACATGCAAACGTTTGCAATGCCGCCGCAGTAAGATGCTCGATGCTAGTCGCCTGCTTGGCCTCTGTGGGGTAGATGTTTTGGGGGCGGCAGCTGGGTGGCCGTCAGCCCCACTCTCTTGAGTTAGTTTCAACGTTGTGTGTTTGTTCACGTGACACTTCCGTCGCACCACTGAGGGTGTGGCGCACGCGTAATGTTTGTGTTCTCTTTCGTCGGTTGCGACTGGCGCTGTGGCGTCCGACCGTCGGCCATGTGGTCGCCTGTATGAGTACGAGCCCTTTTTACCACCTGTCCATCTGAGCAGCGTTTCGTCACTCATTTGCTATGGTGAGGATTGACCCCTGCGCGACAGTAGCAAGGCCCCCTGCTGTTGTACCGCTTCCATCACTATTGTTTATTAGTGCACAACGGGTTAATGCACACAGCGACGCGTTGAGAGCCGTACGGCCGGCCCGTACAACTGCCTCTCTGCCGCCCAGCCACTTCGCTCGCCACCTTCACGGTAGTACACGAAGACCGCACCGCACGGCTAGCCAACAACAATCTTGCGTGTCTCCTCGGCGTTGGAGCGAGTCACCTCGGCGAGTGCGCGGAGGCGTTCCGCCTCGGCCCGCTGCTGACCCGCCCCCGCCCGCTCATTCTCTCCGCTGCCGCGCGTCGCTTCGGCGATCGCACGGAAGATGGCCGCTCCCGCCCGCCGCAGCTCAGCAATCGCCCGCAGGATCTCAGCGTTGGCTCGGTCAACCTCCTCGCCACCAAACTCAGTGTCCTCTGTATACGCTCGCGCTTCGGCGGTGGCCTTGGTCAGCTTGTCAATCGCCGCCGCCGCCTCCTTCTTAACATCGACCGTCACTGTTTCAGGCTTGACATCCGCCTTGGGTGGCAGCAGCCCCGACGCCTTCCCATTCCCGTTGCGGTTGCCATCGGCCACCGCCCGAGTGTCATCGGCCGTCTCCCGGGCCAACTCGGCTCCAGCCCGCGTCTTCTCCGCCGCCGCGCGCACCTTCTCCCCAACCGCCCTTCCGTCCTCTTCGTCGCCCCGGAAACCTTCGGCGGTGCCGCGAACGAGCTCCGCCAGCGCCCGGCGGAGCTCCCCCTCTGCACGCCTGATCTCGCCCAAAGCGACGTTCAAGGCCTCCTTGGTCGCCGCGCTGTCCGACTTGGGCGTCGCCTTGGGCGCCGGCTTGGGCGCCGGCTTGGCCACAGGCTTGGCCGCAGGCTTGGCCGCAGGCTTGGCCGCAGCGGGCTTGGCCGCAGCGGGCTTGGCTGCTGCCAGCTTGGCAGCCGCCGCGGGGGTGGTGGCGGTTGCGGCGACGACGAAGGCCAAGGCGCCAACCAGGAGCACGCGGGAAATGCGCATGTGAGCGACCATCGTGACGGAGGTGCAAGTGGGGGGGGAAGGAGGAGGGACAGGGGGGGGGAGGCGTAGGGAAACGCGAAGCTACGCCTCGTGTAGAGGCAGCGCAGGTCGTGCGGTACGGCTGCCTGGCAAGCTGAAATGGCGCCGGCTGGCTACCGGGCGAGAAGAGCACGTGAGGGACCGTGAAATGGTGTCAACCCCCCCGGGTGGCGCGGGCGTGCAGTGAGTGGCCGGTCCGCCTGCGAATGGCGCGCGGGACGTGCTCGTGCCGCCGTGCGGTTCGCGCCCGATTTACAGGCTGACTGCACAGCGGCGGGGAGGAGGCCGGGGGGGGGCGGCCGATCTGCGTGCACACACCTGCCGCGATGAATCCCGTGCCGCTGCAGCAGCTGCGTCGCACTTGATCGGCAAGGGGGCAGCGGGGAGGCGGTTGGGGACACTCTCCGGCCCAACGGACCAGTGTGTAGCCGCGCCCAACCGCCCCCCCCCTGCGTCGTCCCTCCCGATCTGCACCACTCCCGCGTCGGCCCTGACGCCATCCCGAGCATCCCCATCAAGGGTGGGGGGGGGGGGCCCTGACACGTCCCCACGACGAATCCGCCCGGGGTCAATCTCCCCCCATTCGGAGCGCCCCCCCGCCATGTCCCTTTGCGAGGTGGGGCTGTCTCGTCGACCGTGTCCCCAGTGCCGGACGGCCAAGGCGCCGCGGAAGCGGCAAACAAATAGTGCGGTCACTCACGGAGTGCGGCCGACAGGTCACCCGGGTGGGTGGGCCGAAGCGGGTCCCCTCACGCCCTCCCCCCCACTTCCCCCAAGAGGTCGGATTTGCCCACTTCCGCCTGCCCCCTGTGCTCACGCAGTTGTTTCGGCCACTCTGTGCACTGCGCATCACGGGATCCGCCGGTCGTCATGGTCGATGTCGACGGCTTGCAAGGGGGGCAGGCGCGGAGGCAATCGAGAGTGGCTGCGAGCCCGGGTGGTGGCGTTCCACTGCATCAAGGCCTCCGCTTGATGGGCCTTGACGCTCTTCGAGAGGAGACGACCGATCGATCCACATGTACTAGTGGTGTTTCCCTGTTTCATGCAGGGAGTGATCAGGTTTTCCCAGGTCCATGACTCGACCCAGGCGGGTGAAAGTGCGCATGCCAGTGCGGCGTTGACGAAAACACGTGTGCCTGCTTCAGGCGGAGACAGATCGACAGGAGGACGTGCACGCGCAGCGTCTACGGGGCCCAGCTGGGTGGGGTGCGCGCTGCGCTGGAGAAACGCCCATGTGCACGAATTGTCTGCGATTCACTTGGGGTCTTTCTTGATTCGAATCCGCCTCCGGCGGAGCGACGGATCACCAGCTGCCGCCTGCCCGGCCCGCCGCCCCCCTCCCGCACATCTCCTCCACTGTCGAGTCAGGCGACACGGCCTGACTGGCAACTGCTGTCAAATATGATTGCCACCGGCCTGAAAATGCGACTGGCCTGCTTTCCGACCCCCTAGCGCCCGCGCAGCGCGCCTCTTCGCCGAGTAGCGAGGCATCCACGCCAGTGTCGTGGCATCGCTGGGGTGCGTACAGGGTACGCGGCGACGTGCACCCTCTGGCCGGTGGTCTATGGGTTTGTGCGTGTGTCATTCGTCGGCCCTGCGCCACGTCACCTGTGAGTCCAATTTCGCCGATGTAACGTTGAGTTCACTGCTTCTTACAAGTGACTTTGGATTTGTAGCCCCCCTCAGTTTTGGGCATGGAATCGCCTATTTCAGAGCCATCAGCGGCGGCATGCAGGGTCGTCTGCCGCCCCACGATATCGGCCTCTCCATCGCCGCTGGCTTGGGCCAGAACCGGCTTCTACGAGCCCCTATCCCGCCTCTAGCGCAACATGTGCGTCATCTCTTGCTGGCGGGAGGTTATGTCGACCGGCGTCACCTTCGCTAGATGTACCGTGATGACTGAGGAGAACGCAAAATGCGTGCCCAACCACTGAGCTAGATCGGCAGTGCTCACGCCAGGCCTCAGAGGCTATGACATAGAGAAATACTCACACCCCGGGCGGCTGCCAGAAACAGCTGCACCAATCCGCTCTCTTTCATCACCCTCGGTTCTGTTCCTTTGGAGATCATGAATGCTACCACAGCCTCGCCGCCAACAACGGCTGTGAAATGAATGCACGAGAGACCAAGCTGGTGGAGGTGCACAGAGGACCGATTCGCTGTCGCATCACTTGATGCGGCCATCGGTACCTTCATCCTGAGGGAGCTGTCCGCAGAGACTGTGGCCGCATCCCTAGGCACACCTGTCTCCCATTAGGTGCCAGGTGTCCATCCTTTGCTCGCTGGCGCCGACACCGGCTGGCACACAATGGGGGATGCTCACGTCATGGCCGCCCACCAGAAAGACGGCAGGCTTTCAGCGGACGAGGCAGCAACTCCCGCCAGCAGGAATCCCCGCAGCGGCAGCTGTGCAAACCGCCCGTGCTCCTGGGTCCGTTGGATGCTCCAACTGGGGGCCTCAAAGGCCAGCTGTTTTTCATGAAACCTGCGAGGGAAACGTTTGGTGGAATCGGATGGATGGGCTCAACTTTATCACAGCTTGTCGCTCTTTGATCACACGTGTAGGGTACACGTACAAACGACAAACAATGTCAATGCTGCACGGCCAATCGGATGACGGCGAGTTTGCTATTGCCCCGTCGGCTCTGTCGCGGTCAGGTCGACCAGCGGCGGCCGCGGCCGCGGCGGCGTGCCGCCGCCCCCCCCACCCGCCGCCACCCCCCCGTCGGCCGCCCCCGCCGCCGCCGTCGCCGCCGCTGCGGCCACGCGGGCGGCCGACGCACGGACGCCCGCGTCGATCACCGCGCGGCGCGCCGCGTCGGCCGCCGCCGCCGCCGCCACGACCGCGTCGTGGCGCGCGCGGTCGACGCCCACGGGCGCCCCGGTGGCGTCGGCAAAGCCGTGGCGGCCAAACCAGGCCGCCTCCCGCACGTGCACGGCGACGGTGAGGGCCGGCAGCGACACGCACTGGAGGGTGCGCGTCACCCACGACGGCGGCGCACCCCCCGCCTTGGTGTCGGGGGGGGGGGGCGCCCCGCGGCGCCCCCCGCCCCGCGCACAGCGTCTTGTTCTTGTTGGCGTCGTACTCGGACAACACCGCGGGGGGGGCACCCGCCGACGGGGGCTTGTGGTGGGGCCGCCGGTGCCCGTGGCGGCGCTTGGTCGCCTCGGCACGCACGAAAAACTCGGCGGTGAGGCTGCCGACGGCCGCCGCGCCGCCCTTGGCGACGACGGCGGCACCGCCCCCCGCCACGCCGGCGGTCGTTGCGTGCGCGTCGACCGTCTTGCCGAGCCGGATGCGGGCCGTGTACACCAGCTCCCCGCCCTCCCACCGGCCATAGCCGCAAAAAGGCACAGACATGGGCGGGAGCCCACCCCCATCCAAGTTGGCTAGCGCCTGCGTGTAGCCGAGGGAGCCCCCGTCAACGAGCACGCTCCCGCGCAGCTGCGGGCGGTGGGGGTGGCGGCCGGCGGCCAGCGACGCCACCGCCGCGTCGACCAGCCGCCCACGGTCGTCGGCGGCCGTGCCGACAAGGTCGACCTCCACCTCATCCCCGGCCGCTGCGGCCACGTACCACCCGGCGGGGGTGTGCAGTTTGTGCACCGCCGCCGCGCGCTCGACGGCCGGCGGCGGCAGATACCACAGGTCGTAGGGCTCGCGGGTGGGTGCCACCCGCGTGCCGCCGCCGGCGGCCGACGCAGGGGCGGCGGCGGCGGCGGCGGGGGGCACCACCCGGTACACGCGCACGCCGACCGGGCCGGCCGCCTCGAGGCGTCTCAGAGGGGTGTCTCGGTACGCCTTGGCCGCCCCGACGCGGACGGCCGACCACAGCGGCGCCCCGTGGACGGCGCGGGTCGGGAAGGCCGTCGGGGAGGGCCGAGCCGCGGGCCGAGCGCCCCCATCGACCCGCCGCCCGCCGCGGGCGCCCCGCCGGCGGCCGATGCAGCGTCGGCAGCGCCGTGACCGCCCGCGTCGGCTGCCGCCGCCCCAGGCGGGGCGCCGGCGCTCGCCGCGGTGGCATCCACGGGCGGCGAGGCGCCGACCGACGGGGGTCCGCCGCCGCCGGGCGGCGGGCGGGCGGCCGCCCCCTTGGCACGCACGCAGCGACCGCCGCGGCCGACGACCGCGGGCGGCGGGCGCTTGGCACCGCCGGGGGCGGCCGGCGGGTCCATGCCCCCGCCCCTCCCCGCCCGCGCGTGGACCGCGCGCGGCGGCCGGCCAGCCGACGGCGGCGGAGCGACGGCGACGGTCCGCCACCCGTCGGCGCGGCGCGTCGGCGGCGGCCGCGACGGTCCGGGTCGGCGGGCGGTCGGTGCGGAGCCGCCGGCGGTGGCGGCCGCCGCCCGCACCGCGCGCGGCGAGCGCACGCCCCCGCGTGCGCGGGCGGTCGCAAGGGCGCGCGGGGGGTGGCCGACGCGGCGGCAGGGGCGACCCGCGCGTGCCCAGTGGCCCGTGGGAGGCGCGCCCGCCGCCCCCCCCCCCCGCCCCCCCCCCCCCCCCCCCCCCCCCCCGGGGGGGGGGAAGGGCCCGTCGGCAGGCCCAGCCCCACCCCGCTGCCGCCAGAGGCACCCGCCGCCCACACGCGGTCACGGGCAGGATCTGCCCAGACGTCTCGACCTTTTTTTGGGGGGGCGGGGGTCGCGGTCCCCCCGTGCGTCTACAGGTCGCGGTCCCCCCGTGCGTCTACAGACGCATGGGGGGACCGCTACCCCCCCCCCCCAAAAAAAACAGGTCGACCGCGCGGCCGTCGCGCGGGGCCCCGCCCCGCCCCGGCCCGTGTGTGCTACGTACGACCGGGTGGACGGCCGCTGCGGGCGGGGGCGCCCGACGTGGACCGCCGCGGGGCTGCCGGCGCCCGCCGCGCGACCGGCGGGCCCGCCACCCGCGCCGCGCGTGGCGGGGCGACGCGCCGCGCGGCGCGCGCCTGGGCGCGCGGGTGCCACGCCGGGCGTCCGCCCCGGCGGGCGGCGGGCACGCCCGCGCAA
>ENA-ORXR01002422-ORXR01002422.1-marine-metagenome-genome-assembly--contig:-NODE-2422-length-17765-cov-11.332316_pt1 | contig 17765 bp, 14 predicted proteins | sample MGYA00237866_ERZ511479 | MGnify/ENA metagenome assembly ERZ511479 | reverse complement strand
AGTTGATGACAAGTTCACTCAGACCACTGTGCAGTTGGTGTCAGAAGGCAGTTCTGGGTCAGTCTCGCCGGGTCGGTCGACCCTCCTGGCCGCAAATTCTCATGCCAAGTCCAAGGAGACACCGTTTGTCCCGGAATGACGTTTGCTCATGGAGCGCAGCCGAAACTGATAGAGACAGTGGATGTGACAGGTAAGCGGACCACTTCCAGAAGGTCGATGGGTGGCTGTCAAATCATTAGGACCGGACTCTTCCCACACTCTTCAGACAAGGCTGTGACAGTTTCCTGCGGTCTTGGTCATACGTGTCGCAGAAGCAGTTCTCGAAGAAGTTCCTCCGCTGCTGCGACTCTCAAAATCGTGGGATCAGCTATACTCACCTTCTGAGGCAACGAGGTCCAGGGATGCAAGACCTCAACAATCAAGACAGATACATCGAGAACACGTGAAGTTGCCACACTCAAACCCGCGCACACGAGTTAGAAAGAAGCAGGGAGCAGAAGCACGAGCAGCCAGGATCCATCAACGAACGAGTGGCGTCCCATCCAGTTCAGTGACACAATCCATTCGGCGACGCTATCCTCCTCGAGGGACCGACGGATTGCCGCACGTGCAGCCTCGACGGCGGCGTCGTCAATGTCGACACTATCACCGTCACTACCATTGTCGTCACGGCCGTGGTTGGTCTCCTCCTCCTCGTCGTTGTCGGCAACTACGCGCCATGCCGCAAGTGCGGCGGCCGTGTCGGCGGCCATGTCGGCCGTGTCTTCAACGGCAGCAGCGGGGGATGCAGCAGGGAGGACGGCGGGGGCGTTGGCGTTACTCTGAGGCGTGCGGTACGTGGGGTCCGCACAGTGCGGGTCCTTGTCGTCCGTCAGGCGCAGCCCGTTGCACGCCCGGTCCTTCTGCACCAAGACAGTCTCGCACACGGTCGACAGCTCCTCCACCCACTCGGCCCGATGGCCTGCGTTAAGGCCGGTCGCGGCCACCCCCGGCTTCGCATTGTCGCTCGAGTTCGTCGTCGCACGCATCTTGATGTGCTGCCCAATCTTCATGGTGACCAGCGCCACGTGCGCCGTGCGGCACGAAATGACGCGTGGGCCACCGATCACTGGCGCATCCTCGGAGAACTTATCCAGGACGCCTAGAGTTTAGAAGACGACGGTCAGCGCGCGGACGACGGCGGCGTGATATGTATAATCCGTCATGAAGGCGTTGTTGACCATCAACGGGGCCGCTTCCGTCGGCGACAGAACGACCTCGTACTTGGTTTGCGTCCCACGGAGGCGCCGCAGGGAGCCCATGCCTTCTTCATTGTTGACAAAAGTAAGGAAGGCCGCAACTGCCTTGTTTCCGAGCTTCTGGTAGAAGTGCGAAACAGCTCGGTTGACGTAACGGAAGCCCATGGTTCGGTTGCGGCTCACCGGAGCCGGTGCGGGGGTTGTATCAGCGTCCAGCCCCGCCGTCGACGGGCGCCTCGGCCGCTGCGGGAGCTGCCAGCGGCGCTCCAAAAGCTCCCGCGCGACGGTCAAGTCGACATTGAGTCGGGATGCCGTCCAGCGTTGCGAATACTCGTTGATGTGCTGCGTCTCTGGCCACACGTCCGCCGCGTCGCGGGGCTGGATAAACAGCTGCATCAGGTAGGTGTTGATGTGCCCTCGCAGCTGGACAATCCACTGTGCGTCACGCACGTCCGCATCGTCCGGGGACTGCGGCAGAGTGGAGGCCGCCGCACCCGCCGCCGTTGGAGAGGCGGCCGTACCCCTCGCGCTGGGAGACCGCACCTCCATCACCACCTTGCCAACGTCGACTGACATGTCGTGCAGAGCGCGGCGCAGGAACGTCATCGTCGACGTGAGCCTGTCCGCCAGTACCGCGATGTCGTCCACCTTCTTGACCAGCATCCGCTGCTGGTTGTTCATGATGGCCAGCTCCTTTCGCTGGGCCGTCATTTCTCGACGCACGCCCGAGAAGCCTAGCGTGCTGCTCCGGCTCAGGGTTGCAACCAGCGTCGCCGTGGTGCCTTCAGCGCCGACAGTGGGTGTCGTGAGTTGCGCTGCGGGGCACGTTCCCGCCACGCGTTGCGAGGAGCTGCCACTACCCATCGCACTCGCGCCAAGCGGGCAAGGCGCCGGTGACCCGGAACGTGAAGAGGATGCGCGACGCTGCCGTGTAGGAGACGGGCTCTTGGAAAGACGGCGAGAAAGCGAAGGACCCGAAGGCGGGCGGCACTGAGGTGGCCGAGCTCGACGCGGTGGCGGCGTCGGGCGGCCAACAGACGCGCCGGCCATCGGGCCCGGAAGGGAATTCACGGGCCCGGCGCAGGGTGTACCAGCGTCGCCGTCATTCATGCTCTCCTCTGCTTCCCCAGGCGAGGATTGCACAGGCGGACGGCTCCACGGCACCGAAGAAGCGCCGAACGTCGGGAATGCCTGGTTACCGCCAGGCGCAAAGCCGCTAGGCACCGAAAGGCCATTGACATGGCTCGTCCCGGAGGTCGTACCCGGGATGCTGGCCGACGCTGCTTGTTCCACCCCGGCTTGTAGACGCGACACCATCGGCGAGACGGCGTACGCCCCCTGCGAAGGGATGGAACAGCCGAGACCATAAGCCGACGGGTTCATCAGTGGCAGACCGCCGCGAAGTGTGCCGGCCACTTGGGGCTGCGGTGACAACGGGAGCCCTCGAGGACCGGCCCGACCAGGCGGCACCTCGGCTCTGTGTCGAAGGCCCGACTGGTGGCGGAAGGGCGTGGAAGGAGCCGGCGTGGACATGTCATCTTGCGACGGCACAAAAGCAAAAACACCAGTGACCAGCCCCGAGTACATGGTGACGAGAGCGGGAGTGACAAAGTACAGGGACGAGGCACGAAAATGAGGGGGAGTGACAGGGGACGGTACAAGAAAGGAGGGGGGGGGTTCCAGTGTGGTCCGCAGGTGGATATGTGAAGGAGAGGTGGGCAGTTGGACGAGGACGCGTTAGGTCACACATCGGCACCGAAGGCCGACGTTCTTGTAGCATCCCGGCGCGACCCCCGCCGGTGGGTGCAGTGCACACAGACACACACGCAGGGGGGGAGGGGTCCTGTTGCAGGCGAGGCCCGCGTTGAGCTGCGCGTAGAGACACCCAGAGCACAGCGGAAAGCCCATCCCAGGAGGTCCAGCTTGGCCGCCCAAAACGCACCCCCAAGCGATGCGCCAAGGACAGCACCTTCACCTGCTGGACCGAGATCGGCAGCAAGCCGGAGGCGGGAGAAAGGGAGCGCAACGCACCCGTAGCATGATGGCGCGAGCGGTACCTGACAGCCACAGCAAGGGGCAACAAGAGGTGTGCAGGCGAGCGGGGAGCAGCATTGCCTGTGCAAGGGCGGGGGGGTTGCGACGGACGCGGCGAAGAGCGCCCGCCAGATCGGAGGTTGCTGTGGAGGGTGAGACTGTTTTTTTTTGTGATTCCGGAAACGACATGAACCCACAATTTCTCGGAACACCGAATTGTCTCCTTGCTGTGATGACGTACCTCGGACATGCCATCTGGGGTGCTACATCTCTCAAGTCGTGGCCTCATAGGCTGCGCTCGTGCTGCATGCGAGCGATAGCCCCCCATCGATTGGGGAGCTGATGTGTCGATGCACGCCAGGAGCTCCAATTCTGGGGATGGGCTTGAACGAATCTCGTCCCATTGGCACGCAGACGATTGACGCTGGCATATATCCGCGCGTCGCTTCGTTGGCCGACCCAGCATCGTCTGCGTCTGCGCCAAGTGCTCACTGGGAACTTCATCGTCTGCAGCCGCCGGTTGAGTTTCCCGCGGCAGCACGAGGAGGCGGCGGGGTGGGGCGCGGCCGGCGGCGGATTGTTTCTGACTCGGGACCACGGTGACAAACGTACGGGCCACCGCAAGTGCTGGTAAGTGTGCTTTCGGAAGCGTGCCTGAGTGGCACCTTGGGCGGCGCCCACGCCATCGACGACTTGCATGTATGGGTGGGGGTCCGTGAGCGGGGGCCACCAATCGCCCGGTCGTGGAGCCTGGTGGTGTGTTGCGCGAGGGCGTCGGCGTGCCGCCTTAGGGGTGGGCACTTTTGGCGAGGCCTCGAGGCACGGTCCTCGCGCCGCGCGCCCCACTTGGATGGCAGTAGCAGCAGTGGGGCTATGCCGGTGTCGTGCAGCATGTTGTCGCCGATGTGAGATACACGTTTGAAGGCCATGTGGGGACCGCGACTGATGCCACCCAACACACTTCGCTGTGCTTCTTCATGTACCTGTCTATACGACTGGTTCTGGGGCGTTGCAATGTGCGTGCGCCCCCCCCTTACAACCCGTTCTGCACCTAGTCCGGTCAACGGCCAGCTGAGCATGCGGCACTGGCTCAATCCACGCGCGACCGCGCCCCTGTGCCAGTACCTGGCGTGGTACGTGTCTGGTCATCCTACGGCCGCTGCTCGTGACCGTCGAGGACCCGGTCCGTTGGGCTCGTAGCCTCCTGCAAGCGGCGTCGGCGCCTCTGTGTGGTGCGGCGCAGCGGACGCTGGAAAGCACTCATTGGTACGTTGATGACGCCCATTTTCTATGAGCGTAGCACGCCTGAGAAAAAGACTGGGGCGGCTGACGTCTCCAGGTGGAACGGTCGCACTTGCCCGTGTGCCGAAGACGGGGGCGGTGCGCCGCTGCAGCGACTGACGCCTGCGTGGAGCAATAGAGCAATCGAGCCCCCGACGTACCCCCATTTATATCGCCCTTCGTGGTCGTTGGTCTCGGTTTTTGACACCTGCTACGATCACGCACCTACTCCTGCCCACGTCGCTCGGCTGGTGGGTTCCTTTGCGCTTTCTGTTGGCAGTTGTCACGCTGCGCCCTCCCCCAACCCCGCTGCCATCCGCCCACCCCCTGAAGCTGGTGCGCTCGGGGCCGCCACCCGCCCCGGTGCGCCTTCCGTCCCCCCAATTTTCTTCGTTATGGCGCCATCTGTGGGCACCACCGCCAAGGTCTTCCCCTGTCCCTACTGCTGCATATCGTACGGCTCTCCGGCAAACGTGGCGCGGCACGTCCAGGCGTCCCACCGCAACGAGAACCGCTTTGCTGTGGCAGCCCGCATTGCGGGCGTCGCCCGTATCTCGTTGGCGGAAATGGCTAACGTGGTCGGGCCACCGCGTCTCGCGGCGCCCGCGGTCGCTCACGATCTGGCGGTCGTGCCGGCGACTGCGGAGGCGGGGCATCGTCGAGCGCCTGAGGACGCATCGGCCAATGACCCCGACTCAATGCTGGCGGGTCTGTTTGACGAGACGGACGACGAGGAGGCGTCGCCGCCGACGGATGGCGTCGCAGACGGCAGTCTGGAGCAAACCGTCAACGCAGTGGCGGACTCGGGACATGCCGCAGGTTCCAGCGACGGTGCCGTCATCAGCCGCCCAATGGAGGACACGGCGGCGGAATTGAGGGCTGCTCTGCCGGTTGCGGCGCCCATGGTGCGGCACGTCTTTGCGACCAGCACGGCCGCGCGCATCCGCGCCTACTACGACGCAATGTCTGAGACGACCCTCTCTAAGCCGGTCGTGCCGCCTTTCTGGGCTACGCGTCCGTCGCGGTTTTCCACTCCGTCGCTCCGCGGGGCGCTGCGGTTCGCCTGGACGGCAGGCGGGTGTGGACTAACCCGCCGAGACCACATCGCATACGCCCAGACGCTGCGGGACGTCGAGCGCGAAGCCACACGTGGCACTTCGACCGTCGGGCCAGTCTCCTCGGTGTTCGCGTCGCCGCACAGCTTTCTCACGGCAGCGCGCCACGAGCAGAACCGCGTCCTGGCTCTTCGGCGGTGGATGACGGTGCCGATCGTCATCAATGGAAAGTCGCACGCTTATTACTACCGCGACATCCTGCAAGCTGGACTGGATGCGTTGGCAGACGCCGAGAGCGTCTCTTTTGGTGCCGCCATGTCTGTCGACGAGGACCTAGCGGCGGCGCATCCGGACGGGTGGACTGTCCCCGACGCTTTCGAGCGACGAGGCACGCTGGATGCGGACATGTACGTGGACGAGAGCCGATACGTGCGCCGGATTCATGGGGCCGATGCCAAGGTCATGGCGGTTCAGTTGCACGCCGACGAGGCGCTCGTCTCCTGGTCGGGCGCCAACTACATCTTTCCCGTCAGGGCGAACTTCGTGAACGTGCTCGATGGTGGCGGCTGCTGGGAGACGGTCGGGTACCTACAGCACCTGCCGAAGGCTGTCGGCAGGAGCGCCAAGGCAAAGCTGAAGGTGAGCGACGCGCGCAACGAGTTGCTGCAGCGCTGCCTGGCCGTGTCCTTGCGTCGCCTCGTGCGAGCCAGTGAAGACGGCGTCACGGCGACAGTGGCCGGACACGGATCTGTGCTGCTGGTGCCGCGCGTCACGGGACTGGTTGTTGACCAAGTTGAGGAGCGCTCGATTTTGGGCCTCATGGGCAACCAGTGCCGCTACTTCTGCTCACCATGCATGGAAGACAAGCGCACTCGCGGCGGTTTGCTGGGTGTACGTGCGCTGGACCGCGACGTCAACGCCACCCTGGACGGACAGCTCGCGGCCGCGCTTGTGCGCGCGGAGGACCCGCGACCGAGTCGGCGCCGTGCCTTGGGGGATGAGCACAGTGCTCTAGCGTTTGCACCCGCTCTTGGTGCCATGCACGGTCTGTCTACGGGCGCCGCAAACCTCTATAAGATCGTGTCTTTCGATCTTCTCCACGTCTGGAAGCTGGGCGTCCTTCGCCTGCTTGCTCAACGCCTGCCAAGAGTTCTCCATGCAATCTGCGGTGGCGGCGGAGGCGCACGGCTCGGCACGGTCGAAGACACACTGGAGGCCATCAACCTGCGGGGCTGGGAGCTCGGTAGGAACTGCAAGACGACGCCGGCGCCACCTGGCTGCTTCGTGCCCTCGAGTGAGCCGCAGGCCACAATGACAGGCCGAAGCTGGCGACACTTCAGTGTCTTTTGGCCTTTTATGGTGGCCGGCGCCATCGGGCCTGCCATTGCGGCGGCGCCGGCCATGTTGGATGGAGCCCCCGTGGCCCCGACTGGAGATCTACCTCGTTTTGACGCGAGCAACGCCGACGTCTCCTCGAGTGCGTCAAGCGGCACGTCCAGCGACGAGGATTCGAGCGACGGCGGTGACGCGGCGAGCAACGCGAGTAGTGAAGTGGATGACGGCTGGCGCGAGGTGCCCGGAGATGACTTCGCCGTCCAGGACGAGCCCGTCAGCGCCTTGCCTGACGAGCACCTCGCGGCGACGAGTGCGTACAGGCTGCACTTCCCGGGCATGGCGATTCATGATGCGTTCCTCGAGACGTTTTGCCGCGCCGCGCGCTTGGGTGGGCTGCTGTTCGGGGACAACATGGCCAACTCTCACGTCACCACAGAGGAGCAGGTCAACCACATGGACGAGTTGGCCAAGGAGCTGGGTGCCGACGCCATCCAGACACTGTACGGCCACGTCAATACGTCTAAGCTGCATCGTCTCATCCACCACCTGGCTGACGAGCTGCGCGCGCGCGGTAACCTGTGGGAGGGTGACACGTCAACCAACGAGAAGTTGCACGGCAGCTGCAAGCGGATGTTCAAGAGGAGCAATAAGCGCGGCCCGAAGGTGGCTCTTCAAATGATACGTTGCGACGAGTCGCAGTCGGCAATCATTCGCGAGCTCGTCGATGCTGATGAAGAGGAGACCGCAGGGGCGGCGCGCGACGGCTCGGCTGCCGGCGTGTACAGTGCGTCCGCCGACCAGGGCGGCGATGGAGGCCGCGGTGGTGATGGCGACAGTAGTGACGCTGGTGCTGGGGCTTCGGCCTCGCTTGGTGCTGGGTCCTCGTATGGCCGCGTCGCAAGCGCTGCCACGCCGTTACTTGAAACGGGTGACTTGCCGTTTTCGGGACGCGCGCGACGAGTGGCTGTCGGAGACCTCCGCACCTCCGCTGCTCTGGCGGAACTTGGCAACGTCCTCGGACTGGGAGACCAGGAGCACGTCACTGTGCACAGCACCGTGCGTATTATGGCCAAGTTCGAGTGGGGTGCGCAGACGGCCATCCAGCACCTGCGGGCAACCGATAGCTTCTTCGGTCGGCCCTGGCACTCGTTTGTGCGGTATGTCAGTGTGGACGGTTCTCACCGCTGGGGGCGGCTGCGCCTCGTTCTGCGTTCTGTCGGCTCGGTAAGTCGCAGTTGCGTCGTGCTGCAGCGCATGCGCCGCGCGGCGTATCGACCGGGATGCGTCCTCACACGGTATGGTTGCGTCCGCTTGGCGTGGGAATTTTCCGCGCCCGACGACGACTACCCAGCGCTCGAGGTGGTCGACGCCGCCGATCTCCTCCGCACTGAGGACGTCCAAGTAGACTGGAAGGACCTGGCCGACCGCCGTGGGCTGCGCGCAACCCTGGATGACCAGGTCAGCTCGCCGACAGAGCGCCGAGCAGCCCGGTACTTTGTGAACGCGTTTTATCCTTGGACCAGTCGCGAGCTGGTTCCCGGCCTGTAGGTGGTAGCCCGTGTTCGAGAATGGTGTGTTTGGAGTTGATAGTGAGAGCGCCTCCCCCACACGGAGGGACACAAGGCCAGGAGGGGTACACGGGGGAGCTCCCGCTGCCGTTCATGGTGGGCAACCAGCTGTGTGCATGCGTCTCGTAGTTTTTGTATCGTCGTTTTTGTGTTGTCACTACCGTGTGTATCATCGACTGCTCAAAGCTGGGGATGGACCGCATCGACAAGCGCATTTCGTTGTCTTGTGTCTGTCATGATGTCGTCAACGCTCGGCATGTAGCGCAATTGGTGAAAACAACGGAGGGGGCGGTTCTTCCTGCGGCAGAGCGGGCGCCGCTGTCGCGTTTCGAGCCATACGGGGCAGCTCAGCTTCGTAGGTACGACCTGCGGCTGTCGACATACATGTGGCCGGGTGTAACGTCTTGGTGTGTTGTCGCTCTTTATCACGTCGAACGCCCAACGACCACGGACCGAGCGCAATGCCGGAATCGGCTGTCCCAGTGCGGCCATTGTCTCGGCCTCTGGTCCTCAATGGGACGCAATTGCCTCGTCTTCACAGCTGGAGGCCGCAGATCTTTCCTCCTTAGAAGGAGATCGGGTAATGTCCCACACTAGTGCTCCCATTGGTCCGGTTTAGCGGTGGCTTACGAATGAACCTCGTGGTCGATCAGCTGGTGCCGAGGAAACGGCCAGAGCCTGGCACGCAGTACACTGAACAGGATTGCCTCTGGTTCAGGCTCGCGTTCTCGAACCGGGGCGTCAACAGAATTGGCTCCCGTCCAGTCGATTCGCGAACGCGGTTCCAGTCCAGCCTCCCGTTCCAGATGTCGTTTTTCTGACGAACTGGCGGCGGCGTACGGCAACAGCGCAGTGGCCCGTTGCGGCCGGGCCGCGCGCGCGGGCCCTGTCGGCGGGGCGGGCGTGGCCCCCGATCTGCGCGACATCTGCCGCCAGACACGTGGCCAAATTCAACGGAAAGGGCGGCTGCCGCCGCCGCGTGCGAGGAGCCGCGCGGTGCCCCGACCGACGCTGCCTACAGTTTTCGGCAGCGTCGATCTGCGGGTGCCGGCAGCGACGCGCCAGCGCGGACCAAAGACGAGCAGCACAGCATCGGACAGCAGCATGGAACGCAAGAGCGTCTTCCGCATGACTGACGCAACGGCCCCAGTCAAACAAGAGGCACCCTATCCCATCGGCGGCGCGCACGAGCGGCGGTGACAGGCAGTGCACGACCGCCGCCGTGCCCGCCGCTCCCCCCGACCGCCCGCCGCCCGCGTGGCGCCCGCCCGTGTCGCCGAGCGGCTCCACGCGGCGCCAGTGCCCCAGCCGGTCGCCCGCGTCGGAGCTTGCACTGGCGGTCATGGGGGCTCCCCCAGCGGCGGTGGCAAGCGGCGGCATCGGTGTAGGAGGCCTCTTGTTGGAGCTGGTTTACCCCTTGTCATAGCGTACGCTCCGAGGCTGCTCGTTGCGCGCTGCGCTCTCTGCAATGGCGGCTGCGGTAGTGGGGGTGGCCCGTGTTGTCACTCCTGGACGGGCCGCCACATGAGGTCGACGAGGCCTGTACCTGATTGTTGGCAGGCGGGGAGCGGTGTTCTGGTATTGGTGCTGCTTTATAGCCCTGCCTGCCTAGTGGTACCCATGGCGCAGAGGCATCTCGGTGAACGCAATGGCGAAGACAGGTCGCGCCGGTTCGGCCAGCCCCGCCACGTCCATTATCCCGCGTGGCGGGTTCGTCGTCGGCCCGGGCGTCGGCCACCACCTCCGCACCGCCGTTCACGCCACGCCCATCGTTCCGTGTGGCGTGCCCGTCCAACAACCGTCCATGGTCACTGTTCAGCACCGTACGTGGCGTTTGCTACTCGTTTCCGCGGAGTGGAGCCGCTTGTCTGTTGACGCCTCTTCGGACGAGGTCTTGTGCAGGTGGAGCAGCCCAGTCCACGATGGATTGGGCAGAAAAAGTAGCACCTACCTGTGGCGTGTTCTTCATTCACTCTTCTTCCAGAACAATCGATGAGAATTGAAGCCGTCCTGATCGACGAGTTGTAGACTACGACAGGACAGCGAGCGAGTCCGGCGGTGCGAGTGCCGACCCGTGTGGTCGATGCTACGTCACCCGACCCGCTGTCCCCCGCCGGCCCTTTCGTCATTGCCCGTGCCGTGACCAGTTTCGTCGCGCCCACCCCTACTTGTCTTTGGCGCGACCTGTGGCTTATCACTGTCCCCCCTCGGTACGCCCTGGCTCACCGTTGTGCCCAGCTCCTGCCGCCGCTATGGCCAACCCGCACGAGCGCGTCGCGATGGCCGCCGTTGCCCACCACCTGTCGGCCGCCGCCGACGCGGACGCGACCATGGCGGGTGACTTGCGATCGGCCGCGGACGCTCTCACCCGCGCCTATGACCTCGGCGGCGTGGCCACCCCGGCGGCCGACGCACCCACCTTCCTCGCCGTCTATGAGGCGGGGGCGGCTGCACTCGGCGTAGCCGCCGTCTCTGCCGCCGCCGGCGCTGCCGCGGCGGCGGCCACCCCCACCAGCGGGGCGCGATCGGCGGCGCCGTCCGCGCCGACGTTTGACAAGTTCCTCCGCACCCTCAAAAAGACCAAGTTCTTTGACGGCGTCGCGGAGGGCACGCCCGACTATGACGCGCGGGTGGCGACGGCTCAGGCCAAGTTTGACTCCAAGTACGGAGCGGGGGCAGCGGCGGGCACGGCAGCGGCGCCCGCGACGGCAGCGCCCCCGCCCGCGGCGCCTGCGGCGGCAGCCGCCCCCGCCACCGCCGACGCCAATGGCGGGGCGGGCGGCGCGCCGACCGCCGAGGACATTGCGGCGGCCGAGGCGCTCAAAGCGTCGGGCAACGACGCGCTGCTGCGCAAAGACTATGCCGAAGCCGAGCGCCTCTACACGGCCGCCCTGGCGCGCCGCCCCCGCACCGCCGTGTACCTGTCCAACCGGGCGGCGGCCAAGATTTACCAAACCTCCTACGTCGACGCGCTCGAAGATTGCAAGGCCGCGATTGAAGTCGAGCCGGGCTTTGTGCGCGCCCACGAGCGCCTCGCGTCGGCGTACCGGCACTTGGGGATGGCCAACGAGGAGGTGCAGGCGCTGCAAGACGCGGCGGCGCTCGACCCGGGGAGCACCAAAATCGCGTCGGCGCTCGCCGCCGCGTCGGCGCGGGCGGCGGGGGAGGCGCCGGCCGGCGCCGGCGGCTCGTCGGTCGGCACCCGCTCCGCGCCGGGCGCGGGCGCGGGCGCGGGCGCGGGTGGCGGCGGCGGCGGCGGCGGTGGCGGCGGCATGCCCGGCGGCATGCCGCCGGGCATGCCCCCGGGCCTCGAGGGCCTCATGAACAACCCCGCCGTGCGGTCCATGGCGGAAAACTTTGCGAGCGGCGGCGGCCTGCAAGCCATGATGAACAACCCGTCGGCGATGGCCAACATGATGGGCGCCCTGGGGGGGGGCGGGGGGGGCGCCGCCCCCCGCGCGCCGGGCGCGGGGCCACCGCCCCCGGCCGGCGGCATGCCCGACCTGAGCGCCCTGCTCTCCAACCCGGCGCTAGCGGGGATGCTCGGTGGCATGGGCGGCGGCGGCCGCGGCGCCGGGGGGGGCGCCCCGGGCGCCGCCCCCGGCGGGGGGGGGGGTGGGGGTGGGGGTGGGGGTGGCCCCGGCGGGGCGCCGCCAAACCCCATGGCCGCCATCCAGCAGGCCATGGCGGACCCCGAAGCGATGGCGCAGATGATGAGTATGGCGCAAAACTTTTTGGGCGGGGCGGGCCGCGGCGGGCCGTCTGCGGCTGCGCGGGGTGGGGGTCGACCCGGCGGCCGGTGGCGCGGCGCGGGGCGCGGCAGGGGGGCGACGGGCGGTGCACGCCAGGAGGGAGCGAGGAGCGGGGGCGTACGCGCGGCACAGCCCGTGGTCGGTTGTGTGTGGATAGACTCTTTTTTTCACAGTGGGCAAACAGAGCGCCGCCACAGTCAATCACCCTACCGCTACACACCCGGGACGAAAAAAAACAAAAAACAAGCAGGCGCCGCCGCCGCCTCAAACCGCCCCCCGTGGCGGGGCCTTGCGCTTGAGCACCTCGAGGGTGACAATGACCACGGTGAGGACGCCCAGGTAGGCGCCGACCGCAATAAACCAGCCGCTGCCCGCGTCGGCCCGCGCCGTCCGCATGCCGAAAAAGACATTGACAATGGCGAGGACGACCGCGGCGCGGCCCGCCCACGAGTGTGCCACGTACCACGCGGAGCGGAGCGTGGCTTCCTTGGCCGGCCGAAAGATGCCCGCCACGACTTGGAGAACCGCCAGCGGCACGACGATGCAGCCGAGGATCAGGTGCGTCGTCTCCGTGCGGGTGCCCCGAAGCAGTCCCATGACGAGCGCCGCAATGACGGCCAGCACCGACAGCGTGTTGACGGCGCGGTGGAATTGGAACCAGGTCGACCCGCCACGGTCCTTAAAGTAGCGCGCAAAGAGGATGGCGGCGGGGATGAGGAGCAGCCACGGTACGCCCATGAGGATCGCGTGGATGGCAAAGAAGGTGCCGATGGAGGTGCCGAGCTCACTCACCGACCCGTTGGTCAACGACAAGTCGACCGTGCCCGACGAGCGGAAGCTGTGCTGCGCCAACGACGTGGGTGACGACGGGGAGGGGCCGATCGCCCAAATGAAATCGACGGGCCCCCGGCGGAGTGACGGGGTGCCCGACGCGGGGGAGTAGGGGCGCGTAAAGACGGCCGACAGGGTGCCGTCGTCGGCCATCTCGGCTTCAGCAGCGGTGAGGCCGAGCCGACCCGCGTCTGGCTGCACGCCGGGGCTGTTGCGGCCAGAGAGGCGGTAGCCCGCAATCGTCGGCGTGCCGCCCGCCGCGTGCACCACGACCGCGTCGCCCGGAATCATCCGGCCGGCCGTCTCGGGCCACCCGACCGACACGTAGCCGGCGGGAGACAGGGAGCGGATCGCCATCTCCGCCGTCTCCGCCTCCTCGTTGAGCGTCCAAAACAGCTCGATGCGGTTGCTCAGCGTCGTGCACGCACCAAACGTGCGGGTCGTGCCGCCAAACGACAGCTCGCAGGCCGGGCCTGCCTCCTCGATCGCCTCGACGCGAAAGATGGGCGAGTCCGCAATGAGCTTGCCATAGACAGCTGGGTCGGCGGCGCCCTCGTCAAAGACCGCGATGCGGAAGCCGAGGTTCCGGTGCTCCGTGCAACCATAATAGACCGTGTCAGGAGTGTCTTCGGCAACCGTCCAGGACAGCACCCCCGGCTCGGGCGTCGACTCGCTGCAGCTGTTGGTCAGCGTGTTGAAGTAGTCAGGGAAGTCCGTCTCGGGGTCTGTCTCGCCGGTGACGGAGAGCGTGCAGATGGGCGACTCGACCTCGGGCGCAAATGTGCCATTGGTCCGCCGCGTGATGCCTGCAAACACTCTCTCGGCGGCCTGCTCCTCTGGACTGCCCAAGAAAAAGCCGCCATTGGCCGAGTCGGAGATATACACAGGGTGGTACGAGGCCGACACGGCCGGGTTGTCGCCAGTCAAAGTGTTGAACCGGTACGTCTTGCCCCGCTCCACGACAAGGACAGGCACGAGCAGGTCATTGATGTAGTAGGCAATGCCCCACGCCGCCGCACCCGCGTGGATGGCCGCGTACCCGTGGGGCCCCCCGGAAGGCCCAATGACAACGTTGAAGTCTGTCGTATCCGTAATGGCCGGCCGCGACCACGCCGTCACCTCCGCGGCGGGCCCGCCACCCGCCGTCGGCACCAATGCCGAGTCACACTCGTCGGCCGGCGTGCGGCCGAGCTCAATAAACGTGTCGCGGCCGCCCGACGGGTAATCGGCGGGAGACGCGTGAAAGCGGGGCAGACGCGTGCCCTCGTCGAGCGGCCCGAGCGCCCATGAAATGGCCACCCGCACGCCCGCGCCGACCGGCAGCGGCCGGTCGAGGCCGGGTGGCGCCACGTCCGTCGGCGAGACGGGGCGAGAGAAGCGGACGGTCGCCACGTCATTGTCCCGCCCGCCCGTGATGGCCGACACGTCGTCCGTGCCGCCGCCGCCGAGCGAGTCCGTGTCCGGGCACACGCCCGCCCCGTTGGCGTCGCACGGGGCCCGGGAGCTCATGTGAAAGTCGTGGACGGTCGGCGTGCCAGCGTCGTCGACCGACGCAATCGTCACGTCCGAGCCGATCATCCGCGTGCTGTTGGCGTCACCAGAGACGCCGAAGCCAGCCCACTCGTTGGGCGTCATGCGGCTGATGAGGGCAAAGCGCGCATTGGTGCCATTGACGACCCACCGCACCTGCAGGCGGGCGTTCAGCGTCACGCAGTTGGGCAACGGGTCAGGCGTGACTGCCGGTGAGCCACCGCCGCCACCGCCGCCCGCGTTCTCAAAGCAGGTGTACCCGCCCGCAGGCGCTTCGCCAACCGCCGCGTCAATCGCCGCGTGGCGATCCCCAAAGACAACGTTGCCAAAGTCGACGCGGAACTCGTCGCACCAAACAGATAGGTAGTCAATCTTGGTCACGTCCATGTCCGCCGGCAGCTCCAGGCGGACGGTCGTGGTGCCGTCGCCAGCAGGAATCGCGCCATCGGCACAGCCCGGCACCTCCCTGACCCTGACGCCGTTGCTGCTCGGCGTGCCCGTGCCCGCCCAGAAAAAGGCGGCGGGGCCAAGGCCGTCGTACGCAAAGTTGCGCACCTCCAATGTCCGCGCATTGATGGCAACAACGTCGCCGCTGACCGCGTGTTGGATAGTCGAGAGGGAGCCGAGGGCAACTTCGGCGGCCGCCGCCACGTGCGCGGCGGCGGCGGCAACGACGGCGGCGGCAGCCGCCGCCGCCACCGCCCAGGTAGCCCGTCGCCCCATGGTCAGGCAATGCAGGAGCGCAGTGCCACCGGGACGCAGAGTAGAGTGGTGCGTCGGGACTGCAAACGGAGGTGAGAGTAGTGGAGAAGGGGGGGTGGGGGAGGGGAAGGGGGGAGGGAGCAGACACGGCCGTGGTCGACGCGGCGTGTGGCGGGGCACGCGCGCCCCGAACCCTAACCCGATGACTGCCGAGGGGGCACGGCAGTCGGCGGGTGGGGTGGTGATAAGCGCTCACCCCGCCCGTCGAGCGTCCGACAGGGGTGTGGGCGCCCCACCGCGGTGACACCAGCGGCCACAAAAGGAGGGAGCGGGGTGCACTCGTGGCGGCACAGGCGCAACGCCCAGGGCGGCGTTGCGCCGCGGATCTCACAGAGGGGCTTCCAGAGCGGCGGCGGTGCCATCACGCCACTATCCGTCTCGGGGGAGCCTCGAGGGCGGGGACCCCGATAGAACGGAGCGTGGTCGACGAACCGCGTGTGCAGAGGACCGCGTTCAGAGAGAAACACCAAAAGACAGGGGTGCTTTTCTACGGCGGGCGCAGGAGCCTCGCACACGTGTCATATTACGAGCTACTGATTGGGCTGGGCGGCGACCAGTCCAACGGCCATCAAGAACAGAGTGTCACCCACACGGTGCGCTCCTGTCACGCACCGACGAAGGCCCGTGTGTCCTCGATTCACGAAGATCCACGTTTCTCTTCGTCAGTGCTTTGCCACCCTCACTTGTCTGTGACTGCCCTTCCGAAACTCTCCCTTCCCCTGCCATCAGCGATGCCGTCCTTGACGGCTGGTGTCGTGGCGCATGGCCGTCTAGACATGCGGTGGCGATAGGCTGGCGCTGGGCACGGGTCCCGCTCCACGTTCTCCGGTCGTTGTGCGGTCCAGACCGCCGGTACTGTGCAGTACACTGTCAAGTCTGATGCCACGTTGGCGCAAGGTGCCACCACGGTTGCGTCAAACGTCCTGCGATGCTTGCTGTCGCCTGACGTGGGCGGCGCAGTCAGCTCCGCGTATCGCGCTCAGAAAACGGCGCCGTGGCCATGGCAGCATTGAACACAGCTCTGGTTGCATTTGTCTCAAGAACAGCAGCCCAAGCTATTTATGTCCGCTGCAGGGGTCGTACACCATACAGGCAGACCGATCGGTCAGGCTGCAATGTGTATGGTCGTTCCGTCAAAAGCTGGAGAGACCCCGGTCAAGCCAATCGCTGTCTGGGCCAATCAAACGCAGAAAAGCGCCTCTTTGATAGGCCTGGACTCTCCACTTACTGGCGCAACGACAATCAGACCTTGGGATGGAGGACCGCGACCCTCCTTTCCTCGGCGACGAGGCCAGGCACGTCCGTCATGCTCGCTCATGCATTGAGAGTGTCTTGTCAGACAAACGCACCTACAGCCGTTCTCCCAAAAATCCCTCACTGCAACAGTTCCAAAAGTGTTCCAAATCGGCCTCCGTGGGGTCGTAGAGGCCGATTTGGAACTCTTTTGCAACAGTTGGAGTGTGGGATTTTTGGGAGAACGGCTGTACGGTACAGCCCTTTCCGACAACTCTTTCCGTCTGCACCTACTGAAGTAATACTGTAGGTGCAGACTGAAGGAGTAACTGTCTGCACCTACTATTATAGAAACACACAAGAGTGTAGAAGGCCGGGCCCATGTATTTAGTTTCAGTGGCTGCCCTTGCCCTCTGATGTGGATCGCGTTGCAGGCCTGTCACATCTGTACTACTTTCTCTGCCCTAAGAAGACGCTTGCCCGGTATGAGTACGTACGCTTTTGCTGTACCGTTCGCCTAGCTGACGCGCCCTCACCGTGTGGCTCGCCATCCCCGACAGCCCTGTTGAGGAACAACCCGGCAGGTCCTTTGAAGAAACCCTATTCTTTTCTCTTCTTCTGCCTTTCCCTCGCGCCGGGTATCACTGGAGTGAGCGGCCAGAGCCGGGGGCGTGCGCGAGGGCCTGCCGGCCCCACTGCCGCTGCCGCCGGCCGCGGCTTTTCTCCCTCCGCCCCGCGTCGGGCGACGCCCGAGCGGGTTTCTCTCCCGACGGATGTGCGTGTCACAGTGTGACACCCAGTGCTCTCCCGGCGGCGCGCCAGCGGCGGTGGCGTCGCGGCAGTCGCGAGCCCCGCGGGTGGTCGACAGGTCGGCCCAACCCGAACGGCGACGACCTGGCGGGACCCACCGCGACAACTACACAGACAAGTATGTACACAACTTGGATCCATTTCCGTGACGGTGAACACAGACAAGTAGGTACAACCTGGATCAATTCTTTGACGGGTCGCGGTGGGCCGTGCCACCGGCAGACGACGGCTGACGGCGGCCGACGGGCCGTCGGCGTCCCCGCCCGCGCCGGCCGACGGGCCGCCCCGCCCGCGGCCCGCCGCGCCGCGCGGCCCCGCCCCCCCCCGCCATGGCCA
>ENA-ORXR01002421-ORXR01002421.1-marine-metagenome-genome-assembly--contig:-NODE-2421-length-17765-cov-12.184815_pt1 | contig 17765 bp, 28 predicted proteins | sample MGYA00237866_ERZ511479 | MGnify/ENA metagenome assembly ERZ511479 | reverse complement strand
CCCGAGGTTTTGAACCGGCGACCTAGCGGACTGCAGCCGCTCGCTCTCAAGATCAGAAGAACCACTGAGCTATTCAACCAACTCCTGTCCGTTATCAGGCTCTGTGTATGTACTTAGAACGTAATTGTAACCGCCCGGTGTCCCCACAGTCGAGCTCAGGGCACCACTCGGCGCCACCAGCCATGTAGGCTATCTCTACGCGTAGCTCCATAGTAACAGAAGCTTCAGATGGCACCTGGCTGGGGAAGATCTTTCAGTCGTCCGCCGACGCATCTAAAAGCCCGAAGAAGCAAGGGATGGCTCAATGACAATTGTAGCCGGCGCCAGAAAACAGAGTTCAGCGCACCAGGCTCTACGGACCCTTGATCGTCGGCACATCTGTCCGGGAAGGCGCACAGGAAGCTGCGTGCAGCGTTGCCACGGAGTCAGGTAAATCGGCGATGGAGCGGAGGCCGGAGAGGTCCACCAGCGCAAGCACCTTAAGTACACTCGGAGGTTATTTCAGACCACTGCAGCCGCGCTCAGAATGTATTCAAACCGCGGCCGCAATGACTGTTGCAACGGCGTGGATGACCACGTCGACAGCCCTGGGGGCATCAAGTACTACGTGACGAGTCGCAAGGAACTGCATCGTGTTGGCGGTTCAGCTGAACACGTTCTACGCACCGCATCATTTCGTGCGACAAGGGTCAGTTCATGAGGTTTTTCGGTACCGTTTTTCTTGTGCTTCCCGGCCTCCGGAGGTCTTTCTGACAACAGAAAAGGATTCCGAGGGGTCAATCTGGTCTTGGTGGAACTCCGGTGCATCCTGCCTTTGGAAACAGTGGGGATTGGCACGAGTGTCTTCACGTCCATAGCATACTCCCGCTCTGCAATGGGCACTGATACAATCGGCGCTGGGGTTGACTACGACCCATTCAGAAAACGTTTCGGACTCTTCGGAGGGCGGAGGCATGCGCACAGCTCTTTGGCAATGAAACGAGGGCGGTTGCGCCGCACCGCCCAGCCCGCGCACCGCGATTTGTCGCCCGTCGTTCCCATCTCCACATATTTCCTATCACCTCCACTATGCCTTAGCCCCTTCGTCTCTTTGGACGCGCTATGAGCTTAGGCCTTACGCCTATTCGCACTCTCCGCCGGGCCCGGGCCCGATTCAGGAACTGCAAGTGTTAACTCAGGGTGACACTGATCAATTCGGTCCTTGCACGCCCCATTCAGCGCAGATCGGACATTCCTGCAGCTTTCAGCCGGAACGCTTAGTCAGATAAGTGGGTACACAGCACCGGCGGGCGCCAGAAGACGAAAGGGTGGCCTACCGACAGGGCGGTTTTCCTGTCCGCGACGACGCCGTGCGTCAGGTCCGGGCTGACGGTGGAACGCCGCCATTCTGGATTGAACTCTGCAAATGTTGGGATCACGCATGCCCGTCTCTTCTCGGACGGAGCGCGTGCTTAACCTTCAGTCCCTCTCGTCTGTGCCGTACGCGCCCCGTTCTTCTTCCCAACCCTAGACACCAACAACACGTTGGCGCGCGCGGGCGGCCCGCCATGGCTCGAGATGCGCGGGCTCCTCCTGCTCCCTCCTCTGAATCCCGCCCACCGGCCTCGTCGCCGCCCCGCACCCCATCGCCTCCGCGCACCACGTTGCCTTCCCACCCCCCACGCAGATCGGAAACGGGTCGTTTGTCCGATGGCGGGTGATCCTCATCGGAGCGACTGCCACCGCCCCGTCGGCATTCTTCGGGCGCCGCAGCTGCCGGTGGCAGGAGCGGTCGCAAGCGTCGCGCCCCTACCCGTCGTCGGGGGGGGTCTGTGTAGCTCATCACGCGGTCGGTCGCGGCGTGCAAGGTGTTCCAGTCGTTGTTGGTGGGCACTTAAGGTAGACGCGCGCGCTACAACGCCAGAACCGACAACACAATGCTGGAGAGGCTCAACGATCAGATCCTAGAGCAACTGCGTAGGGCGGCGCGGAGCGCGCTCTTCGACGTGTCGGGCATCAACAACAAAGCCAAGAGCTGGACAAGGTCCTGGCACGTGGTGCACGGCTCCGCGGACGGAAATCGCAGCCGTGGTGGGACGGCCGAAGACATCAAAACCATTACGGGTACGCATCGCATCGCAATCGTAGGGTGGGTGGACCTAGGGCTGCGGCAGTGCGCTCGCTCGAGCCAGATGCTTATCCCCAGGTCCCAGGTGTTATGACTGGAAATTCGACCTCCGAAGAAATCGGCGAAATCACCATCAGCGTGAAGCAGACGACGAGGTGAGTACAGCGCACCCGGGCGCGTCACGAACGGAGACGATCCGGCGCCTCGGCGGCCCTTCAAAGTGTTGTCGGGAGACGGCTCATCGACTGAGCCGAACTCGGCTCGACCCGTCGAACCAGTAGGCCGACTGGTCCGGCCAAAATAGACTTCGCATCGCAAAAACTTCCCATCATCAGAAATCATCATCGACGTGAAGCAGACGCCGAGGGGAGTACAGCGCACTAAAGGCCTATTCCATGCATTTACGCGTATGAAGAAGTAGTTTTGCCTGCTGTTCCCCACGTTGCTTGGCCATGAGGAGCTACATAACTGGTCTCTGTGGCATAGGTACTCAGAGAAAAAAAAAAGGCGGTCAAAGGGTGCTGTAGACCTGAGATGTGCCTCGGTGATACTGACACCAAATGATTGTACTTCGATTAGCGGTGCTACGTCAGTCGCTGCTCAGATCTCGTGCCTGGAACTCGTCTGTCTCGCGATGGAAACGAGTCCGTTCTGTTCGTGGCTGCAGGCCACAGATTGACGCCCGGCGTGCCTCCATCCCCCTCCTGTATTTCGTGGCGACTGGCGCCACCTGACACACGAATCCGAATCCGGCGCCTGCCTCTGATGCGATGCTGTGCTGACGCTTGGGGGGGGGAGGGGAGGGGGGCCTCCGCACACTTCGAATGAGAATCACTGCCTCATCTGTGAGCTCCCGCACGACGCGCACGCGCGAGGTAGCAGTCACACCGCGAACTGCAGCCGCGCCGACTCGGGCGGCTGCGGCCGCCGTCACGCCATGGGAGGACGTCACCGTACCACGAGCAGGGTGGCGCACGTGGGGAGCCATGACGGTGGGCAGTGACTAGGCGCGTGAATCGCGGCAGCTTGCGCCCGCCAAGCCAGCCGAGAAGAACAGTACGTCAGTCGGCCTGCTCGGATCAAAAAGGCGCCACGTTCGACGGAGTGCGACTGGAATCCGCGCTCAGAAAAAAAAAAGGGCGCCACTCCCGACAAACGAGCAAAGAATCACTGCCGGGCTTGTAGCCCCCCCATCCAATTTCCGATTAATCCGATCTGGCATTGCTTGGAACTGCGCTTTTTCTCGGCTGGTTACGAGCATCACCAGCCCCCCACCACCACGGCCCATGCGCTCGAACGGCCAAGAATGCTGTCCGCACAAACCTGCAGTACCTATGACACGCATTTTGTCGCCAGGCCACGTCGAAATGCTGCCTGCACCGTCTCCAGCGGGCGCCCTATTGCAGAAAATGCCGTTCATCACAACGGTGGAATGCAAGAAAAACCTCTATCTCACCCGCCGATCGTCGTAGCTGCCTGAACGTGTGTCATAAAACTGCTGATGAAGTGGGCTCCAGGCTGCATCCATGATGAGCAAAAACGCTTGAGCCATTGCTGAGTTCTGGGGTCCGCAATATGGGTCGCCCCCATGCGCCTTAATGCGTGGAATCGACCTTTGGGTGCCGCTCCGACAGGAGACGATCCGGCTCGTCGGTGGCCCGTCAAAGTGTGGTCGGAATCCCGGTTCATCGACTTAGCCGACATCGGCTCGACCCGTCAGACCAGTAGGCCTACTGGTTCGGCCACAACCAACTTGCACCAAAATCAACAGGGGCGACCACTGCTAAACTGCGGCTGCGCCACTGGACGCCCCCAGTGGCGCGGCAGCGCACCAGGACGGTCCCAATCGGCCGTCCCCCGAGTCGGCGCCCCGCGCAACCGCGCCCCATTTCTGGCTCCACGCAAGTGGATGGTAGCGCAACCGTCCACAGCCGACGCCGGCCCGCCGCAACGTCGACGGAGGTCTCAGCCACGAAACCGGCGCTGCGCCACTGGACACCTCCAGTGGCGCCATGGCGCCGCAGCACTCCCCCGATGGGGGGTCGCCAAGCTAGGTGACCCGCGCAACCGCTCCCAGGTCTTCACAAACCCCAACGCCAGCCTGGAAAGCCGTGAGGGCCGGCGACGGCAGCGGCCTGGTGAGCCCGTCCGCCGGCATTTCGGCCCTCGGTAAAAAGTAGAACGCCGCATCCTCGCGCGCCAGGTAGTCGCGAACCATGTGGTAGAAGACGTCGACATGCTCGGTCCGCCCCGTCGCGTCGGGGTTGTTCACTAGCAAGAGGCACGATTGGTTCTCCTCTCCCATCGGCACGGCCCCGACCTCAGCGTCCAGCTCAAACAGCAGTTTCCGTAGCCACAGTGCCTTCTTAGTCGCCTTCGCGGCGGCCACGTTTTCAGCCTTGGCCGTCGATGTCGCCACCATCGACTGGCGCTTGCTCGCCCACAAAAAGAGTCCGCCGTTGAGCGTGAAGACGAAGCCTGTTGTCGAGCGGCGGCCGTCGATGTCGGCCGCCCAATCGGCGTCAACATACCCTTGTAGCGCGTCGTTGGCGCCATACATCACACGAATGCGAGTAGTCCCGCGAAGGTACCGGAGCACACCCTTGGCCGCGCGCATGTGGTCCTGCTCAGTTCATGACATGCAACGCGAGAGCACGCCCACGGCAAAAGCAATGTCCGGCCTCGTCGTCGTTGACAAGTAGAGTAAAGAGCCTACCAGCTCCGCGTACCGGTTGCCGTCGGGAAGAAGGTTCTCCCCCGTCTTGCTCTGGTTGACGCCCGACGACATCGCCGTCTTGCTGGGCGTGCATGTGTCCATTTTAAACGCCTGACGCAGCGCCATGATGTGGCCGGGGTTACTCAGCGTGAGTTTCTTAGCCCTTTTATCGCGTATGACCTTCATGCCAAAAACTTCTTTGCCCTCCCCCATGTCGAGCTTCTCGAACTTCCTGGGACGCCCTTCTTGACGGCCTCCACGCCAGCAAAGCTCTCGCCCGCCACAATCAAGTCGTCGACGTACACGAGGATGAAAACGCGTCCGTGCACAGGGTTGTGCCACTCGTAAAGGCACGGGTCTACCGAAGACCGTGTGGCTTTCATCTGATCGAGCTCCTTGTTGAGCTTTATGACCCACAGCCGCCCCGTTTGCTTGTTCCCATACATGTCCAGGTTCAGCCGGCGTGGATCCGCAGGCTCCCCAGACTCGACACAGTCAGGGAGCTTGATGTACACCTCTTTGTCCATATGCGCGTCGAGGAAGGCTGTCTTGACGTCAACGTGGTTGACTTCCCACCCGTTGGCTGCTGCTAGGGCGAACAGGAAACGTGACGTCGCCGTGTTGGGTACCGGCGCCCACGTCTCGTCGAAGTCGGGCCCAGACGCTTGCTTGAGACCTTGGGCCACCAGCCGCGCCTCATGGCGCGTCTTCTTTCCTTCCGCGTCGTGCTTAATGTCGAACACGAGACAAGTCTTGACAGCCTTGTACGGCGTGTTGCTGCCATTGATCGTGGACCACGTGCCGAGCGTCTTGTGCGCCGCCACTTCGTCTTTGATGGGCTGTTTCCACAGCAGCCAGTCCGGACGAGCGCGTGCCTCTTTCTCGTTGGAAGGGGGCTTGGTCAAGTCGCAGCCATCTTTGGCCGCCGACTCGGCCCCGCTGGTCAGGTATGCCTTGGGGTCGATCTCCCACCAGGTCAGTTTGAGGGCTGGCCTACGCGTAGAGCTACGAGGCCCCGGAGCCGCATTGTAGACTTCCGAGGAAGCGTTACCGACCGAAATCATGGAATCATTCTGACTCTGACGTTCTTCGTCGGTGTTGTCGCCAGAGAAGCTGTCAGGAGCGCCGTCATCCTCACTCTCGGTGTCTTCGACGGAAACATGCTTCTACCCGACATCTCCTTCGGCATCCAGCATGTCCATTGACCCGTGCACGCCTTCTTTGTTGTCGCTGTCGTCGGTCATCGTCAGCTGAGGACCAGCGCTTGAACCGTCGGCCGACGTCCCGGCCTTGGCTGGCTTCTTTTTCATAAGGATGTCCCGACGCTTGAAGACATTGTTTGTCCCGTCCTCGAGGATGCGGTAGGCCTTTCCACCAACCGTGTATCAGACAAAGCGACCCACGTCGGTCCTCGGCTCCAGCCTGCGCTGCTGCTTCTTGGGCTTGAGCGCCCAAGCTCAGCTTCACCAGACGCGGAATCCTAACACGTTAGGGATTCGCCCCGTCAGCGCATCCAGCGGCGTCACGTCTAGCCCCTTCGTGGGCGACCGGGTGAGGACATGGACGACGGAAGCCAGGGCCTCAGCCCACAGCTCCTCTTCCGCCCCGGCATCGAGCAGGGCAGCACGCACGCGCTCCATCAGCGTGCGGTTGACCCTCTCTGCCTTCCCGTTCTGCTCCGCTTTTCACTGCGCCGTTTTCTCAGACGTGATGCCTTTGTCCTCGTACCATGCAATCAGGTCATTGGTGAGGCACTCCTTGGCACCGTCGTGACGGACGCGCTTGATTTCAACCCCAGTCAACGTCTCGCGCTGCTTGATGCGCGTCTTCAGCACTTGTGACGCCATCCCCTTTGTCTTAATGGGCGTCGCCGTGATGAAACCAGTGCTGTCCTCGAGCGCCGTGATGATTTAGGTGGAGCCACCCAGTGACTCCGTGAGAGGGCCACCCATGTCGGTGTGGACCAACTCGCACTTAGTGGTCTTGGTCGAAGACTGCGGATGCGGCGCCTGTACCACCTTTCCATCCACGCAAGGCACACAGACAGTGCCGACCACACGCTCAGCGTCAGCCACCGACGATGGCATCCCATCGACCATCTTGAGCGCCCGCTGGAGGTTTTCAATCCCCAAGTGGTTGAAACGGCGATGCCAAAGCTGTTCTTCCCCTGCGATGCGCGTGGACGCCGCGTTCGCCGACATCTTAACCGGCGTCACCTTGAGCACACAATACTCCCGGTCGTTGACCTTTCCAACGACCGAGGCCTCGTCAAGCACGCCGCTCGCACGAACGGCGTCCGCGTCGCTGAGGATGTAGCAGGCGTTCCCGAAAAACACCACGGCACCTCTGCTGCGGTCAACCGCCCATACTGACAGCAGGTTTCAGGTCACGTCCGGCGCCAGCAGGGCCTCGGCTAAGACAATTCCCGACTTTGTGCTCCCCTTTCCAACGTCCATTGAGACGTGGCCGTGCCCTTTAATTGGGACTTCGTCGCCATTGGCCAAGGTGACCTTGGCCCCGCTCCCCGCCGCCTGGACGGTTAAGCCCTTGTCCTCGGCGGCCATGTGGTTGTTCGCTCCGGAGTCGAGCACCCAGGTCGACGACCCGCTTGTGCTACCGTGATCCTTGCTGGAGCTGAGTTGACCGGCCGAAGCAGTGTATGCCAGAGCGGCACCCGTGTGGGGCCCGCCCCCATGGCCGCTGTCACGGCGGCCGCCACTGGGCTTGTTCTTGCCCTTGGCCTCGTCAGCCTCCCGCTTGTAGCAGTCACGATTCATGTGCCCCTTCTTGTCGCAGTAGTAGCACACGACCGACTCCTTGTCACACGGCTTCTTTGGCGCCGCCACCGTGACGGCTTGCGCGACTTGACACCACCATCTGGCGTCAATGAACCCCCAGCAATGTTCCGCTGCTCGACTTGAAGCAGCGTACCTGTCCTGTCCGACATGACCAGCTTGACGTCCTTGTTCTCCAAGACCGTCCTGAGCATCCCGTACTCGGACGGAAGCCCCGACAAGACACGCAGCGCGAGCGTGTTGTCGTGCGCCGGGTTTCCGAGCATGGCTAGCTCGTCCCGGAATATCTCAGAGCGCGACGCGAACTTGATGATGATCTCGTCGTCGCCCTCCTTCCAGGTGCTCATCTCGTCCATGAGCCGAAGCATCTGGGCGCTGTCGCGCGCTTCGGACATGACCCTGAGCGCGTCCCGCGCCTCCTTGGCCGTGTCGACCGAGGTCACCGTGTTAAGATGCACGGGCTTAACCGACATCTGGATGGTCGCAAGAGCCGCCTCCTTCATGGCGTCCCACTCTTCGACCACCGGGTCGGCCTTATTGTCTTCGGACCCAGAAGCCGGACGGTCCGTCACAACGGCCTTCCACAGCTTCTCCTTCTTTAGCTGCGCACGTTGATACGCCGCCCGCACTTTGTAGTCGTCGTCCAGCAGTGCAAACCGCGGGCCGCCAAAGCGGCCGTGGTCCGACATGTTGACGACCGTGGCACCGACCAGCACCGCTCTGTCGACGCTAGAGGCTGTACCTGCCCGTCCGTCGCCGGAACACGCCACGACCCGAGCAACGTCGTCCTCCTCGCGAACGTAGGAAAGAACGATGACGACGACCAGCGACAACTGGGCCCAGAACTCGTGAAGCGGGAGGTAAGTGGGTGGATGCGATGCTTTACTTGCCACCGGCCTGAGGCGCGAGGCCAGCAGCCTCCTACCCCCCCCGTGGGCCCCTCTTTCAACGTCCTGGAGGCACACCCCCGCCAACGCAGGGACAGGGCCCACGAAGCACCTGCCGAGGCAGAGCTCCCTCCCTTGGAGGATACATGCTCTCACCACCCCACAAAACGCGACGCCCCTCAGGGAGCCCACGAGAATCTCCCCGAGCTCAGCTCCGAAATGAGCTCCCCTCGAGATACAAGCACACGTAATTACACCACCCTCATACAGCAATGCATGTCAAAGGCACAGACAAACAAGCCCGTGACCGCATGAGTACTCCTGGAATTATACAGGCAGCCCGGGGTGGCTCCGACGTACCAGCGCGGGCTTGGGGGGCTGCCTCAACAGGGCCCTCATCCCGCGGCCTTCTTCCTTCCTTTCAAGACACTGACCGAGGAACTCCGTAGGACTGCCCGTGGAACGACGCCAGTGCCCGCGGAGACCCTAAACGGGGCGCATGCCCTGGAGGCGCTGTCCATGAGGCCAAAGGTCCTCTCTCCCGCCCTCCGTCCCCCCTTTTCGCATGGGCAGCAACTACCTAGCACCCGCGCGCTAACTTTTGAAATGCCGCCGCGTCTTTCTTCTGCGCACCTCTCGTCAGCGCCCGTCTACAAGGATTTTCGCGCTGCAGCCACCCCGGGACGGGGTTAAGGCTGGGATTGGCGGAAGAATATTTGAGCCGTCGTAAGGGGCAGGCGCGGGGGAAAGCCGGTGAGGTATTTCTGGTCAGACAATCCAGCAAGGCATCTGCGAGTCTGCTTCTTGGCGGCGGAAGGGATCGCGTCGCCGGGTTTCAAGTCCCTCAGATCTACAGAGATACCTGCACACATATCACAGCTCTGTAACAAGCGCGACAGGCCCATCAAATCGTTTATGGTGGGAGCTCACTCTTGCAAGCGCGCGGAGAGGACGACGTGGTTGCATACCCATGTGGCCGGGACAAAGCCACACGCGTACGCCGCTAGAACTGCATGGACGGCGCAATGGCGCACGGCTCTGACTCCGATGCCGCCCTCTTGTCTCGATGCTGGCAGCTGCTGTCACCTTCCCTGTCGACAGCACCAGCCATGAAGATGTTTTGGTTTCATTTCACTCGATCCAAATAAAGAACCCAGTAAGATGGCACGACCCCCGACGTAGGTTAGCAACAACCTGCTGAGCAAGGCTGAACGGGCAGGTTTTGCTGTCACCCGGGGTGAACTCAATGGGTTCTCGAATCGTCCCCTGGACTTCCAGCACTGCCCCTCTCCCACCGCCTCACACCACGACCGTCCGACAGCTGCCTACATGCACCCCTTCCCCCACCCCAACCCTCCCCAAATCCTTTGATCTCAACCCCCCAGCTCCCTCCACGGCCGAAGCTGCGATGCGTTGGCTCCATGACCGCATTTTTCTGTTTTCCATATGGTCGGGTGGGGACTGTGTCCGCCGGGGTCAAGCTGTCTCGACAGCGGCCGTTGTCAACAGGGGCGGACCTTCCCTCTTCCACGGCATTCCATTTTGTGCGAATGAGCGGTCCTGAGAACGAGTGCTCCGCGGTCTCCGTCCTCACCCGGCACGTCGCAGGGAGTGGCACATCCGCATCTTCAACGGTCAGGGGCGGGAGCGGCATTCCTGCGCCCCACCATCGCCCACACCCCCATTGCCGCCCGCTTCATCCACTGGCAGCCGGCGACCGCCTCCGTCGCCCAGCTTCCGCCTGCGCCTCCTCCAACTCCGCCGGCGCTGCCGCCGCCGCCACTGCCGCCTCGTCCGCCGCTACCGCCGCCGCCCCTGCCGCCGCTGCCGCCACCACCACCGACTTCGCCGCCGCTGCCGTCGCCGCCATCGCCGCCTACGGCGGCGACAGCGGCGCCGCCACCGGCGCGCGCACGCCGACCGCCTCCGCAGCGTGCACTCCGACCGCCTCCCCAGCCGCGTCTGCGACGGGCGAGAGTGGTCCGGTCCCGTCTTCGTTGTCTGCGTGAGACGTGGTCCCCACGCCTCGCGTTGCGCCGAGCGACGGCTACGCTATCGCCAGCAACAACGTCCAAGCAATAAAAGGAAACGAAGGTTGAAACCGGGTGTATACCCGAGGTTTTGAACCGGCGACCTAGCGGACTGCAGCCGCTCGCTCTCAAGATCAGAAGAACCACTGAGCTATTCAACCAGCTCCTGTCTGAACATGAGACCTATAGTGTGCTCTTATAACGGTACGATGACCACTAGGTTTCCGCAAAGTGGAGCTCAGGGCACCACTCGGCGCCACCAGCCATGTAGGCTATCTCTACACGTAGCTCTGTAGTAATAGAAGCTTCAGATGGCACCTGGTTGGAGAAGATCTTTCAGTCGTTCGCCGACGCGTCCAAAAGGCCGAAGAAGAGAGGGATGGCTCAATGACAGTTGTACCCGTATCCAGAAGAAGACTTAAGGGTACCACCAACGTGATCTTCGGCGCACCTCTCCAAGATGCTGCGCAGAGGGCGGCGTGCGGCATTGAAAGGTAGTCAGGAAACGCGACGATGAGGTGGAAGCCGGTGAGGTCCACGAGCGGAAGCACCATTGGCACATACAGAGGCTTGGATAGGAAACAGCCGCGGCGCTCAGAATCTGTCAGACTTGCTGTACTACCGACGGCTGCTACTGTGTGGAGGGCTACGCCGTCTGCCTCTGTCACATCGAGCACAACTCGAGGGCACCCAGTCTGTAAGACTCGTGAGGCCACGTGGCCTTTCAAAAGTAAACTGGGAAGTCGATGGTGCGGGAGACTGCCTCGGTGAGGACGATCGTCACGACGGATGCGGGGTCAGAGGACCTCAGCAGGTGCGACGACGGTCGGAGTGGTAGAAACAGGTCACGAGCAAATAGGCTGTTTTCTGCTACTGAGGCTATCTCTCTCCGTTCTCCTGGAATAGTTAAAGTGTGCTGGAAACGTTACCCTCCTTAGGGCCCCAAAGTAAACCCCGGACATACATGCGCTCGTCTCCGGACAGTGCGGCGCCAGAAACGCCAAGAACAGAAGGAGGTGTGCGTGTGTCGCCAAAATACAGCACATGATAGGCCAAGAACAAAGGCAACCGGGGGTGTACCGCCAGAAGGCTGCACCAGAGTGTTTAAAAACCTAAATACAGAAGCATGGAAACGCATCAGGCCTGCGCTACGAATGCCAAAGACTGGGGACACATTGGACCGTGCGGCGCTCGAAAACCCCGACAGCAGGGCGTGACCAGTTCCGCCCTGTTGTCCTCCGATCGCCATAAAGTACTTTACGGGACGCTGATATTGCTGTCGCATCGCATATTGGCTACAAGACTGATACCGACTCCCATTCTTGTCCTTGAACTGACGCCGATAACTCCAGAGCCAGGCGCCGCATCAGGATCAGTCAGCGGGGCGCTAGGTTGCCCCATTCCGGATCAGGGTCATCGTCGTGTTCATAGCTTCCACAAAGATTATGGATGCCGCCGCAGCGGATGATGGGCGCGTACACATGGTCACGAAGAAAGCGTGCCACTTTCAGATTGATGCTTAACATGGATGAAACGTTGAGAGTATGTGGCCACGTGGCGTGAAGGGCCAGTGGCCTTACGCCAACGCCAGAAACTGCATCGTGTCGCAAGTGCGTCTGCATGCGAGCTCTTCGCTTCACTAGGCCGAGATGTATGCCACCTGGACGGCGATGAGTCCAAGGTGACATGGAAAAGTACCTGGTCCTGGAACTACTCGCGTACGCGCCTCCGTACATTGGACTGAATTCAAGGAATCCTTTCGCCAAGTCCTGTGCACTGTCAGTGATCTCGGGCAGTAAGAAGACCTCCAGTGCCTCACTCTGCGCGTTAGCCACGGGCACAACCAGCATGGACTGCTTCAAGACGCGGGGTGAGACGAGTCCTCGCAGAGTCGTCCCTTGCACTCTACACTGCTTCAGGAGCGGTTCGAGCTGCACTCGCACCATGCTCTGATCGCGGCATGAATGCCAGGACATGCGCGTTAGAACAGATTACTGGTGCGTGGCATCCGACCTCCTCGTTGCGGGCAGTGGCGAAGCTACTATTTTCCGTCAGCGCCGCGAGCTCTGAGAAAAGATCCTCAAATATCGCAGCTACTGATTTCGTTCCTGTCCACAGCGCCCTGTACCGCGTCAGCGCTCCCTCGGCATCGCGCTTGATATCGAGCTCGATGTGAATTCTGATCGTCTTTTGCTTCTTGTTGCTCACCTTGGTCTTGGATCAGATTCCGAGTTTCTCGCGCGAAACGACCTCGTCCTTGATGGCGTTCTTCCACAACGTCCAGTCAGGAAGGGCACGCGCCTCCTTCTCGTTTTCACGCGGCTTGGTAAAGTCCCACAAATCCTTGGACGCCGACTTGGCACCACTGGCCAGGTACGCCTTGGGGTCCTTCTCCCACCAGGATACTTTGGGGGCTGTCCTACGTGTAGAGCGACGAGGCCCCGGAGTGGCACTATCGATATCCACGGGAGAGTGAGCAACTGCGAGAAACCATTCATTATCACCCTGTATTTCCTGGTCGTCTTTGTCTTCAGCGAGAGGGTCAGTATCATCGTCTTTATCTCTCTAGGAGGCCTCTCCAGCACGTTCCTTCTCCCTGAACTCTCCTTCGGCATCGAGCATGTCCGCCGCCGCCGCCCCCGCCCCCTCCGCCGTCGTCACCGTCAACAGCACGCATGCGCGGGTGTGTTGTGGATAACGAAGACTGCGGGATAGGATGGCGCAGGCCCCCCAGGCTGACTCTCATGCAGCGAGGCGCGGCTCTCGTGCCTCCAGATAGCAAATAGCGGCTCGTAGCTTGTCGGCAGGATGAGAGCAAAACGGCTTGAAAGACCGCACGATGTGTTCGATGGCGAACGCCACGCACGGGCGCAAACGCCGTCGGTCGGCGCTTGACAGCCCCAAGCGGTCGTCCATAAACACGTCGATCTTGAGGATGGATGGCTTATGTGCCGCCAAAGGGCGGTCACCGCCGAAGTAAATCCCCCCACCGCCCATTCGTTAGACGGCGGGCGACAGGTCCACCGACGGCAGGACGATCAGGATGGAGCGCGGGACGAGGAGGGGCTGTACCAGGGGGGGGGTGGGCAGCAGAGGGGGGGGCGGCACCGCGGGGGAGCGGGTCACCAGAAGGGAGGGGAATCCCAGGATGAGGGGGGGGCCCAGGAGCAAAGCTCGTGCCACCTGTTCGGGGGGGGGGAGCGCTGGACCCTGTGCCCGGCTGCACTCGCAGCCCCGCGCCCCCGCTGGCCGTCTTCAAAGCGGCGGCCTTCAGTGCAGCTGCCAGCAAAACACTCATGTCTGCAATATGTTCAACAACAAAACGCGAGCCACAGCCATCAACATGATAATCTAGAGCGCGTTCGACAGAGAGCGAAATCGACGGCACAAAAAGCAGGGAGTCCTTCCACTCGATAGTGGCAAGCAACGGCCGCCCGGAGAGCGAGGTAGAAGAGTAGGTGGTGCGACACAGACCTGTGTGGATCCTCGTGGATCGGCGGGTACCCGCGTGGGACTGGCGACGAGGCACCATCGTGGATGAGGGCGACAAAGAAAAGAAGACCCCAAACAACGGCCGGTTGCAGCACACGGGCAGGCCTGCACACCAGCGTGTGCATGGTGGTGACGGCGACGAGGCAGGCTGGATGGTGGTGTTCCTTTCACACCGCCACAACAAGGGGGTGCACATAAATGTTCTGGCAACACTTTTTAATTGCGTCGTGGCCACTAAATACTTCCAAGTATACACAGCAAAATCCTCGTAGCTGACCAACAGCCAGTGGCAAGTTGCTCTGCGGACCAACCGACCCGCGGTCCCCCTTTCCCCCCCAGCATCTACCTCAACCCTTCCCCTCCGACGTCATTTTTTCCCGCTTCCAAACATCGCCCGTCATACGGCGGCAACCGGGAAAAAGAGGATCAAAGGGGGGGGGGGGGGTGGAAAAACCAGGTATTTCCCCGGTGCTCAAGACGTCCCGCGTATACAACACGACGTGCCTACCCCTGACAAAGAGACTACCCACCACGGCATCAATGGAGAGCACATTGACGTGTCGCATGGCTCCCCCAGGACTCGTAAAGCACTCAGTATTGCGCCGCCTCTGTGCCAGCCCGGAAGCTCCGTGGATGTCCGCCGAAGACTTGATGCACTCGATGTACGTGATCGCCATGGGGGCGTCGTCAATCATGGCGAGCACGTAGTGGTACACAGCCCCATACACGTTGACGGGCACGCGCACTTCTTCCGTCCCCTGCCTGGCCGATTGCTGCAAAAAGGGGCTCACTCTCACCAGGTGGTCTCGCCTCCTGTCTCCCGCCTCCTCCGGTGACGACAGCGTCCCCGCAATATGTCCATTTGACAACCGAAGGCGGAAGTATTTCTTGGCAATAATTTGCTCCGGAACGTTGGAGGCGCCTTCCAGACGCAGAACCGCCGTCATACGTGTCAGCTCTTCGCCAATCAGCTCAGCCGCCGTTCTCATCTAAGGCAGACGATCCACCTTGGGTTCCTTAGAAAGTGAAAAAGTTCCAGCGGGATCTTGATTTTCGCGACGAATCGGTTCTCCTATCGCACACAGCTGCAAAGATGGTGTTGCTGGGGTTGTTGGGCCGCTCTTGGTTGATCATAGTGACCACGATTTTTTCGGAGCCCGGGTCACCGCCCTTGTCCAGTCTGACCGTGATGTGTACGTCAGGGACCGTTTGGGGAGGGCGTCCGCCCCACGCCCCAGGATCAAAGTCATTGGGGACGGTGGCGTCCTCGGCTCGAAGGGGCTCGTGGTCGGGGCCGTAAACAGAACGGTCCACAAACTGGCCAGCGTCGCACAGGGCCGTAACGCGCTCCTGCACGGCCAGCACCAAGTTTTCCAGATGCGCCCCCGTGCTTGTGACTATCACCTCCTTGACTGGAGAGGATGCAAGCTCCCGCTTCGCAGCGCGCTGTACATGGCAGATGGCCAGCCCGCTCTTGCTTCCACCCAGCGCGTGGCGCAACTTGCTGAATGTGGACCAGCTTATGCCCAGTTTAACAACCAGCCCCACCTGCTGCCGCACGGACAGACCGCCGACCTCAACGGGGCTACCAGGGGTCCCAGACATTTCGTCTGCTTTCCACTTGGTCGCACCAGCCGATACCAGCTGCTGCCGCGCTGCTGCCCTCCGCTTGTTTTGTTGGCTATTTTTAACAACCACCTTCAGAGGTGACACTTTCCGCACGTACACGCGTTGACGTCCGTTATTGTGATGAAAACAGATCTCATCTTGGTCGCTGCTCAGCAAAATCACCGACGCAATGCGCCCGAGAATGGGCGCATATCCGACGCCACCCGACACCAACTAATCCAGGAAATCCTGGCATCTTGAATTAGCGTTTGCTTGACCCGCTGGTGAGATGAGATGCGGAATACCTCCGACTTCTACTTTTGGGGTGGGTGAATCCAGCATCATCTTGGCATGGAGGTGGGCCTCCAGGTGACGCACACGCGCAACGGCCTTGGCGGCTGCCGCCACGGCCTCACGCTCAGCGCGTCGCGCCGTATCAGCGTCGAGCCTTGCCGACGCGCAAGAGGGGCACTCGGCCACGCTGCTACGGATGACCGACGACCCTACTGCAGGTGCAGGGAGAGTAGAGAGGGAGCAAGGAAGGCACGGTGGGACTGCTGCAGGGTCGGAAGTCGAAACCAGCCGCGGCAGACGCACCCGCTTACTGGCATACGGGGGCAAATCTGGGGGAAACTGGAGTCCCGGAGCGATCGGTGCGGGGTTATCAGAGGCTGACTTCTTGGCAGCCCGCTTCCGCCTTGAGTAGCAAGAATCGCAGCTGCCGCGCCTGCATGCAGACACTGGGAGGCAGGCCACGCGCCAGCGATCTGACCCTTGTGGGCTCTGTATCGCCTCTGCTCGCCAATTGGCCATGCCGGTGCTCTCCTTGAGAAAAAGAGAGCCACAACCGACGCACTTGTAAGCCCATACAGACCCGTCAAATGATGTGGGGACGTCTTCTGCGGTAGTCCTGTCGGAATAGACGTACTCGAGGGCAGCATCGAGGCCAAAGGAGCATCTGGAGCGTGGGGGAGCGCGAGCAACCGTCAGCCATATGTGTCTGCAGCACAGATGAAACAGACAGCGCCAAGGGGGTCATAGAGGCGTGCATACACTCTGTGTACAACTCTTACCTCCCGCAAAAAGACGCAGAATAGTGACTTACATGCCGCAATCCTTCGTGTCGACCACCCTGAGAACCTCCGATCGGCCACGGTTGCAGGGGAGGGGTGTGTGGAGACCCGTGGTGCCAACAGATGGCGCGGTCTGGGCAGGGAGATGCAAGCCATTGTGTTAATGAGAGACGAACGACTCCGATCGAAACACAGCTTTGTCGAACCCCCGTCAGAGAGGCTGATGTGGCAGGGTCGCATTTGGGTCGCGACCCAAATGGATTTTGACCACTCAGTTTTCGGCACGTTGCATCACCGTTTTCAGTGCGTCACTGTCAGTCTCAGACCCAGAAGAGCCGGCTTGACTAGGCGTGGGGGGCGCTCGCGCCCGCGCCGCGTCGACCGCCCGTGGTGGTTGGCCCCTGCGCAGTGGGGGGCTTAAACCGTGTACCTTACAGATCTGCGAATCCTCTGCAGTGGCGTGTTGCAGCCTGCTTGCAGATCTGGGAAAGTGGCCGCTCTGCGGAGGAGCTCTCTGTCGTGCATTTATGCAAAACATTGGGGGTCCGGTGCTTTTATTTTACGGAAAGCACCGTAACGCTGCGAGGGTCTGATGCGAAAACGGTCCAGCATGATCCGCCGTTTTTTTTTTGCCTACGACAAGCCTTCATTGTTTTTCGGCCTGCAGAAAACATGCTGGCAGATTGCTAGACTTCTGCGGAAGCCCTGTCGCAGAAGAAGCTCTTCTGCGCCGGATCTGTTCGAACCTTGCACTGAGTCACGGGTAGTATTTCGCGTTTCCGGGTAGTAATTCGAAATTGCTCGACACACAAGAGATCAGAAATAAGAGCAAGACTAAAGTCAATCTCATCTTATTAGTCCTATGGAAAAACGGCCCTGGTTCCGGCGCATGTACACCAATCAGCCCCAAACTTTGTAGAAGTATCAGAGGGTGGCCCTTGGGTCCTCAGGAGAAAAAACGGAGGAAGAAGCGCAGCAGGTCCCACTCGTTGGTGCCCACTTCCGCATTCGTATCGATCAGGGACATCCGATCCGCCCGATTCTCGACAGCACCCGA
>ENA-ORXR01002420-ORXR01002420.1-marine-metagenome-genome-assembly--contig:-NODE-2420-length-17766-cov-12.563344_pt1 | contig 17766 bp, 16 predicted proteins | sample MGYA00237866_ERZ511479 | MGnify/ENA metagenome assembly ERZ511479 | reverse complement strand
AGGAACGACGTTATCCCGGTTTGTTATATCTGTGCGAATGAAGCGAAGGCCGTTTCCAATCGGCGCAGGGCGCATAACCAAACGTGTATGCTGGCCATTATGCAAAGCCACACTCGCTGTCACGGCAGGCGCGCGCAGAGTGGATTGGCGACGAATATTTAGATTAACGATGTTGGCACCAATTTGACTCATATGGTTTAGCTATAAGCCATTCTTTATATCAACAAGAAACGCTCCGTGACGGAATGTTTCACATTATGACAAAAAAGCCATCCTAGTGATAGAATGGCCTCTAATTCATTGCTTTTGCAGAAGTATTTAGCGGTTTTGACGTCGCAAAAAGCTTGGAATTTCCAACTCATCATCTGATTTTGCTCCGAAAAGATCACCACTTGGGGCCGGACGGCTCTGTACTGCCTGGCGAGGCGCAGGTGCAGGCGCAGCCGATTTACGGCGTCCAAAGAAGCCGAATGGGTTGCGAGCCGGGCTGGCCGGGGCAGCTTCAGGAATTGGCGCAGGCTTCGGCGTAGGCGCTTGCGGCTCTGGCGCAGAATAGCCTTCCGGTTGGATACGCGGCGGGTATGGCTTCGGGGCAGTGTAAGGCGGCGGCGCATTTACGGCGGCGGCTTCGGCTTCCCGATCGAATTCATAAGTTTCATAGGCTTTGCGTGCCTCCGCCTCTGCAGCCGCTGCAGATTGAGCGCGCTCATGCACGCCTAATTCGACAACATTCGGAGCCAGAGGCTTCTCTACTTCACGGGTCGTGAACGGTGCAGGCACAGCGGCAGGACGCGCGACAGCGTCAACGCCGGTTGCGACGACTGAAACGCGTACAATTCCGTCCAAATCATTATCCAATGCGGAACCGACAATAATATTAGCGTTCTCATCAACTTGATTGCGAATAAGCTGCGCAGCCTCGTCAACTTCATAAAGCGTTAGATCGCGTCCGCCGGTAATATTGATCAAAACGCCTTTCGCGCCCTTGAGCGACACATCGTCAAGAAGCGGATTGTTAATCGCAGCCTCTGCAGCTTCGACAGCGCGGCGATCGCCTGTTGCTTCGCCTGTCCCCATCATGGCTTTACCCATTTCGTCCATCACTGTGCGGACATCATTAAAGTCGAGGTTAATGAGGCCGGGAACGACCATCAGGTCCGTAACGCCGCGAACGCCGGAATGAAGAACTTCATCCGCCATGGCAAAAGCATCGGACATCGTTGTTTGCTCTGTCGCAACCCGGAACAAGTTCTGGTTCGGGATTGTGATCATTGTGTCGACAGATGCGTAGAGATTTTCAATGCCCTGCTCGGCCAGTTTCATACGGCGGGAGCCTTCAAACATGAAAGGTTTCGTTACGATTCCGACAGTTAGGATACCTTTTTCACGCGCAGCGCGCGCAATGACCGGGGCTGCGCCCGTGCCTGTTCCGCCGCCCATACCGGCCGCAACGAACAACATGTGAGCGCCGTCGAGGTGTTCCATAATTTCGTCTAGGCTCTCTTCGGCTGATTGCTCTCCGACTTCGGGACGCATGCCTGCGCCAAGACCTTGGGTAATGCCGCCGCCCATTTGGACTTTGCGTGTTGCCGCATTTAGGGCCAGCGCTTGCGCGTCCGTATTGGCAACAACAAAATCGACGCCGTCCAGACCCGCCTCAATCATATTATTGACGGCGTTACCGCCCGCTCCGCCGACGCCGATGACGACGATACGAGGCTTTAGCTCTATAGTTTGCGGAAGTTGGAAGTTTATTGGCATGACGGCACCCGAATATGGTCAATGATTGGTGAATCAGACTTTGGGCTGAAAGCCTTAATGGCCTATTAACCGCGTTAACTTTTGGGCGAAATCACGCGAAAAAAGCGCAGTCGTTAAAAGTTTTCACGCAGCCATTGAACAGAACGTTCGACGGCATTTCCGGAATACCGCTTCGCGCGCAAACGCCGCCCGGACAGATCGGGCGGCCCGGAAACGACCTCTTCGCGGTCATCGAACACCTGTTTGAGCAATCCGGTTGCAACCGCAAAGTCAGGCTGGCTTAGCTCATCGGATAATCCGAAAACGCCGTGTGGCTGACCGATACGCACACGTTTACCCAATACATGGGTCGCGAGCTCGCGGACACCGTTCAGATGCGCTCCGCCGCCTGTGAGAACAACTTGCCGACCGGAATAACTCTCCAGGCCTGCTTTAAAAATGCGCTCGCGCAGCAACTCCAGAGTCTCCTCGACACGCGAGCGAATGATATTCGTCACCATCGAGCGCTCAACATAATGAAGCTCATCTTGCGCAGCGATAGGCGGACACGGAACCATCGCAGTCTCATCATCTGCGCCATGCAAACACGAACCGTAAATCATCTTGATTCGTTCAGCGGCTTCAAATGGCGTAGACAGACCCCGCGCCAAATCGGAGGTAATATTCCGCCCGCCAACACCCAACGCATCGACATGAACCAATGTATTGTCGCGAAAAATAGCGGCGGACGTGATGCCTGCGCCGAGATCAATCAAGGTCACACCCAGATCTCGTTCGTCTTCGGTTAAGACGGACAAGGCCGCAGCATAAGGGCTGACCGTGACGGAGCGAATGGTCAGATGGCAGCGCTCAATACAATGCGCCAAATTTCGTAAGGGGCCGATACCGCCTTGCACAAAATGCATATCCACGCCAAGTTTTCGCCCATACATGCCGCGCGGATCGCGAATTCCGTCCTCGCCGTCCACTTGCCAGTTGAGCGGAATGGCATGAAGAATGGCATCTTCGGCTTGGGACAGCTCAGACATTGAGGAGTTCAAGACTCGTTTCAAATCGCGGTCAACAACGGCGCCTGATGCGAATTCCGTCTGCACGGTCATATGTTTGGAGCGCATGGAGCGCAGCGCGACATTTACACAGACGTCTTGGACGGTGACACCTGCGGCGCGTTCCGCTTTCTCGACCGCCGCGCGAATACCGATTTCAGCAGCTTCTAAATCTACGACAGCTCCGCCTTTCAGGCCGGACGAGACGCCAAAGCCGGACCCAATCAAGCGCACGCCCAGACCGGGTTCTTCACGCCCGATCAGGCAAACGACTTTATTCGAGCCGATATCCAGGACACAGACCGTTTCAGGTTGTCGTTTTGTTGGTCCCCGAAACATCTTTAGCTGGATTGGGTGTCTTGGGCAGGTTTTGCGGTCAGGCCGATGCGGTCAGAGAGGCGCAGATCAATCGTACCGACTTCGCGTGACAGAATAAATGTTTCGCGGTCTAATTTAGCTAAGCGCTGCACGGCAGCGTCAATGTCTTCAAAAGGGAGGCGCACAACCGACTCATTGCGCATATGCAGATCCCAGCGGCCGGACGGAAATTGCACCAAACTTTCCACGCGAGACCAGAGCTCCGGATAGGGTTTCAGCTTCGCCTCAATAATTTGCACCTGACCGGGCGCACTTTCGCCCACATATATCTTTAACTCCGGCGGAATTGAAACGGCTGCGTCAGCTGCAAGAATAACCGCCCCTGTCTCGGCCAGTAAATGTAATTTCCCTTCATTCTGCCAAAGCGCGTAAGGCGTTGTTTCAACGACTTGGACGACGATCCTATTTGGCCAGAGGCGGCGCACCACAGCCCTGTCAACCCAAGGCAGGCTTTCAGTTCGGTCCCTTGCGGCATCCAAATCGACACCAAAGAAATAACTCCCGGGCTGAATTTTAGCCGCGAGACGAATATCGCGCTCGTTCAAACGCCCCTCGCCCATCACGTCGATTTGCTCGACAACAAAACCCGCAGCCATAAGGCGCTCAATCTTCCACGAGTTGAGGTTTTCACGGATAGCCGGAAGGTATCCGCCCAGCCACAGGCCAAGCAAAATGAGAGCAACAAATGTTCCAACAATTTTGAATATAAAGCGCATGAAGGCTTTCGGCGAATGTTTCGCCGCACGCATTTGCGCTGCCATCCAATTTTGCGACCCACGCAAACCAGGCTTGAGCGGGCTAACCCGCTTCATGCCATTAAACTTAGATCTACCCTTATTTCCCGTTCTTGAGCCTATCTGGGCCATGAAGCATCCTCAACCATCCAGCGACAAAGCTGGTTAAAATCGACTCCGACGAAAGCCGCTTGCTCAGGCACAAGCGATGTCGGGGTCATCCCGGGTTGAGTATTCACTTCAAGCATTACGATTTTGTTTACCACATTGGCAGATGTGCAGTTTTCATCATTAAATCTGAAATCTGCACGGGACACGCCGCGGCAGCCCAGCGCTTTATGCGCTTTTGCCGCCCAGTCGAGACAAAGTTCGGTTACATAATCCGGTAAGTTAGCCGGACATTGGTGAGCAGCGGCGTCTTCGCCATATTTTGCTTCATAGTCATACCAGCCGTTTTCTGACTCCGCGGCGATGATTTCTGTGACGCAGAGCGCTTCTCCGTCTTTGACGGCAACGGTCAGCTCTCGTCCGGGAATATAGCTTTCGACAATGACCTCTTCCCCCATATCACCATCGTCAGAAATAGCCGCGCTGAAATCAGGGCCGCCTTCCTTTACGATATAGACGGATTTTGAGGAGCCTTGCCCGTTTGGCTTTACGACATAGGGCGTTGATATAGGATGAGACTTAGCAACATTGAGGCGCGAATATAATCCGCCATCCGGCACAGTTATGCCCACGGATTTCAAAACATGCTTCGCGCGGTGTTTATCCATGGCCAGCGCAGACGCCATCACGCCTGAATGGGTGTAAGGTTTGCCATACATATCCAATACGCCTTGGACCCGGCCATCCTCCCCCCAATCCCCGTGCAGTGCATTGAAAATCACGTCAGGGTTCGCGAATTTCAGCTGTTCCCAGAGCGCATGAGTGACGTCTATTTCAGTCACGTCATATCCCGAAGCCCGAAGCGCAATTGCGCAGGCCGTTCCCGATACGAGAGAAACCGCACGTTCAGACGACATCCCGCCCATGAGAACCGCAACTTTTAACATGAGGTTTCACCAAGAAAGAACTCTTCTCCCCGCATGCGGGGGGAAGTACCACGAAGTGGGGATGGGGGGTAATTCTCGCAAAACACAGTTTCAGATGAGAGTATCCCCCCATCGACCTTCGCTTCGCTGCGGCCACTTCCCCCCCTAGCGTTTCCTTGGAAACGCAGGAATGGGGAGAAGAGCTCTTTTACAACGCTTCTCACACCCGCTCTCCTATTCTCCGAACTTCCCAATGCAACTGCACGCCTTGAGTTTCCAACACGCGAGTCCGCACCGTCTCGCCGAGTTCTTCCAAATCCGCCGCCGTCGCGCTATCCGCATTTATCATGAAATTACAATGCTGCTCGCTCATTTGTGCGCCGCCGACCCGCAAGCCCCGGCAACCTGCCGCATCAATCAATTTCCAAGACGAATGTCCGTCGGGATTTTTGAATGTTGAGCCGCCGGTTTTTTCGCGAATAGGCTGGCTCGCCTCTCGTTTGGTCGTGATCTCATTCATGCGCGCTGTGATCGCAGACGGCTTATCTGGGCGGCCTTCATAGACGGCCTCTGTGAAAATCAGATCTGCGGCGGCCCCGCAATGGCGATAGCTATAGTGCATCTCGCCCAAGCTCATCACTTGTCGCCGTCCGGTTCGGTCCAGCGCCACAACGCTGACCAAAACATCCTTTGTTTCAGCACCGTAGCAACCGGCGTTCATCCGCAGGGCCCCGCCAATTGTGCCGGGCACACCTGCGTAAAATTCAAGGCCGGCAATCCCGGCGGCCGCCGCTTTCTTGGCCACGCTCTTATCTAATGCCGCTGCGCCAGCGGTAACGCGCAGGCCAGCCGTAGAAACCTTGCCAAAGGCAGGTCCCAGACGAATAACGACGCCCTTAATTCCGCCGTCACGTATGATGGTATTGGACGCGACACCTAGGATTTGAACCGGAATATCATCGGGCGTGGAGCTCAAGAAATGCGCAAGATCTGCCTCGTCTTTTGGCATAAACAAGGCCTCAGCCGCGCCGCCAACCCTGAGCCAAGTGAATGGCGCAAGCGAAACATCGGCGCGCAAGCTGCCGCGCACATCGGGGAGTCGGTCTAAAAGGCTCACAATTTGCCGAGTTGTTCAGGCAGGTCCGCTGCCCAATAAGTAATATCGCCCGCACCCAAGCAAACTATCAAATCACCGGATTCCAAATTCGGATGCAGATCACTCGCGAGCGACGCCTTGGACGTCAGCGCGACATCACGGTGCCCATGGCTGCGCAGGCTTTCGGCTAGCGCAGGTCCGGAGATGCCTTCAATCGGCGCTTCACCGGCCGCATAAACATCGGATACATAGACGAAATCCGCATCATTAAAGCAGGTCGAAAACTCTTCGAAATGGTGAGAGAGGCGCGAATAGCGATGCGGTTGAACAACGGCATGAACACGGCCTTTCGAGACCTGCCTCGCGGCTTGCAGCACAGCAGAAATTTCGACGGGGTGATGGCCGTAATCATCGATGACGCCCACGCCGTTCCACTCGCCAACATGTGTAAAGCGGCGCTTGACCCCGCCAAAACTATCGAGCCCGGCTCTGACCTTTTCGGCGTCCAATCCCAACTCACGCGCGACTGCAATCGCAGAGAGAACATTTTGCGTATTATGTTTTCCGGCCATAGGCAGGAACAAATCCGTCCAACGATCTTCTACGCCGTCATGCCCGCGGAAGACGACATCAAAACGGGACCCTTCGGTCTCAAGACGCAAATTTTCGGCCCGCACATCCGCCTGCGGGTTGAAGCCATAAGTGACGACGCGGCGGTCACTGATACGGCTGACAAGCGCTTGGACTTCCGGGTGATCGATGCAGAGAACTGCAAATCCGTAAAATGGTAAGTTCTCGACGAACGTATCAAAAGCTGTGCGCAATTTATCAAAATCGCCGTAATGCTCCATATGCTCCGGATCGATATTTGTGACCACGGCAACCGTCGGCAAGAGTTTGAGGAAAGACCCGTCGCTTTCATCCGCTTCGACCACCATCCATTCGCCGAGGCCCAGTTTGGCATTGGATTTATAGGCGTTGATAATGCCGCCATTGATGACAGTCGGGTCGAGCCCTCCGCCCTCAAGCAGAGCAGCAATCATTGTCGTCGTAGTGGTTTTGCCATGTGTCCCGCCAACCGCGACAGTCCATTTCAGGCGCATGAGTTCCGCAAGCATCTCGGCACGTCGCACAACCGGGATAGAGCGGGCACGCGCTTCCATCAGTTCGGGGTTATCGGCTTTAATGGCGGAGGACATAACAATCGCGCCAGCGCCGACCACCTGCTCAGCCCTTTGTCCAATGAATATCTTTGCGCCTAAACGTTTGAGACGAGCGGTATTCGTGCTTTCGCGGGCGTCAGAGCCTTGAACTTGATAGCCGAGGTTCAGCATGACTTCGGCAATGCCGGACATGCCGATTCCGCCAATCCCAACAAAATGTATCGGGCCGAGATCAAACGGGACTTTCGTCGCGAGGGCATTTTGCTTGAGATTTGTTTCGGACATAATGGCCTTAGCTGAGCGTTGTGATGACCAACTGTGCGAGATCACGGGCCGCGTTCGGACGCCCAAGGGTACGGGCAGTAGCGGCGGCGGAAGAGAGCCAGTTCGAATCATTTAATCTGTCCTGCAAGATATTAGCGACAGACTCAGGGGTAAACTCTGATTCCGGCAGAATATCGGCAGCGCCGTGGCTTTCCAGTGACCGCGCATTGACCGTTTGATGGTCATCCATGGCGATGGCCAGCGGGATCAGGAGTGACGGTTTTCCCATCAGGGCAATTTCAGAGACAGATGACGCCCCTGCCCGCGCGATAATATAATGGGCCTTGGCGAGGTGGATTTCGATATCGGAGAAGAAGGTCTCGCATACCGCCTCAACGCCCAAATCGGCGTAGGCCGCTCGCGCAATGGCCACTTCGCTCTCCGTTGTTTGTTGGACAACCCGGAGGCGGGATCGCAAATCTTCCGGCAAAAGCGCGATAGATTTTGGGATGGTTTGCGACAGGATGCGCGCACCGAGACTCCCTCCTACGCAAAGTAAGTTTATCGTATCTGTTGGCGGCGCGTAGCTCTCGGGCACAGCCTCCGTGATTTGTGCACGCATCGGATTGCCTAGATTTTGGACATTGGCTTTGGGACTGACCTTTTCCAGCACGTCAAAGCCGGACACGACATAGGTCGCTTTGGCAGCGAATATACGATTCACTCGGCCGAGCACCGCATTTTGTTCGTGTAGGATTGTGGGCAAGCCCTCGGACTGCGCCGCGCGCATGGCCGGAAAAGCCGGATAACCGCCAAACCCCACGACGATGTCCGGCTTCCATTCGCGGATGAAGGCTTTCGCTTGGTTCACACCTTTGGTGAGTTTCAACGCGCCCATTAGAGCTTTAATGGGTTTGCGCGGGGAGATAGACGCGGCCTGGACCTCAATGACGGGATCTGCCGGAATACGCCCGCTATGTTTCTGTCCGCGCGCATCGGTCATCAGCGCGACATCCCACCCCTTAGCTTTTAGAATTTCTGCCAGAGACTGCGCCGGAAACATATGGCCGCCAGTCCCGCCCGCTGCGAGCAGGACCCTACCGGCAACATTTTTACCGCCCATATTCATAAGCTCCGGGACGGCGACGTGTGAAGGCGAGGATGAGACCCGCCGTAAAACAGAGCGCCAACATGGAAGACCCTCCATTGGAAATGAACGGCAGCGTCATACCCTTACTTGGCACCATGTTCAGATTGACAAAGAGATTGATGATCGTCTGCATTCCAACCAATGTCGCCAATCCAGCCACAGCAAGCTGGCAGAAATAATCATTCAAACGCAGCGCGTTTCGGAATGTCTGCACCACAAAACCTGCGAGCAGGAGAATGAGGATTGTCGAAATCAGGAAGCCAAACTCTTCAACAGTCACAGCAAATATGAAATCCGTATTTCCATCAGGCAGCGAATATTTCACGCTACCTTCGCCGGGGCCTCGCCCGAAAAATCCGCCCGATGAAATGGCTTCCATGGCTTTATCGGTTTGATAATTGTCGGCAGTATTGGGCGACCGGAAAGCACTGACCCGCGCGCGGACATGGGGCAGCGTCAGATAGGCAGCAACCACCCCGATGACCGAAATGCCGAGCATGATAAGCAGCCACCCCAAGGACAGGCCTGCGAAGAAGAAAACCGCCGCAAAACCCAGCGTCAATAGGAAGGACTGTCCGAAGTCAGGCTGTGAAATCAGCAGTCCTACCAGTGCGGCATAGGCCACAAACACAATCGCGACGGCGGGGACATTAGGTTCGCGGTGGCGAATAGAGAACATCCAAGCCGCGAAAACAATAAAGGCAGGCTTGGCAAATTCTGAGGGCTGCAAGCCCAATGGCCCTACCCGAACCCAGCGCGTTGCACCTTTCACCTCATAACCGATAAAAGGCAGCGCGAGCATAACCAAAACAGACCCTATTAGCGTCACCACGGCAATTCTACGTGCATTTACGGCGTCAAATAGAGACACAATGAACATACCGAATACGCCCATGGCCACGAAGATCATGTGCTTATAGAGAAAATAGAATGAGTTGTCATAATCAAGCCGTGCCGCCGCAGCCGGGCTGGACGCCATGGACAAGATCAACCCGGCCCCGAGCAGGCAGACAATAATCGACAATGTAACCTGATCGACACTTCGCCACCACTCACCGATTAAAGTGCGGCGCGAGCGTGAGGTTATTAATCTAGGGAGCGCGCCAATCATGCAGCTTCATCCTCTTGCGTTGGGCGGGCGCTTGGAGGTGCTTCTATGCCCATGAGCTTTTGCGCTTGCGTGCGGAACGCGTCGCCGCGAATTTCAAAATTCTTGAATTGATCGAAACTGGCGCAAGCCGGAGACAACAAGACGATCGGATCTTTATCGCCGGATTCCAGCGCATCTTTGGTGGCGCAGAGAAGAGCCATTTCTAACGTCTTCTTATTTTGATGCGACGTTTTAGCGGATTTGAGCGTTTTGCCGAAATCTTTTGCGGCCTCACCAATAAGGTAAGCGGATCGGACGTTTTTGAACAGGTCTTTCAGCGGGTCAATACCGCCCTCTTTCGCAACGCCGCCTGCAATCCAATAGATGTTTTTATAGCTCGCGAGAGCCTGACGGGCAGCATCGGCATTCGTCGCTTTGCTGTCATTCACGAAACGCACATTGCGAAGCGAGCCGACAGACTCCATGCGATGCGCCAATCCCGGAAAGGACAATATGGCGTCACCAATGCCTTTTGGGTCAAGACCGAGGCTGCTGACCGCTGCATAGGCTGCTGCCGCGTTCTGCCAATTGTGACGCCCTTCGAGCGCCGCAGCCTCTTTCATATTACAAATTTGAACAGATTTTTTGGACAGGTTCGAAAATAACTTTCCGCCCAAAACACTGACTCCATGACCGGCTGCACGGCGGGCACTGATAGGAATAATATTACGCCCGTTTCTGACTTTGAGCTTTGTGCAGAGCGCTTTTCCATAAACATCGTCTACGCCAACGATAACAGCATCATCTTTCGTTTGGTTAGCAAAGACCGCTTGTTTGGCGAGGCCATAGCTTTCCAGTGACCCATGACGTTCCAGATGATCCGGAGACAGGTTCAGGAAGACCGCAGCATTAACGCGCAGAGACTGAGTGCGTTCTAACTGATAGCTGGACAGTTCGATGACGTAATAAGTCCCTTTGTGCATGCGGTCCAAATCCAGCACGCCGCGTCCAATATTGCCGCCAATTTGGGCGTCTTTGCCGCATTCCGTCAATATGTGCCCGATCAAGGATGTGGTCGTAGATTTCCCGTTCGTGCCCGTGATGGCGATAATTTTTGGCCTTGCGCGCTCGGGTTTCGCCGCGACTTCACGGGCAAGAATTTCAATATCGCAAATGATAGGCACGCCTGCCGCAATGGCGGCTTCGGCGGACCAATGCGGTTTGGGCAAATGGTGCGGGACACCGGGCGACAATACAAATTCATCAATTTTTGACCAATCGGCTTTCTTGAGATTTTTTATCGGGACACCTTTTTGCTGGGCCGCCTCGCGGCTCCCCGCGTTGTCATCCCACGCCAAGACTATCGCACCGCCCGCGACAAGCGAGAGCGCTGCAGACACACCTGTGCGCCCAAGTCCAAAGACTGCGACCGTTTGGCCGCGGAATGTCTCAGCCTTGATCAACGTAGTTTCAACGTAGAAAGTCCGATCAGCGCGAGGATGATTGCGATGATCCAGAAACGAATAACGATGGTCGGTTCCTGCCAACCTTTTTTCTCAAAATGATGATGGATGGGCGCCATGCGGAACACACGTTTCCCGGTCAGTTTGAAAGACGCGACCTGCACGATGACGGAGACAGCCTCCAAGACAAATAAACCCCCGATGATCGCCAAGACAATTTCATGTTTGATGGCAACCGCCGTGACGCCCAAAGCTCCGCCGAGGGCAAGGGAGCCAGTATCGCCCATAAAGACCATGGCCGGCGGAGCGTTATACCAAAGAAAACCCAGAGACGCACCGATGATAGCGCCTAAGAAAATTGTGACCTCCGCGCTGCCGGGCACATGGGGAACACCTAGATAGCTTGAGAAAATCGCATTGCCAACGAGATAGGCTATGAAAGATAAGCTCATACAGGCAATCATAACCGGAACAATTGCGAGCCCGTCCAAGCCGTCTGTCAAATTCACCGCGTTGCCCGTTCCGACGATAACAAGCGCACCGAACGGAATAAAGAAAATGCCGAGATTAATCGTGAAATTTTTGAGCAAAGGAATAGCAAGTCCGGTAGCAAAATCGCCCTCTTGCGGGAAGGCTGTCGTTAAGATCCAAACTGCGATAAGGGCAATTGAGAACTCGCATAGCAATCGCAGTTTGCCGGAAAATCCTTTATGAGATTGGCGGGAGACTTTGAGATAATCATCGTAAAATCCGATTGCGCCAAACCCCACTGTCACAAAGAATATCGTCCAGAGAAACGGGCTGTGTAAATCTGCCCAAAGCAGAGTTGAAATCACAACTGCCAGTAAGATCATCAATCCACCCATTGTCGGCGTTCCCGCCTTTTGAATGATATGACTTTCAGGGCCGTCTTCGCGGATGGGCTGACCTTTGCCTTGGCGGGCGCGCAACGCGTTGATCATTTTCTCACCAAAGATGAAAAAGATGATGAGAGACGTCATCAACGCTCCGCCAACACGAAACGTGATATAATTGAACAGGTTAAAGAGCTGAAACTCCTCCCCTAAAGGCCCAAGCCATTCATACAGCATGTGCGCCCTCCCCTTTGAGCTGCTCTGCGACTTTACCAACACCCGACGCATTGGACCCCTTAATCAGAACAATATCTCCCTCGCGGAGTTCGCCTTTCAGTTTGGTTAACAAAGTCTGAGGTTTTGACGACCACCCTGCGCGCATGGGCTGCGGCAAGGCCCCCATTAACATGCGCATACATTCACCGGCCATGAAAACGCGCTCGAAGCCGGCCTTGACTAAAGGCTCGGCTAGATTTCGGTGAAGCGCGAGCTCATCTGCGCCGAGCTCATACATATCGCCCAAGAGCGCGAGCTTTCGCCCGGGCCGGAGAGAAGCCGCTGAGAATGCCGCCCGCATGGATGTCGGATTTGCATTGTAGCTTTCGTCGATGAGGGTGACAGACTTGCCGTCTATTTTTAGACCGTGCGTATCACCCCTTCCAGGAGCGGGAACAATGCTCTCCAAGGCTTTAGCAGATTTTTCCAGATTTAAGTCTGCTGCATAAGCCACAGATAAACACGCCGCCGCATTCATAAACCAATGCTCACCGGGAATGTTGAGATTCACGTCAATGTTTGCTGAGCCAATGCGGCAAGTCAGATTACCGCCGTCGGCGCGTGTTTCAGAGGTGGAGATAAATACATCATCAGCTTCAGAATGCCCGAAACTTATCACCTTCAAGTCCGCAGCTTCCGCTTTTTTACGAATGCGCGGCGTGTGTTCATTATCGCCGTTCAAAATCAAGATGCCGCCCGCGTCCATCCCGTCAATTATTTCGGCTTTCGCATCCGCGATACCTTCGACATTTTCGAAATGCGCGAGATGCGCGCCGACCACATTATTGATGATAGCAATTTGCGGTTTCGCGAGTTTGGAAAGGGCGGACATTTCGCCCGCATGGTTCATGCCCATCTCTAAAACGGCAAACTTCGTCTCATCCGGAATAGTTGCCAGCGTAATGGGCACACCGAAGTGATTATTGAATGATTTTATAGACTTATGCGTTTCTCCGAAAGTAGATAGCATAACGTGTAACGCATCTTTGACAGAGGTTTTCCCGACGCTTCCTGTCACGCCAATTCTCAGAGCTTTGCGATTATTTCGCGCATAAATACCTAAATCCTCCAACGCCTTTGCGCTGTCGTCCGTCGTAACCGCAGCCGTGTTTTCCGGCACAGTTTCGCACAGCACCCCGCCTGCTCCCGCCTCTATCGCGGCAGGGATGAAATCATGACCATCGCGTGCATCTTTAAGGGCTACAAAGAGGTCGCCCTTTTGCAGGCTGCGCGTATCAATCGACAAACCCGTGACCTCAAATTCGGAGGTGGTCTGCCCGCCAGTTGCCTCAGCAATTTCTTTGGAGGTCCACAACGTCATGAGAGTAATTCACGCGCAACATTAACGTCAGAAAACGGAATAACTGACGTGCCAACTATCTGCCCCTGCTCATGGCCTTTGCCCGCGATGACGAGACAATCTTTTGGACCGAGACGGCGAATTCCTTCCGCAATCGCCAAGGCGCGGTTGCCAATCTCGGTGGCGTCGAGACAGCCTTTCAGAACCGCTTTGCGGATAAGAGCTGCATTTTCCGTGCGCGGGTTATCATCGGTGACAATCACTTGGTCGGCAAGCTTGGCCGCAACAGCTCCCATTTTCGCGCGCTTATCCGGATCGCGATCACCTCCACAGCCAAATACAATGATGATATCGCCCGCCGTATGCGGCCGAACGGACCGGAGTAATTTATCCAAACCATCTTCCGTATGGGCGAAATCAACATAGACAGGCGCACCGTCTTTGACGCCCGCCAGCTCCAACCGACCCGCAACGCCTTTTAAATGCCCGAGCGCTTCGACAGCTTTCACTTCATCGACACCCGTTTTCATCGCGAGACCCAGCGCTGCGACCGCATTTAGAACTTGGAACTCCCCGGCAAGCGGAAGGTCAACCTTATGCCGCGTTTCATTGACCACGAGAGTCAGCTTTTGCCCGGCCGCATGCGGCATGACCTCATCAATGCGTATATCCTTGCCGGTCCATCCGACCTGCAACACGTCCTGACCCAATCCTTCACAGACCTCGACAAGGTGCCGACCGTATTTATCATTTGTATTGATAATCACGGGCGCACCGCGCGGGGTGAGATCAATGAATAATCGCGCTTTGGCCGTGAAGTAATCCTGCAGACTCGGGTGATAATCAAAATGATCTTGCGTGAGGTTGGAAAATCCCGACGCCGTAACGTTGACAGCATCCATACGGTATTGCTTTAGCCCATGCGAGCTGGCCTCCATCGCGACATGAGTCACCCCCTCTGCCGCTAATTCCGAGAGCGTTTGATGTAGAGCCAGAGCATCGGGCGTGGTGTGCGTCATGAGCTTATATCCGGATGACGACGTGACGCCCAAGGTTCCAAAGCACGCGGAATTAAATCCGGCAAACGCCCAAATTTGGCGAAGAAAATCTACGGTGGACGACTTCCCATTCGTCCCTGTCATCGCCACAACCGTTTCTGGTTGCCCGGGATGAATTTTTGCCGCCGTTTGCGCATAAACGAGCCTCGGCTTTTGTACGGATATGACCGGCACACTCGCTTTGACACCCTCAACGCTCAAAATGGCCACAGCGCCATTTTTAATAGCTTGCGGAATAAAATCACGGCCATCCATAGCTGTTCCCGGCAAAGCCGCAAAGACCATGCCCGGTTTGATTTGACGACTATCCGCGCTCAACCCCGTGACCACCATTTCATCATCGAGTCCGAATAAGCTGCGGAGCGTATGGTTTATCATGGCGTCACCGCGCCTTCCGCTTGCGCATATTGAGACGTATCGCGTGCGCCCGGTAAAATTGGGCCAATACGCCGAATGACCTGCCCTGCGACCGGGGCAGCGTTCCAACCCGCCGTCGCATAACCATAAGTTCCTTCAATCGCTTTGGGCTCATCCAGCGTGACGATCATCGCATAGCGCGGGTCAGAATGCGGGAAGGCTGCGACGAAACTTGTGACAAGACGTTTCTCGTCATACCCGCCCTGTGCGGAAGGTTTCTCCGCCGTTCCCGTTTTCCCCATCACGCCATAGCCCGGGATATTCGCCTTGCGTCCCGTGCCATCGGTCACGACGAAGCGCATCATATCGACCATGTCTTGTGAAACCTCTGAGCGGAACACACGGCGTCCGACAGCGGGCGAGGCAACAGAATGTTTCCGCACGGTTGGCGTCACATAAACACCGTCATTCAACATACCGCCAATCGCCGCCGTGAGCGCCAAAGGCGTGACGGACAAGCCATGCCCGTAAGACACAGTCACCGTCGCCATTTCGCCCCAGCGCTTTTGCACCTGCGGCTTTGCGCTCTCGAATAGTTCATAATCAACGCGGGTTAATAGCCCGAGACCTCGCAGATGATGCTGCTGACGCTCCGCGCCAATGCGCTGCGCGATCATTGCTGTGCCGCGGTTCGAACTCTCGCCCAAAACGCCTATCATATTGAGCGGCACATCCGACGGGTGATCATCACGGATAAATTTATTGCGAACTTTGTAAGGCTTTTGCACTTGAAACAACTCCGTCTGGTTGGCCACACCATCTTCTAAAGCCATCGCCATCGTGAGCGGCTTGAACACACTGCCAAGGTCATAAGTCGACATTGCGGCATGATTGAAGAGAGTTTCAGGCGATGTTGTGTCAGGCTGGTTCGGATTGAAATTCGGAACAGACGCCATGGCAATAATCTCGCCCGTCCGAATATCCATTACCACGCCATTCGCGTCCAACGCATCAAACTTTTTACGCGCCTTTGCGAGCTCATCCGTCAAGGCGAACTGAACCCGCAAATCCATAGACAATGCAATAGACGGCGCGTTATCCGCGGTTAGATCGTTATCAAAAGCTCGCTCCGCGCCCGCAGCGCCCTTCATATCGACATTTGTGAAGCCGACCATATGGGAAGCCAAGTTCTCGCGTGGATAGACTCGCTTTGGCTCTTTGCGAAAAGCTAGCCCGGGAAGACCCAAATCAAAAACGGCCTGCCGCTCTTTCGGGGTGAGCCCTCGTTCCAACCAAACAAAATTGCGGTCTGTTTCGAGTTTCTTTTGCAGTTTTTCACGGCTCAAATGCGGACGAAGCTTCACCAACTCACTCGCCGTTCCGTTCGGATTCCAGACTCTGCGGGGCTCAGCGTAAAGCGAGAAGGTCTCCAATGTCGTCGCCAATAGCTCGCCATTGCGGTCCGTCAAATCAGCGCGGGTTATTTTTAGCGCTTGTGGCAAATTTCGCTGATGATCGTCCGATGAGAAAAGCGAAATTTCCGCCAAGCGCACTATGGCGATTAACAACATAAAGACAAAGGCGACGACCCCGATCCGAATACGAATGCGGCCTTCCGCGACCGTGCGATATTCTTCGTCCGCCAAAGTGAGCATGCTTTGATCTTGGAAAGTGTGAGACACGGTCACTTATCTTCCTCCGCCGCCAACGGAAATAAGACTTCGATGTCCAGCGTCAGACCTTCACGCTCCGGTAAAATAGGCGTTAGTTTCAAGTGCGTCTCATTCAATTCCGACAAGCGGGTTGGACTTTCCAAATAAGCCAACTCAGCGCGGAGCACGCGAATAGCCGCCTCTTCCGCCGAAACGGCTTGCGACAATTCTCTGACATCGCGCTTTGCGGATTGCGCATGAGTTTTCACAAAATACAAAGTGACAGTCAGCGCCACGCCGATAAGGAATAGAAAAAACCAAGACATGCGCCGAGCCGCGCGTGCCGGACCGGAATAGGACAGACTCATAACCGGGCCTCCAATTCCGCTAATGAAATCACGTCAGGGAGAAGACGATCATCGGCATCAAAGGCCGCAGCCCCGGTTCGAATTGCTGCCCGCAATTTCGCAGAACGTGAGCGCGCATTTTCTCCGACTTCGGCTTTCGAAGGCTTCGTCACGCTGCGCTGTGGCAAATTAAAACTCACGGCCGGACCTGTGTTTTTGATCTCCGGCGCATAGCGCGACCCACCCTGAACCTCACCCGCACGACGACGGAGAAAACTTTTTACGATGCGGTCTTCCAGAGAATGGAACGTCACAACGACCAATCGCCCACCCGGTCTTAACAGCCGCTCGACCGCACAAAGTCCCTGATAAAGCTCGCCTAATTCATCATTGACGAAAATCCGCAAGGCTTGGAATACGCGCGTAGCCGGATGAGTTTTCCCGCGCCGGCCCAGCGCTTTCTCAAGCACATCCGCAAGATCAGCAGTCGTCGAAATATCGCCCTGCTCCCGCGCGGATAAAATGCAATTCGCGACATGGCGCGCGCGCTTCTCCTCGCCGTAAACCTGAAATACGCGGGTTAGCTCATCGGCGGACAGGTGAAGCACAGCATCACGCGCGGTCGGCCCGCCGCCTTGCGCCATCCGCATATCCAGCGGCCCGGCACGCATGAAAGAAAACCCGCGCTCAGCCTGATCGAGCTGCATGGAAGACACGCCAATATCGAGAACAACCGCGTCAAC
>ENA-ORXR01002419-ORXR01002419.1-marine-metagenome-genome-assembly--contig:-NODE-2419-length-17793-cov-55.727422_pt1 | contig 17793 bp, 16 predicted proteins | sample MGYA00237866_ERZ511479 | MGnify/ENA metagenome assembly ERZ511479 | reverse complement strand
ATAGCGTTCGCTTTATCGCGCGTCTACGGTCGGTCGCCATTTACTGGTTAGTTAACCAACGTCATTAATCCCACACTCTGACGTGGTTGAGCCAGCGCGACGTTTCTGCCGAGGAGGGATCCCTCCGGGGTCCCGAGACCCCGAGCCCTCACTGGCTCCGTCACGGTCGCCCCGTGACGTGTTGCCGCCGCCCTGGGCGCCGGACCTAGTCACCCCAGATGCGTCCATGGCGGGAAGACTCCGTCCTCCTGCAGGAACGATCCGTCTTCACGGACAATCTCAACAGCACAGTCACACCCATGGGTAAGACAAAGCACAGCCGAAAAACCACCGTGAGAACGGACACAGGGTAGACCCGACTGATCAAGAAGGGCGAGACCCTGTCCCCAGCTGATCCACCAAATGTAGTGGTTTCTGTCCGCAAAGCCGACGGGGCAAGACCCCGTCAGAAAACCCAGCACAGGATGCGGAGCGCCACAAAGGAGAAAGAACACAACCGCCTGGATTACAGGGCGCGGATCGCACCAGAACGCCAGAACTAACGCAAACGCAATGCTGGTTCATTCAAAGAAGCAGGATGACCCAGGAACACACACTCATTTACTCTCCAGGGAAGCAAAAAAACACGCACGAGCCCAACCCACGAAAAACGGTCATGGGGGGGACCGGTGCCCGACGGGCCACGGTCCTTGAACAGGGGCCCGTGGGGGCCCCTGCCGCGGACCAAAGAACACCCTTACACTGGAAGGGGTATCGGACCCAATTCCTTGGGACCGCTTGGACTTGTAAGTCCCCTCTAAGTCCAAAGGGACTTACCTCCCAGATTTTCCAATTCTTCGTTGGAAGTCTCTGGGAATAACTTTATCGGCCGAGATCTGATCTCGTCTCCGCGTTCCGCCCCGGTTGGGGAAGCTTCCACAAGCTTCCCGGCCCCTCCAGGGGGCCCAGATCGAAGGGGCTTGCGCCCCCTTCGTCAGTGTGGGGCCCCTCCGTGGGGCCCGATCCGGTGCTCCTGTGTCCCACACCCCCCCCGGGAGGGGGTGTTACGTGTGTGGTAGGGAACCGCACTGGGCGCCCGCCCGAAGGGGCGCCACACGTCACCCCCCCCTGGGGGGGCGCTACGTGGCCTCTCGAGGCAATGGGGTTTCCCCCACATATCCCTCACCTCAGGGCCCGCGCCTCGCAGGCCCGGGGGCGGTGTGTCACCGCCTCACACCAGCCAGGGGGGGAGCCCCCGAGGCTCGTTCTCTCTGCACCCCGCCCCACGGGGCGGGTTTGGGGACACCCTCACAGGGTGTCCATTCTACGGGGGTGCTCGGGCGCGAGAGAGGCCCTCGAGCCGGGGCACATAAGGCGGTCACCGCTACGCGGTGTGCCGGCGTCCCGGGGCTCCCGTAGGTACCCTGGTCGTCACGTGTCGGGGCGGCGCCAGTAGCGCGAGTCCGGGGTTTGCCCCGCGTCCCCGACGACCCTGTGCCTCCCCCTTGGGAGGGGCTCACCTCCTTCTTTCCGGTCCCCGTTGGACGGGAACCGATGTCTTCGGCCGGTGGGGCCGATGCGACGGCCGCCATGGCGGTCGACAACCCTCCTGACGCCCCGGGCGAGTTGCTCGGAGCAGAGGAGGAGATTGACGACACTCTGGCCAACCTCCTGTCGGCCTCGTGGCCGGCACCGGTCGTCGTGGACGACCGGTGTTCTCGGTACCCCTGGGAACCCCTGGGGGCGTCCCTCGTCGAGCAGCGGTTCGCGGATGTCGACAGCCGCCGGATGGTCTCCGTCTGGACAACCATCCGGGCCATGTATGGGACGCTGTACGCCGTCCCCGAGGGGACGGCTACGGACTTCCCCTTCCTCCGCAACAAGGAGGATTGGCGGGTGTGTCGGGTCCTGGGCCACTTGGCGGTACGGGAGCTCCCCCCCGAGGTGGGAAACCAGCCCCACTACTCCTGGGAGTATTTTCCGGGTACTCCCCCCAAGATGGGGGAGGGGGACCCCGGCTTCTTTGTGCCGGCGGCCATGGGGGAGTGGACTGTCCGCTCCTCCCAGAAGCTCCTCGCGCTGTATGGACAGCGCGAGATACGCGACATCCCGGTGGTGCGCCGCAAGGCTCTCTACCCCACCACGCCGGCGTGGTGGGCATCGTTGGAGGTGCCGCGCGGCATGGCCGCGCGGATCCCACAGTTGGTTGGGCTGCAAGGCAGCCAGCTCATGGGGGAGACCCTCGGGGGGCCCTACAATATTATGTTGGCGACCCTTTGGGCCGTCGATGTTGGCTACGTCTTTGTAGGCAGCATCCGCCATCATGGGCATCTCTGGCGTCTGCCGGTCGCCCTACGGGCGGCCTTCGGCGTCCTGACGACCGAGCGCCTGTGCTCGGCGGACCCGACCATGCAGCCTCTCTTGGAGGCTGGGCTAGTGCTCCTCCACCTTGTGGAGGAGAAGGCTACTCGCTCCTATATGGAGGCGGAGGGAAGCCCCCGAGGGGTCTTCCGTTGTTCCAAGTCGGTTAACGCCGAGGGGGTTCTGACCCTCTTGGAGGGGCTTGGGGACCCGCGCCTCCCGTATGAGAAGCACGTCCGTCACGACCTGCGTATCCGCACCCTGAACCGCGAGTTGGCCGACTCTGGGCCGGCTCGTTATGGTCCGGCCGCGGCCGTGGCCGCGGCCTTGGCTCCGTCGCCGCCCGCGTCCTCCGCGGTGGTTGCCCATTCGACGCCACCCGTTTGGGGGGGCGTGTCTCGTCCGCCATATGCAACCCGTGGGGGCATGCGGAACACGCGGGCCCGCGGCGACTACACCCCTGGGGGGAGTGGCTCGGCCCCCCTCATTGGGGGCCGCTCGGGTCCCCCGTTGGGGGCCCTGCCGCTGTTCTCGTGGGATGGGTCGGCCCAGCTGTCGGCCGCCCAGCCCGTGGGCCCGGCCGTATGGTCGGGCTTGGGTCGCTCTCTGGGGGACCTGCCCCCCATCATGAACAATGGGGTGGATCACACCCTGATCATGGCCTTGAGCCGCGCTTATGTGCGGCTCCGGAACGAAATGGTCGCGGTCACGTCGCGCCCCATGGGGGACCGTGACGCGGACAGGCTTTACTCCTTGGGTACAGTCGAGTCCCTCCGCCGTATCTTGGCGGAGGAGTATGGGGTGGCCGTCTCCGAGACAAACACCGTCTTGGCTGGCTGGTCTATCCGCCGCCTTGGGGCTGCGGGATCTCCCGGCGGTTCTCTTTCGCCGGCGACGCACAAGCGTCCGCCGTCTCCGTCCACCCCGCATTTCGGGGCGGGTTCTGGCTCTTCGACCGCGCCCCCTTACGGGGCGGGTTCTGGATCCTCGGCCGGGCCCCGTTACGGGCCGGGGGCGGGTTCGTATATCCCGTCCCACTATGGGGCGGCTTCGGGTGCCTCGGCGGCGCCCCGCTATGGGGCGGCCACGGGGCCGTCTGCTCACCCCCCGAGCCCCTCGGGGCCGGGGTACTACACCCCTGATGCGGGTCCGAGCCAGGGCGATAGCCCGGGCTATGAGCCTCGCTCTCGGGGTTATTGACTTGCTGTCTGGGGACATTGTGTCCCCTGCCCTCTCTTGTCTCGTCTGTTGCTTTCCACAGCCCGTTTTTAGGGCTGATGTCGCTCTACGAGAGAATGCGAGAGGGCCCCGTAGGGAATAAAAGGGGCTTAGCCCCTCTTCTTGTACTCCTTTGTGTCTTTGCCGCGCTGGGCAGCTTTTTGGGCCTGTACCCTTCTCTTGACTTGGTCAGAGAACAACACCCCTTCCCGCGTTAAGGCGGGGAGTTTAATTTGCATACGATGGCATTACTTACGCAGGGCCTCCCTTGGGAGCGAAGAGGCAAATTGCCACGTGGCTTCCTTTTCGGGAAACCCAAACCATTTGACTAGGAGCTTCAATTGCCCGTCATCATTCCAACCATGTTTGATGAACTTTTTAAACACGAACTCTGGACCATCCATAAGTTGGTCACCTTCCTTAAAGAGGGCGTGTGCCCTGAGGGCCCAAGTCCACTTAGCGTCCCGCGCCGGTGGCGTGGGAGCTCCAGTGACATGTTCACTGCTCACCGTCCGGATCACCAGGGAGCTCTCCACCAGGAACCGATACCCATCGGTCTGTAGTACCATGTAGGGTCCTTGGGGCTTGAACCTAAGCTTCTTCGGGGAGCGGGAGTGGGCATCCAGATATACCCAGTCCCCAGCCTTTAGCTGGTTGTTCTTCTCCCGTGTGCGTACGTCGAACGCACGCTTGTATGCGGCCTGGGCTTTGCCCAGGTGCTCTCGGACCTTTGGTATGAGGACCTTCAGGTCCTCTACGTACTGCTCCGCCGCCGAACTGGCGTCTGCGGGTCGTTCCTCGGCTTGACTTAGCCGAGGCATGCGTTCGATACCAATAAGCTGGAGCCGCGTCGGGCTCACGAAAGCAAAAGGGACTTGCCCCGTGCTAGAGTGGACCTGCGTATTATACGCAGTGGTCAAGAGGGACAGATAGCGGTCCCATTCAGCTTGGTGCTCCGCCACGTAGCAGCAAAGCTGTCGAACGAGGGTGCGGTTATCCCGCTCTACCTGCCCGTCCGTTTGCGGGTGGTAGGGAGAGGTATAGTTCGAGGCTATACCTAGTAAGCCTAGGATGCCTTGGTAATAAACAGAGGCAAACTGCGGCCCATTGTCCGTAAGGACAGTGTCGGGGATGCCGTATGCGGCAACCCATGTGTCGATAAAGGCTGATGCTACGGTCAATGCCGTAGCCTCCCTCAAAAGGATGACTCTGGTCAGCTTGGTGAACCGATCACAAATGACCATAACATGCTTGTGCCCACCTCGGGAGGTGGGTAGAGGACCTAAGAGGTCCATGGCGAGCTCCGAGAAGGGCTCGTCGGCGTAGAATAACTTCATCACCGTAGTGTGCCTCCTCTCAGAAGGGCGGTTCTTGGCGCACGCGGGGCATTGCTCCACGTGCTTGTATACGTCGACGACCATCGTCGGCCAGTACACATACCTACGAAGGGTATGGTACATCCGTCTCGAGCCGGGGTGCCCGGCCAGCACTGAATGATGTTGATAGTGCAGGAGACGCTGTTTCAGCGCCTCCGGGATAACCACTTGGGTCTCCCGCCCGTACACGGAGCGGCGGCACAGTAGCCCATTCTTCTCCCGGAAGAAGAACGCTTGCCGACTCCAGGTCGGGTCGGGGGGCGGAAGAGCGTCGAGCTCTTTCAGCCTGGCCTGACAAAAGCTATCCTCGGCTTGACCAAGGATGATTTCTTGGGCCGACAAGGCCCCCATGGGGGCCTCTTCCGGTGTCGTAGCCTTCAAGGCGTCGCTGGCCCGCGTCTCGACGGCCAGGACAGGGATGTCCTCGTCCAAGGGCGAGGTGTCGAGACCCTCCGTCGGGAGACGCGATAACGCGTCTGCCACCTTATGATCCTTCCCCGGCTTATGCCGGATCTCATAGGTGTACTCCGACAATCGGAGTCTCCATCGGTTAATACGCGCATTCGGACTCATATTAGTGAGTACCGATAAAAGGGCACGGTGATCACACCGTACCACAAATTCAGAACCTTCTAGGTACGACCGTAAATAGGTCACGGCCCAGACGACGTCTAGCGCCTCGATCTCCGTAGCGAGATAGTTCTTCTCCGCAGGGAGAAGCGCACGGCTGTAATAGCCGATGGGGTGGTATTACCCATCGGGCTGTTGTTGCTGTAAGCAACATTCCAGCTGTTCGTAGCTGGCGTCGACATCGACGATGTAGTGCCCATGCCTCCTGGGCAGGGCAAAGATAGGGGCGTCCAACAGACGCCCGCGGAGCGTTTCAAACGCTTCGGTCTCCTCCCCGGAAGGAGGGGGTAGCTTCTTAGGAAGCTTCGTGCTAGTGAGCGCTGTCAGCGGCTTCGCTATCTTTGCGAAGCTTGCCACAAAGCGGCGGTACACGCCGCACATACCCAGAAAGCTCTTCATCTGGGTTTGGGTCTCCGGGTATCGGAGACCACGTAGCGCCCGGAGATTCTTCTCCAGGACATGTACTCGTCCCGGTCGAATAACATGACCGAGGTATTCCACTTCTTCCTGGAAGAAGTGGCACTTGGACGCCTTCAAGGTGACCCCTGCCTTCCCGAGTAGGTGCAGCACCTCATCGAGGTGCTGCAAGTGTTCCTCTGGGGGACGCGAAAAGACGATCACGTCGTCCAGATATACTAAGCATATCTGCCACTTCACGCCTGCCAGGATCGTGTCCATGGCGCGTTGGAAGGTCGCGGGGGCGTTGCACAACCCAAAGGGGAGGCGCACGCATTGCCACGCGCCAGTGTGGCACGTGAACGCCGCAAGGTGTTTATCTTCCTCGGCTGCCAAGGTGTTTATCTTCCTCGGCTACTGGTATTTGCCAGTAGCCCGCGTTGCAGTCCACGGTGGAGAACACCCTGGCGTCCCCTAGGGAATCGATACACTCGTCCATCCTGGGGATGGGGTACGCATCCTTAACACTCATTAAGTTCAGTCTTCTTTAATCAATACAGAAGCGTACCGAGCCATCTGGCTTCGGTACCATTACCACTGGGCTAGCCCATTCCCCGCTAGCGGGTTCGATAACCTCCATCGAGCGCATACGCTCGACTTCCGCTTTCTCCCTTTCCCGGGCCATAGGCCCGGCCTTATAGGGGTGTTGTCGCACGGGGAGAGCCCCGGGCTTCAGTCGGATCCTGTGTTCAACACCGCGGATCAAGCCAAGCTTGCCTTCCCAAAGGGAGGCATGCTTCTTGAGGAGGGCCTCTAGGGGCCCGGACCATTCCGTCGGGACAGACGAAACGTCAACTTCAGGAAGAGGGGGGTCCTTAACATGTGCAACGGCACACCGAAGCGGATGATCTCGTTGGCAAACGCCAAGACCTCATACGCCTGGCGAGGCTCGCCCTGGTTGCCGAAGTTGGCATCGCCATGTACCTCCGCAAGACGTTCATCAACGTGGGTGTTGGGCTCCGACACCATGATGTCGATGAAGCCCGGCAGATCGCTCCAACGGCCTTGTTCAATCCGAACTAACGCCAACCGGCGGTTGGCTTGGGCCGTGCCAAGTAAGACGTCGTCCGCCGTTTGGAGGATCCCGCGGCGCGAGCCCATAGCCGGAGGGCTCACGTAGGTGCGGCACACCGGTGCCGGGCCCCCCGTCATGAGGGGCATCCGGTCCTCGGTCCAACCGACCACGTCATGGACCCCGCGGGCATCGCCCCCTTGTCCGCCGCCGCCGTGGGCGCTGCCACCTTGGTCGCCCCCGCCGCGGTGGGCATCGCCCCCTTGTCCGCCGCCGCCGTGGACGCTGCCACCTTGGTCGCCCCCACCGCGGTGGGCATTGCCCCCTTGTCCGCCGCCGCCGTGGGCGCTGCCACCTTGGTCGCCCCCGCCGCGTTGGGCATCGCCCCCTTGTTCGCCGCCGCCGTGGGCATCGCCGTCATGGCCGCCCCCGCCGCGGTGGGCACCACCACCTTGTCCACCTTCGCCTTGGGCGTCGCCACCGCCGTGGTTGGCCCCGCCGCCTGCCGGAAGCGGCAAGGCCGACGGGCCGCCCCTGGCAACATCCCCACCCCCCTCGGGCGCCCCGCCTACCGGCGCTGCGCCCACGACCAAGCCACCGCCCGGTGCCCCCGTCCACTCGGCCGCGTCGGCCATATCGACATCGCGAGGGCTACGCGAGGCACTTGCCATCACTCCTTGTGGCTTTGAGCCGGCGCCCCCCCACAGGGGAGCCGAAGAAAGTGCACAGGCCGATGCGCCGCGACACCGTCCGCAAGGGCACGGCGCGACCGACCTGGTGACCAATGGGTCCGCCGGCTGATAGTCCAAGCCGCGGGCCAGACTCCACCGTGGCTCCAAGCCGGACCCCCGCCCCTCCACTGGCCGTACGTGAAAACACGCGCGTGACCCCCCCACGCCGACGGCGAGACGGTGAAAAGTCACCGCCGCGCCGCACGACGAAGAGGGCACACGGCCAGCGAGGGACCCAAGGGTCAAAAGTGCGCAAGCGCTGGTCACCAAGACGTGCTCCTCACCCGATCAGGCTGTGTGACCGGTAGCCTAAGGCTTGAGGAGACGACCCGCGTTGGGTTGCGCCGACCGCGCCGGTATATATACCGACGCGGTGAGCTTGGCCACCATGGGCTGCCCCCACTGGAGCTCCTTGCTCGGGCCTGGCCCTCTGCCTCAGAAGGGCCGGATCGGGCACCCCCGGTTGCACACCCCCCGCCCACGGGCGTACGGCGCACCCGCCCACGCACTCTGTGCGGCGTGCACCCCGCCTCAGCCACATTCGGCCCCTCCCGGCCCCGCTGCCGACTGGCCCGCGACCCGCTCGCACCGCTGTGCGGCGCTCGCCACGCCTCGGCGCCACCCGGCCCTCCTGGCCCTACGCCCACAGGCGCCCAGCTGTTGCGCCTCGCGCGGGACTGTAACGTCCCGCGTGTAGCCCCCTGGGCCGGCCCCCGCTTTGGCGGGACGCCTTCCGACCCGTCCGCGCGTCAATCGCGGCACCTCGGTTGGCTGTCACCTGTGGCGTTTGTGGTGGCGGATCGCCTGATCGCGCCCTCTCGCCGGGACGGCTCGAATCTCATTACGGGGGTATGTAGCATATCTCCTGGTCAATTGGGATTCGACCAATTGTGGCCCCCTTAACTGGTTGGTGTTCATGAGGAGGAATGAACCAACTTGTGGCTTGCCCTTTGGGGGGTTACTTCCGTCTTGTATATCTGTCTTTGTTTATCGCTTCACCTTTCGGCGGTTTACTTCGATCCTTCGGATCGCCCGGTCGATCGACCCCGCCCCTCTCCTTTCGTCATATTACAGCACCGTGAGCCCAGGACTCGACGTCGGCGTCACTCCCGGTTCCCCATCGGATATCATCCAAACAAAGGTTCATCTTCCTCGTCCCTTGAGCGATAGTGTTCTCTGTATTGTGTGACTACGCTGGGGCTTAACTTACTGGTTAACTAACCAGCGTCATTAATCCCACATTTGGTGGAGCTGTGAAGCGTACTTTCGCAGTCCCCCGGGAACGACTGGCCCTTGCGTGCGTCGTAAGCTGTTGTATTTGTCTGGTGACATTGCATGTACTTGTTTGTAGATCTTTCGGCGGAGAACCCATTTGGGATTGAGCTCCGGGGGAGATTTGTGTGGGGAGCGGCGTCTTGAGTGTGAGGCTATGGGCGCCCGCCGGAGGTGCGGGAGCTGCCCTGGGAGGTGCAGTGCGGGCCTTGTGGGCCACTCCATTGGGGGTGCCTGGGAAGGCGCTGCGGCAGAGGTGGCCTGGGGGATATCAGGCGCGCCGTCGCAGGCCTGGCAACGCCGTGCCTAGTAAAAACACGCACCCACTCAATATCATCGACTTCACAGGTTATGGGCCCAGTGTCGCTGGTGGTAATCGTCCTTTTCCGCTCTGTTCTTTGCGGAACGACGCTCGTTGGTCTGTTGTGTGTTCCGGCGCCGGGCGGGTGGGCTTAGCCTCCCACGTCGTCAGTGTCGCGCCTCGGGGCGCGGTTGGCATCGTCATGTCGGAGTATGGGCGCTACGGCGGCCCTCGCTTCCCGCAGCTGGACGACGACTACAAGGTCTGGGCCGTGTCCTGCCGTGCACAGCTCATTAAGGAGAAGGTCTGGTCGGCGGTCCTGACGGACCGCCCCGCGTCCGGGAGTGATTCCAAGGGCAATTTGGTGGCGGACGCGTGGGACATCATGAACGAGTCGGCGTTGGCGACAATCCCGATGTCGGTCAAGCCGGTTCATCTCCATTTTGTGACGGCGGTCAGTACGGCCAGGGACGCGTGGGACGCGCTCAAGGACATCTTTGAGGCGCGTGACAACGCACGGCTGCTGCAGCTCATGCACGAGCTGAGCAACCTCAAAAAGGGCGGCGACGAGAACATCATCAAGCATACGGCGCGCGCCAAGGGCCTCCGCCAAGAACTCGCCATGCTGGGAAACCAGGTGGACGAGAACACACTCGTGCTGCAGATTCTTTCGGGTCTGCCAGCAGAGTACGACAAGATAAAGACCGTCCTGGAGAACATAGACGGGAAGCGTAACCTCGCCCACGTGAGCGCGAAGCTGCTCACGATGGAGCAGCGGGGAAGCCGAGGGCGGTCGTCGTCGACGACTGGCGTCAAGTCGCAAGCGTTTGCGGCATCGGCTACCAAGAAGCCGTGGGACAAGACGGCGGTCGTGTGCTACTACTGCGACAAGAAGGGGAATATGAAGCGCGACTCCCTCAAAAATAAGGCCGACGACGCCAAGGGCAACAGAAAGCCAAACGGCGGGCGTCGGGATGGTATCGGGGGCGGTGGTGCACATCCGCGTGCCGCTTTGGCTTACGCCGCGTCGGCAGGCCAGGCCGGGAAGCAGAAGGCTCCCGGGAGCACCAGCGGGTTGTCAACCTGGGTGCTGGACTCCGGCGCGACCAACCATATGGCCGCCGGGGACAAGGGTTTCACCGTTAGAACTTCGAGGAGCGGGGCCAAGGTCACTCTGGCTGACGGTCACAAGGTGTCCATCAAGGGACACGGATACGTCTCCATGGACGTGGGGACGGGCACCACCAAGGCTCGCATGGTCCTCGGTGAGGCCATGCTCGTGTCAGACCTGACTGACAACCTTTTGTCTGTCCGTGCGGTCGACCGCCGCGGCGGAGCGGTGGTGTTTGTCGGAGACGCCTGCTACATCATTAGCGATGGAGAGGCGGTACTCACCAGCGGGGTGTTGAGCAACACGTCTGTCATCGGTTCGGTGAACGAGTCCGAGAACTATGTGCTCAAGGTGACGCCGGTCAAGGCGTCGGCAAGCGCCGCCTCAACACGCATGGACGGCGAGGCGGAGCTGTGGCACAGCAGGTTCAACCACTTCGGCTTCGAGAACCTCAAGCGAGTGGTTGGGATGGTCGACGGGATTCCAGCTTCGGTGGCTGACGCCAAGCGCGTTCTTGGCACGGTGTGCGTCCCGTATGTCTACAGCAAGATGGCGCGTGCTTCGCACAATCGCTCGACTGCAACGAAAACCAAGTGCGAGTTGGTTCACACCGACGTCGATGGGCCCTTGACGGAGTCGCTAGGCGGTTCAGTAGACTTCATGACGCTTATGGAGGACTCTACTTGCTTCATCACGGCGACGCCCATCAAGACCAAGGGGATGGTACCGGAGGTCATCAAGGCCCGCATTACGCAGCTTGAGACTCTCACAGGGCTCAAAGTGAAGCTGGTGCGCCACGATGGCGCAAAGGAGTACGTCAGGCACGACCTGAAGGTGTCGTATGAAAACAAGGGCATCACGTCGGAGAAGATGGCGCCGTACTCATCGCAGCAGAACGGAGAGGCGGAGCGTGCCAACCGCTACATTATGGAGCACGCTCGCGCGGCACTGCTGGACGCCGGTGCGGAAAAGGAGCTGTGGGCTGAGGCGCCCTCTTCGGTCATCCACGTGCTCAACCCGTCCCCGAAGGCGGGGAAAGATGTGACGCCCCTCGAGGCGCTCACGGGGCGACGCCCCGACATAAGGGGATTTCTCGTCTGGGGGAGCCGGGCCTGGGCTCTCAAGCCCAAGCAGCAGCATCGAAAGCTGGATCCAAGGACCGATGCTGGCCGCTTTGCTGGCTGCACCGTTGGTGGAAAGGCCTACCGCATCCTCGAGGATGAATCAAACAGGATCTTTGAGCGCCGAGACGTGCTCATGGAGGAGAACTCAAGCAAGACCATCGACAAGATGTCTGCTGCTCGGTCAAGCGCCAGTCCTCGCCTGACGGCGCTGACGGATGGTGTCAAGAAACACGGTGCGATGGACATGCTGAATGCGGAAGTCCCCAGCGGGGACGAGTATGCTCCGCAGCAGTCGTCAGAGTGCGACGGCGCGCCGGACAAGGAGGCCGTTCATTAAGGGGAAGACGGCGATGGCGATGACGCCGGCGAGGACGCGGAGCCTCAAGAGGGGCACCAAGTTCTGCCTGACTCCACAACGGAGAGTGATGACGACGGGGCGCAAGCACCCCGGCGGTCCAAGCGCAAGCCTGCACCAAAGGTGACCTTGTGGGGGAGCAACCCGAAGGCGTACGTGGTAGCGGGGACATTCGTTGGCGCTAAGTCCGCCTGGGACCTGAGCAAGCCGCCGACCAACTCGAAGGAGGCGCGTGCACGTTCTGACTGTCCGCTGTGGAAGGCGGAAGAAAAGGAAGATTATTGCTGACCCCCGAAGTTTGTCCTGGGGGACAGAGACAGAGACTGACGGCGCATAAGAGCATTCTACTGGTCTAAAACGACAGTAAGAGGGTATCGAAGCCAAGAGAAAGCCCGCATTTGGTTGCAAGACCTTGCATCCAGCAGAAGTCCCTGTTTGTTGCCGCTTGATCCGCTTTTCTTGGCACGGAGGAAGCTGCCCAGGGGAGATCTTGAGATTTTCTACCGTTTCCTTGCCAGAAGTGCGGAAAAGAAGACGAGCTCATGTCGATTTTCAGGCCGTATGGGCACATTTAGGCAATCAGAAGCTCCAAGTCAGTGCCAGGGGCGCATCTGGTTGGTGGAGAGAGTCGGTCCGCAAGTCAGTCTCGGTCCACCAGGACAAAAATCGGGGATCAGCAATACCTGGCGCACAAGACGCTTGGTACCTAGAGCAGCAACAAGGGCAAGGCTGTCAAGAATCGGTACGTGTACGACATCAAGCGCGATTCGGCGGGCAATGTGACGAGGTACAAGGCGCACCTGGTCGCGCAAGGCTTCAGGGTCATTCCAAGCAACGCAATCCTTCGTAATATCGAGTTTGCGACGTCACATGTGACGGGTCTGTCCAGTCAAATGCGTGCACCCCGCGTCGCAAACTCGGCGATGTTACGCTGTGGCTCGGGGAGAAATCGGGTTGAGCCACCACATCGACACCTCGTCACAGTGTTACGGACTTTCTCACCGGCTAATTAGGGCAGTGAGCGGCGGCGACAATGTTGTCTCCCGCTAGCAACATTATCTCCACAACCAGTGCAACATTGTCGCCGCCTCGCGGCACCTCGGCCTCCGGGCCGACGCGGCGCGCTACCCCGCTGTCTACGGGTGGACATGCAGCCCCCCCCCGTGCTGCCTGAGCAGCTTTCTCTGCGTGGCTGTTCGCGCCCTTTTTCTCGTTCGTCGCTCGGCGACCGCGCTTCTCTTTGCTGCGCAACTGCCGGGCATCCGAGCAGCCGCGACATGTCTTGTCCTGCCCGCGCCCGCGCTACCTGAAGCCGGAAGTGCCGCGCGCGGGCGCAACGATTGTTCCCACAGATCCCTGTCAGTGGCTCAGGTTGCTGCTGGGAGGGGGTACGTTGGCGTGCCGGCGCGCAGGTGAGGCGGGGGCGGGGGTTGTTGGCGAGTGGCGCTCTGAAGCAGACGGAGGGGGGAAGAGCGGAAGTCAGAGCAGCAGGAAAGGGTGCGTGGTGCGCCGATTTGTCCTGCTGCAGCCCTTCATAAACCGTCGCGCCCAGCGGGTGCTAGCCGATAAGCGGCGACAGTGCCCACTTCCACTCACCTTTCCAGCGGCAGCCCCCCATACCTCACCTTTCTCCCTGCCTAGTGCCCCGCTATTTACAAACCTCCTCTACGGTACAATGGCACCCTCCCACATGGCCTCATGTCGCTCATGCGCATCGCTCAGGCAAAGCAGTTGCCGTAGCTGATGCCCACAGCGCGGAAGGACGCTGGGTTAGTGTCGCATAACACGTCGTGTCACCCCAGCCCACAGAAACAGATAGGGACACCTGCCCAGCTGAGGGAACCCACCCGCACACCCTTGCTCTACTCTCGCCCGGTGACACGGTCACCTAGGAAAACACCCGAAGGCGCAAAGAGGGAGGAAGGAGGTGAGAACGCAGTTATTTTTTTGTGGGGAAGCCGGGCCACGGGCGCCCCGCTGTCCCCTTAAGCTAACCGAGCAAGCGGGCCCAAATGGCCCCAAATCCCACGCAGTAGCCTCCCCATGGGGAGATCTGGGGATGCATACCAGTGGACCCCGCCTTCTGTAAAGCGGATAATTCGAACAACTAACAGGCAAATGGAAATGACCCACAATCAATCGAGATCCCAACCAGCAACGACAGCGCCACCTGTCCGAGCCGGAGCGTGACACGTCATCCGCGTCGCCCGGCGCCCCGTCGACCTCCTGGCCAGCCAAGGGGCGTGGTCCGGGCCGTGGAATGCAACATAGCTCCCTTTTCAGCGTGGACCGTCCCGGGCCAGCCCAGACGGTTCCCCAACGGGCGCCTTGTCACGACCCTTCTGTGTCCCGTGGGTCTCGTGGGGTGGCGTGGGGGCGCAGATCACCCCCATCTCAGTCTCAGGGCCGACTGGTACCCCGCGTGCGTGGATCTTGGAGGTAGGAGGGTCGCCACGTCATTGTGGGCTGGTTTTCCAGGGAAAGAGCGAGGAGGAGGGTGCGTACCCCGGTGCAGGAGAGGCTGCGCGTGAGTCCCCCCCCTTTGTCTTGTTCCACTGGTGCGCACCTTATCCCCGTGGGACCCGTCACCGGGACCAACAACCTCAGTGCCCACCTTGTCCCCTGGAGGAGGTCCGGCATTGGCGGGGGCCGGAGGCACAAGGTCAAGGCGTCCCGGACCAAGGCCAAGGAAAAGGTCAAGGCGTCCCGGACCAAGGTCAAGATGTCTTCGTCGGAGTCCGAGGGTGTAGCGCCGGCGTCGGCCGACCACTCTGGGGAGCAGGGTGGCCCCCCGGGTACTAGCCCGGCTCCGGTCGGTTGGGTTCTCCCGGGTGTGGCCTTAGCCGCGTCGAAGGCAGGCGAAGCGCCCCCGCCTAGTCTCCTGGCACCCGCCATGTTGGTGCGCTTGTTCCGGGTTGTCGTGGGTGTCGTGCCGGCGCCGCCCTAGGATGTCAACATGGCCGAGCGCTATCAGCAGTTCCTGGCCATGCGCCCCGAACTGGCGACGAGCTGGACCCGTGAGCAGCGGCGGGGATTCTTGTCGCGTCTGGACACGACAGTGCTCGAGTCGGCGGACCGTGGGGCGGGGGAGGTCGTGCACTCTGCTCCTGGTCTCTCTCTTGGGGCTGATCGCGCGCCTTGTTCCCCCGATAGCGCTTGGGCGACGCGTCTTGCCGGTCTTCCAGACTGTTTGATCCGAGATCCCGCCGTGAACTACGACTCCATCATCTCGGCGCCGGTCATCCGCGCTCCGGTTGAGGATGAGTACCCGGGGTGGTCGGCAGCGACGGTGTCACGGGTCAAGGCCCTGGCCGCCCCGCCGGCGTACCCCAACTTGCTCTACATGCCGATTCCGGGACCGTAATTGCGTCGGCTGCCCATTCTGCCCCCGTCGTCACATGCAAACTCCGAGCAGCGGGCGCGTCGCAGGGGCTTCCTGATCAGCTGGAACCACCAAGAGTTTTGGCGCCTTCCCCCGGGAATGCGCACCCAGTTCTTCGCGGCGGTGCCCACTTGGTTCGCCCAGATGGAGTCCCCGATTGGGTTTACCACTGGGGGCTCCTTGGTGGCGTACTACGCCCGGTATGAGATCTACTGGTCGTGTCGGGACGCCCACTCGGTCACGATGGCCATCTGGGTGACCGAGTACTTTGTGATGGCGTGCAACCCCTGGTAGGAGGAGGCGCGTGACGGCCGTTTCTGGCTGATCTCGGACACCCTGTTCGGCTGGGTCAAACAGTTCAAGCCGGAAGAGCTCTCCGGGGATGACGCCGATGCCTTGGGCTTTTTGCAGGCCATGCTGGCTCTGCGGGCGGCTCTCAGGTCCAGGACCAAGCCTTTCACGATGCCGTGCGCCGTTTTGACACCTCCCGCCGCGACCGGGATGGGTGGCTCACGGTGGTGACCTGACAAGATACCGACGGGGTCCATATTGTCATCCAGGATCCCCTTGACGCCGCGGTGTACTCGATCCCGGCGTCTTGCATGTCGGTCACGCCGGAGGCGCCGCTGGTTCTCGCACAAATACCGCTCGCGCCTGTCGGGATCCCGTCGGGGTGGGCGTCCGCCGAGGCGCAGCGAACAGGTGGTTCTGGCTCGTCACCCTTTGGTGATCTGCCCCTCCCGGGTCCTGAACTCGTCCTGCCTCCCCGTGCCTCCCCCATCGTCAGCCCCGTGACCTTGGCGACGACAGCTTCTTCTTCTCGGGCGGACCCTGCGACTCCCGTGGTGAGTACCGTGGCCCGGGCTGCGACGGCCAGCCGCTTGCCGTTGGCCCCCCCGGTGCCCGACTCACTCCTGTCCGATACCTCGGCGACACTTGGGTCAGAGAGCGAGGCCTGGCTGGAGCGTCTTGTCGGGCGCCACCGTCGGTCTTCGGCTGGGTTTCCCACCAGCGTGTTCTTGGTCTCCATGGTTGACCTGCTCGGGAGCTTTTCGAGCGACTTGTTCACCTGGGCGGAGACCCATCCGGTGGGGGACCCCACTGCGCTGGAGGCGGTCCTACAGGGGTGGTCCCGTGCCGGCGTGAACGACCAGCTCTGGCGCCAGCTGAACATCCACCAGCAGCGACAGGAGAATCACCTTCGGCGGGTGGAGCAGGCAGGTACTTGGCGCGCCCGTGGGTCGGGCACCGGTGATTGTCGGGAGGAGTCCGCGGGAGCCAACGAGACGTGGTATCGGGATTCCTCTGGGAGTCCCCAGCGTGGCACCGGCGGTGGCGGCAGCCAGACTTGGCGTAGTGGCTACTACGAGTCGCGTACCCGGCCGAGCACCCCTGGTGAGAACCAGCGTGGTTACGGGCGAACCTACGGGGGCCAAGATGGTCCGTCCGGTTATGAGGGTCCGTCGTCGACTCGTCGTCGTCTGGACTGAAGCGTGGTGCCCCAGGTCGGTGTCGGTCGGGATAGGGAGCCTGCGTGTGCTTCGTGTTGGCCGGGGTAGTTCCCGGGCCCTTGGCGAGGGATGAATCGGGAGACATAGTACGCGCAAAAACGAGGGTTTATTGTCTCTCGGTTGTCCTGTCACGCCTCCTGGGCGTCCCAATCTGGATCCGCCTTGTCTGGATCCTGGGGGAGAAGCCTCTTGCGACGACAATACCGATACACGGCCGCCACCGGTAGGAGACCCGAGTGTTTCCAGGTGTCGTCTTCCGGCGCATAGCCAAACCAGCGGACCAGCAGCCAGGGAACCCCCTCCTCGTCCCAGGTGTGGTCCACGAACCGCTCGAACACAAACTCGGACCCACCCGGTTGGAGCGCGTCTGTCATGGCCACTTGCGGTTGCTTGGGTCGGTTCGCGGGGTCCACAGGACCCGCTGGCACCACATGGTCGCCGCTCACCCGGTAAGGGAGTCCGTCTTGGTCAATCAAGTAGGTTCGCCCGTCGGTCTCCAACACCTCGTACGGCCCTGTCACCTTAGGGTCGAGCCTGTGCTTCCGGGTGCGGTTCCGCAGGTACACCCAGTCACCATTGGTCACCGCTACCCGGCGCGGGCGGACGTTCTTGTCATAGTCCCTCTTGTACCGGGCTTGTGTCTTGGCAATCGAGTCCCGTACTTGGGGGAGAAAGGCCTTGAGCGACTCCAGAAAGGCGTGCTTGGCCTCAGCCACCGACTGGCTCGGGTCCGGCGTCATGCCGTCTGTCATCCGTTCCAGGGAGAAGCTGCTCAGGCGCCGTCGGGTGACCAAGTCCATGGGGGCCACGCCCGTAGTTCGGTGGGGCCTCGAGTTGTACGCCAGCGCCAACACGGAGACGAGCTCGTCCCAGTTGTCCTGGTGGTCCTCTATGTAGTGCATGAACATGTCCACGAGCGTCTTGTTGAAGCGCTCGACCTGGCCATTAGTCTGCGGGTGGTACGTGGAGGTGTA
>ENA-ORXR01002417-ORXR01002417.1-marine-metagenome-genome-assembly--contig:-NODE-2417-length-17796-cov-20.875049_pt1 | contig 17796 bp, 18 predicted proteins | sample MGYA00237866_ERZ511479 | MGnify/ENA metagenome assembly ERZ511479 | reverse complement strand
GCGTAGCGATCCGCATCCTGTGCTGGGTTTTCTGACGGGGTTATACCCCGTTGGCTTTGAGGGCAGGATCCACTACACACACGTTCCGCCACAACCCGCTCTTCGTTATTTCTTGGCAATCAGCATCGAAAGTACTTCTCATCTGACGCACTTGTTGCAGAATCTGATGTATTCTGATTAGAATCCCTATTCTTATTCATATCCTACATTTTTTAGTTTCGAATATTTATCCTATCCGTACTAACGAAATTGCGTCAGAACTCTTATCTGATTCAAAAAATGCCAAAGTTGAGTATATCGGAGTGGGCCGAAAATCGGCAGATTCATGAGCCCCTGGTCGGCACGGTGGTAGTGTGGTCGACGGAGGCGCTTTCTTTTTCGTGAACGCCATTGAGCGCCTTCTATTTCTTCTCTTCTCTCTTTTTTGTTTTCTTGTACAACAGCAAACAAGGACGTCCCACAAAGAGCATCAGAGATGCACAACGAACACAGGAAGCGTCCAAGGGGAGTATGTGTTGGTGCTAGGCAGTCTCTGATCGCATAATGAAAGCAAGGGTTCGGCCAAGCATACAAACAGAAATAGACGGTAGCAATGTTTTCATGGCGCAGGCCGGATAGGGGACCAACGCACATAACCAAGACCCGTACCGACCAAAACTTGTAGCACTGCCAATGGAAGAGATGCCCCCACCCCCCGCCGCCGACGCAGTGGCTATCCTTCGCCGTCAACCGTAGGCAACCTGACGTGGCCGCCCCCACCCGCCACATCTCCACGTCGGTCCCAACCGCCACCTCCCGCCACCAACCCCAGCCACATTCCCCGGCCGCCACCCTGTAGCCACAACCACCACCCGGCTCCGCCAGCGGCCACCTCGCTCCACAGCCCCCAGCCGCCACGCCAACCCGCTGCACCCCCTGCCGCCACCGCCGCCGCCACCCATGTCTCCACGGCGCCGCGCCGCCACCCGTTGCCTCCCACAGCGGCCTCCACCCTCCACCCCCCGCCGCCGCCCCACTTGCCGCCGCCACCAGCGAATTCAAGAAGCCCCGCCACCGCCCGTTGCCTTGTCCATCAGCCTCCTCCCTCCAATCCCCGCCGCACCCTCACTCGCCGCCGCCGCCCGCGCCTCCACGGAATTCCGCTGCCACTCGTTGCCATCAACAGCGGCTCTCTCCCTCGACCCCCCGCCGCCCCCCCGCTCGACAATCCCGCCCGTGCATCCAAGACGCCCCGCAGCCACCCGTTGCCTTGAACAGCAGCCTCTTCCAGCGACGCCCGGCCACGCCCCGACTCGCCGCCGCCGCCCGCGCCTCCACGGAGCCCCGTCACCTTTCGTTCGCTGTCAACAGCACCGTCCTCCCTCCACCCCCCACCGCCCCCCGTCTCGCTGCCGCCGCCCGCGCCTCCACTGCGCCCTGCCGCGACCCGTTGGCTTCACCAGCGGCCTCATCCATCCGCCCCCCGCCGCACCCCCACTCGCCACCGCCGCCCGCCGCCGCCCACCGCGCCGCCGGCCCCCTCTGCCACGCCTCACCGCAACCCATTGCCTTCGCCTTGAGTCACCGCCCCCAGCTATTACCGTAGTAATGCATCCCGCAGGTGCTCGCATTGTCATGGCTTTTCCGCCTAGGGGTGAAAGATGCGGTATCAACAGCGAGGCGGGGGCCGCTACGACTGACAAGAAGGACCCCCGCGCGCTTGCAGTCCCACCGCACCGCTTCCAGAACCTCAATGACGGCGTCCAAAAAGCAACGGCGGGTGCGGGTACCGTAGCAAGATCCCCAAACACGCAAGGCTCTCAGGCATCGAGCAGCCCCCCCATCACGCCCCGCTCGTCCCACAGGCATGAACATGCACACCTCCCCCCGTCCCGCTGCCGCCCCCCACCGGCGGCGATGCTGCCTGCGGCTGTTGTCACAGTGCCATCAAAGCCACCAAAGGGCGCCAAAGAAAAACGGTCCAGCTGTCCGCCGCCCCGTGCAATTCGCCCGAGGCCGGCCTGAATGCCATCATCATGAACCATGACGGGGTGAGAAGCGGCGCCATTGGTCGTGGCACAGGACCTGGCGCAGTGATGGGGACGCGCGTTGCGCCCGAACGGGCAGATGCCAACCGCGGCGGATTGGCGCCCAGAGCGCCTGGCGCTTGGGCCTGCTTGCGTCCGCAAGACACCCAGAGTATGTGGGAACTGTGGGGCTGTCACCGGCGTGGTCGTGAATGTGTCAGCCAAATCCGCCCTGAGTCGGTCCCCCGTGGATGCGCTGGTAGGGGCTGCAGAGTAGATTCAGCGCGCGGATGACGGCTGGCCGCAGAGTGCCGCCATTGTCAGCAAGAGCGCCCAGACAGCGAATTTCGCAGGCCGCACAATACAACTGTGTGAGGCGTATCGCGTCCAGACCACTAGAAGACCGCCCGGCAGCGGCGCTTTGGGATCGCCGCCGCTTGTCTGGACCGCGACGAACGTCCTCACTAGGGGGTGAGAGGGCGATTACAGTCGACAAAGGGCTCTGAGTCAGCGCCAAAACATGCGAGGGTCCCGAGTCCGAGCTGCAAGGACGTCTTTCTTGGAATACTTTGCCGCACTCTTGCTGCACTTAATGTTCTCTAATTCCCCTGCGATTGCTAAAGTGGTTTTCTTTTCTGAAGAGGCCCCCCTGTTCATGAGTCCAGGATATACAGCACCGCACGTTCGTGGGGCGAGCGAGGCTTCGCAGCAGCACTCTGGCAGCAGTCACGAGCGGCCCCACTGACGCGGGATCTCCGCGATTCCGCCGCCCCTCAGAAGGCCCCCACAGGGCATAGAGATGCACCTGTCTCTGCAGGTGCCAGCAGGCGGTCATCACGGCCACTCGCGCAACGCCATTGCGCCCACTGGCGCCTCGCCGACGCGCCAGCTGGCGCCTCGCCAACGGGCGCACTGGCACCCGGCCATCGCGCCCACTGGCAGCGTCTCGCCATCGCGCGCAATGGTCCCTCGCCATTGCGCCCACTGGCCCCTCGCCATCACGCCCACTGGCACCACTCCGGCTTCACCGTTGTTTGACCCCGTTGGGGTGCACATCCCAACCGGCGCCCGAGTCGTGTTCTTGCTCGCTGTCCCCGTCCCCCTTCCTCGGCCCGCTCATGCTGCACTGTGGACCAACTCCCCTTCCACCCTTCCCTAACGATGCCTTCGCCACTGACCGGCGGCAGCGGCGAGCGGGTGCGCTGCCGCTCGTCGCGACCGGCCCCGGATTCGTCACCGGCCCCTTCCTCACCCTGGAGACGTCCTCCTCCTCCTGCTTCTGTCGCCGAGCACGTGGCCCTGTTGCGGTGGCTTCTGGGCTACGGCATCTCCGCCCTTGTTGCTGCCGAGGCCGTGGAGGCCGAGCTGTTTGGGCCGTCGGTCGACCCTGATGGCCGCTGGCTTGAAGAGCGGGTGGTGGATCGAGCCCTGGTGGCCAATGCCGGAGATGGTGGTCCGGCCGGTGACGACGGTGGATCCGGCGGGATGGCTCGTCGCGGAGGAGGAGCGTCGGACGCGCAAGAGGTGGCCGGGGGACGGGGCGGACACGTTGATCGCCATCCCCAAGACGTACCCGGACACACAGACGAGTTCGCGGCATCGCGGGCCGCTGCCGACCTCGCCAATGCCGCTGTCGACGGTCGGGACGTCGTGGTGCATGGCGGCGCCCACCCCTCGGCGGCGGCTGCGCCGGCGTCTGCCGAAGACGCCCGCGCGCCAGCGACGGATATGCCAGCCGCATCCAACGGCATCCGCTCACCCGGTAGAGCCGTGTCGGACGCGGCGGACGATGACGATGGTGATTTCGTCTTCTTTGTGGACGAGGGCACCCACGCGACGGCATCGGACACCGGCATCGCGTCCGGCACTGTGTGGGCCGCTGTGTTGGGATGAGCCGCGTCGGCACCCACCAACGGACCGCAGAGGCCCTTCTGCGTGCATCCCCCCTCAGGTTCTCCGCCGGGTCGGCCCCTCCCCGATTGGGAGGCATGGCGCTGGCCCGCCAGCCAATCGCTCTACCCTATCCCCGCCCCCCCGAGTCTACAAGCCAAACGGCATCGGAGGTTGACCTCGTCGTCGATGACAGAGAGACGGCGGGAAGCAGCACGTCTCGCGCGGCCTTCTTGTCTCGGCTGCGTGTGAACCCCGGGTTGGCGGGCCGGGTCGTTACGCGTCGCCTGCCGACGGGCGACGCGACGCTGGTGGCTCGTGTCACCCGCGCCGGCCAGGCGGCCTTTGCGGGTGCGGCTCCGGCGGGCACCGAGGTCATGCTCGACCAGCTGGTCGAGCGCAAGACGGCGGACGACCTGGTGGCCTCGCTGCGCGACGGGCGGCTGCGCGAGCAGGCGTACTGGATGGCCGCCTCCGGTCGCACCTCCCTGACGTTTGTGATCGAGGGGAGCTGGCACGCGGTGACGCGGGGCGACGCGGCAATGCGTGGGGATATTGGCGCGTTCCTCGCCAGAAGGACGGTCGAGGAGAACATCTTTGTCAAGGAGACGGACAACATGGCCGGGACGGTAGAGTACTACTCGGCCCTCGTGCGGCAGCGGACCCGCCGGTTGGGGACGGCCGACGGATTGGAGGGTTGGCTCACCAAGCATCGGTCATCCGACGGCGCTGTCCCGGGCGCCAAGGGCGTCCTCACCTTTTCATTGTGGGAAGAGAACATCAGAGCGATGCGGGGCGTGGCGACGCTGCAGCAGCTGTGGTCTCTGCATATGAGTGTCTTGCCCGGCGTCGGCCCCGTGCGGATTGACGTCATCATGGCGGCCGGGTACAAGACGCCCGCGGCTCTGGCGGCGGCATACGGAAGACTCTCGGAGGAGGATGGTCGTTCTCTTTTGGCCAAGCTGCCGCCGCTGCCGGGCGGTCATCACATCACCACCAAGGTGTCGGAGTACGTGCACGGCCTCTTTACGGCCGAGCAACACGGACCTCGGCAGTAGGGGGGAGATTGGAGCGGTCGGAGAAGATGGGCGAGTGGAGGTATTCGGTTACGCCAGGGTTATAGCACAGTGCTTGTTATTCATCCAATACATATGGTAGGTCTCTTTCTCTTCCGTCGCTTAGCAATCCACGACGGGATGGCCTGCTGTTCAGCAGCGGGGTGGCCTTCTGTGAATACACTGCGGTGAAGTTTGAGGTGGCGGCGTGCGAGGCGAGCGCGGCGGCCGTAGGGGAGGGCTTGGGGAGGAGCTCATGGCATCAGTCTCATGGGCGTGGCCGATGCCAATAGAGACGCTGGCGGCGTGAGAAGGGCTATCGATTGGACGGGGCGCGAGACTAGGTTGGGCGGCGCCCTGATGGCGGTCCTCAATGGTGACGACAAAGGGTACTCATGTAAAGATGACTTCCACTTCGTGCACAGGTGACGTTGTTTATGTTTCTGGTGCGTACTTGTGGTAGGTACGGGGGTATCTCACATGAACAGCAGGCACACCGACTTCATTAATCTTCCCCAGCACAGATGGTGTGAGGGGATTGTCCGAGGGCTGGGGTCGGGTATGCTGCGGTGGTAGCGTAGTTTCAGGAGACGCTACACACTAGGGGGCGTCAGGCATGCTGTGGTGGTGAAGTAGTTGCAGGAGATGGAATACGCGAGGAAGCTTCAGGTAGGGTCGCATGGGGTTTGTCGCCTGTGACTGAGAGTAAACAGATGAATGAACAAGTGGCTACCGTCAGCAACATACAAGTAAAGGGTATCAAGATGAGCAGGACTCGCCAAACACAGAGGCTTTAGGCGTTTGTGAGCTTGCTTCGCGTGAGTACTGCGAACAGAGGCCTTGAGTGCCTGGCAACGGCAGATGCTCCAGTTAAAGCTGCACAGCGCATTCACCACCGAGGGACCATTCTGAACTGGCATTCTTCCGACGACTGCGGTGGCGGAAGACCTGGTGGAGCTACATCGTCGCCACCACCGTTTTGGCGGCGCCATGATGTGTACTCATCGAGGTAGGAGTGCGGACGATAGTGACATGTGGCTGAATGTGGAGAAACACCCCGAAGCCACCAGAAAGAGAGACACTGGCAGGCAGATTCGACCGTGCTGGCTTCTTGCTATCATCGCACGGTGTGATCTCTCCCAGAAAAGAAGCTATGCCATCGTTTGGGCTTCCGTCTGTTGCACGCGCCCATATAGCAGCGCGTTTCCCACCGAGCGAAAGAGAACGGCACTGTGTGGGAGCGGTGGTGGACGGCCTGCGCGCCAAGATCTGCTGCGCCGCGTGCCCCTCCAACGACGAAAAGAGACATACCTTCGCGCGTGCGTCCACCTCACGCTGCACAGTCATGGCCTCAAAACCATACACCGCCGCACTACTGGTTTCACGCCCACTCTGCCCTGGAGGCACATGCGGGGCTACCGCATCGCCGGAGTTGGACAAAACGACCCCACACTGTCTGCACACGACCTGTTTGGACGGGACATCAGACTGCGGCCTGCTAGAACGGCGGCTATGGCAATGGGGGGCACTTCCCAGTCGCCACCATTCTGCGTCTCCATACCATCTCGAAAGCGACGGCTGGCGCAGCACGAGGACGGTAGGGTCCGGTGGTGCCGGCAGGCCGCCCCAGGCCCGTCGCCGTTCGGGGGCGGTGCGACCTTGCGCAGGAGGGTCGCAATCAATAAGCCCCCCTCAGGACCCCTCAGAGTCCGTTCCCACCTCCGCCTCCCTGGAGGCGATTGCAGCCTCACCCCCACAGATGGCCAGGCTCGATGGTTGACCTCTTCGATGACCGCAAGCTGTCCTGTACCCTGCGCAAAGATCTGCGGTGGGCCCCACAGCGTGACGTGGAGGTGCCGTTCTCATGCCGGATGAGCGCCATTGCAAGGCCGTTTACGCCAGAGATCATCAATCTTCGTTCCCTTGGTTACAATATAGGGGGTCTACCTGGAAGTTAAACCCAGTTATAGATACTTACATACTTGATAATTTCAAGCTACAGGGCCGATCTCTGAGTGTAAACGGCATGGACGGGATACATTTGATGAATCAACGGCTCCAAGGCGATATTGATTGGCCCCGATCCTCAGACCTGTGGCGTACAGAACCAGGCCCCTTCTGCCAGTGACGAGTGGTCGGCGCACGCCTGACATGCCCACGCAGGCTCCCGCCACAGTCGGTCATCGGTGGCATCCTCACACGCCAAGTCCCTCGTCTCCCCGAGTTCCATTTCCTTCGGGTGTTTCTGCCGGTGCCCTCGTGACCCCTCCCCCCCCGCCGCATCGCCACGCTTGCACCAGCTTGGTGGTCGGGTGTGCGCCCGGGTCTACGTCTTTGCAATGGAGGCCCGCGTTGCGAGCGAGTGGGCGGTAGGAGTGCGTGCTGCCTGCTGTTGGCAGGGGTGGTGGCTTGGTCGGGGCCCCTTCTTCTTTCTTTTGCGTGGCATGTGGGTGCCCTTGGACCGGTTTTTTCGCAGCAACCATTCCGGCTGTGGGCGCCTGTCACCCTTTACGGCCTCTTCTCGGCTGCTTTTTCACTCCCCCGAGTGCCGCCACGCGTCGACAACAGCCAGTGGGTAAGTACATTTGTTTCCCGGATGCTTGCTTCGCTGCCACTGCCTGTGGCTATTGCGGGATGAGTGCGTACTATTCGAGGCGGGGCAACCGACTCGTGGCGCATGGAGGGACTTCGCTGTTTTTTCCGAACCCGCGCATGCATGGTGTGTGTCCGTGGTCAACGCGCCCCATTGACGCTTCCCAGTGACTTTCGTGCCACTTTGCCTCGTTTCTGTACGCTACTGTTTGGTTGGGCTGCTCTTCAGATTTGTAGTGGGGAGCCGGACCGCTTTCTGCGGGGACAAGCAGGACCGTGTCTGGAGCAGGCTGCCCTTCCACCGTGCGACCCCTACCACTGTGGTTTTCTGATCACGTGCGTTGAGTTGTGCCTTGCTTTGTCTGTCTGGTGCTGCTCTGTATCTGAGCACGACGGATTGCTGTAATGCGCGCGTCTGCCTTCGATGTATTTTCTGACTCGTGGCGTCCTTTTGGTTCTACACCGTGTCTTCACATCTTCCTCTTTAACCCCAATGACACGTCTTGCTTCACCCTGTCTCTACACGGACACCCTTCTCGCATCTCACAATGGTCAACAATAAAGTCATGGAAATATGTCTCAACAGGCTTGTGCTGGATCTCCACCGCAACTTTGCGCTGGCCGGGGGCGCGCGATCGGTTGGCCTCCTTGGTCGCCTCGCGCCGCTGAGAGACTTTGATGTTGTTGTGCGCCGCGATGATGCGCGACCGCACGATAAACCGCCGCTACAGCATGTAGGAGTGGCTGTTTTTGGACCGCTTCTTGATGGAGTGCTGCCTCTCCGCGCCCGACGTGTCGTGGCCGCGCGTGAGGTCGGGATACTGGTCGGCATTGAAGACCGGAGAGCACGTATGGTTGCACCTGTGGAACCTGTCGATGAACCACAGCGTGCACACGCCGTCCATCATCCACGGGACGCGCCGCAGGGCGTTGCGCTGAGCTTGACAGGCAGTATCAAAACGAACAACTTGAGGAAATTTTTTGAACCGCTGGACAAGCGCCGCCACAACGTGGGCGGGGCTCTCGGTCTCCCTTAGGAGCTCAAAGCCGATGATGTATCCGCACCCGCAAACAAACGTGATGACACCCGGTGCCCGGAGCACCCTCTCAGGGAAGTTGTGACGGCAGTCTTCGACGTCCCACCCCTTGAACTCCTTGGCCTTGACCTCCTTCTTCTCATCCCGCTTAGAGGCGGCCTTGAGCCGCTGCTTGACCGCCGTAGAGTCCTCGGGGAAGGCGCGGAGGATGGCCCTGCCGGACCACGACTGGCCGGTCCTCAGCTCGTTGGCCTGCTCAGCCGCGCGGGCCTTGGAAGGCGCTCTGGAGACGACGTGGGAGATGGCCGGCTGGACTCCATTGGACAGCACCCACGCCTCGTACGCGTCCGCGTCTCCATCCTCCCACTTATCCCGGTACTCATTGGCGGCAGGCCTGGCCTTGGCCAGCCACCGCGACATCGTCTCCTCCTCCGCCAGGATGCAAAAGAGCATGAGCTCGCCTACGGCCTGGAAAAGGTCAGGCTGGGCGTCCATGGTGAAGCGGACGAGGAGGAGAAACCACCAGACGAAGTCGACGGGCGTAACGCACGGGGCGAGCTTGATACACTCCGAGCCCTGCTTCCGCGCGATGAGCGCCCTCGCCAGCACCTCGACGTCAATGGCGTCGCACGCGCCGAAGATGTTGAGCACGGGCTCGGCGAGCATCGCTGCCACGAAGGTGCGCACCGTCATCCACCTGTCCTTGTCCACGTCCTCATCATCGGTCTCCGGGAAGAAGTCTGTGCAGACGCACAGCACCTCGTCCGCAGCATCTGCAGCGGCCGCCTCGGGAGCCGCCACGGGCGCGGCGGCCGGCGCGGGCTCGTCGTCAATGGCAGCGCCTCCCTCAATCTCGTACTCATCGTCAAACACCTCCTCGTAGACATACTCCGGGTTAACAGGCGCCCCCTCTGGCGCGGCCACCACGGGCTCGTAGTTGGGCTCATAGCCTACTGCCGACCCCGCACCGCTCGTCGACCCCCCGTCCGACACGGCGTCGGCGTCCACGACAACGCGGTCGGCGTCCGCGAGGACGGCGCGGACCGCAAAGTCCCTGTTGGTCGCGTCCGCTCGGGCGACGGCGTCAACGACGATGCGGTGGTTGGCGTCGGAGACGGCGTTGGCCTGGGCCGTGTTGCCCTCGAGTTGGCCGTCCTCCGCGACGCCGTCATCCGTCCCACCCCGCCGGTCCGACATGCCGCCTACGTTGGAGGAACCAACGGGGGTAGGGGCAGAGGAGTGAGCGGCCGCCGTGAAGCCCGTGGCGTTCCCCAGCGTCTCGTCGGCCGGCGACATGCCCCCAGCCTCGGGGGGGGGGGCAGCACCGCCGCGTCGCCGACGCTCGCCGACCAGGCGAGGCCCTCACGCGCCTCTGCGGAGTGCCGAGTACTCCACTGCCACCGCAGGAGCTGCTGCGAAGATGGTGATGCGTGCGCCGCGTCAGACGTGGCGCCAGCGGTAGGGAGGTGTTGAGCACGACGTCGGCGGCAGCGGCAGCACGCATTGACGGGGGGGGGGGGAGGCAGGCGCCGCGTCGACTGCTAGGTCGGCGGCGGCTGGGTGCCCGCGACACGCCGGCGGCCACGTTGGCGAGCCTCACGGGGGCGTCGGCGAGCGCCGATTCAAGAGTAGAGTCGAACGCAGGAGGGAGGTCAGCGCCGCGCCGGCACGCCGTCTCCTCGCATCCGCGAGGGGAGAAGGTTGCACCGCGTCGGCCTTAGCGTCGGGTCGCACCAGCGGGTGCGTTGTGGGCGCCACGCCGCTGCAGCTTCGGCCCGCGCCGGCGACGGAGCAAGCAAGCGCCGCGGCCCGCGTCGGCGACGGGGCAAGCGAGCGCCGCGGCCCGCGTCTGCGACGGGGCAAGCGAGCGCCGCGGCCCGCGTCGGCGACGGCGCAAGCGAGCGCCGCGGCCCGCGTCGGCGACGGCGGAAGCGAGCACGGCGTCGGCCACAGCGTGGGCCCGCGTCAGCGTGGTGGAGGCGAGCGTGGCGTCAGGCGTAGCGCGGACCCACGTCGGCGGAAGGGAGGCCGGCGCCGGGATACGCACAGCGTCGATAGCGAGCGGGTAGTGGGCGCCACCCCGACCGCGGCGTCGGCCCGCGACGGTGCGGTGTCGCGAGCGCCGCTTCGAGCGTCTCGTCTAGGCACGAGAGCGGTCGAGTGGTGGCCGCCGCGTCTGGGCCCGACAGCGGAGGGGCCGCGGGAGCCGCGTCGGTCTGGGCGACGGCCAGGCGGTCCTCCACCGCCCCCACCCGGCCATTGAGGTGCTCGCCGGGGGACGGGGGAAGGGAGACAGTTTGCATCACGGGTTCGTTGGCGGCATACAGACACACAGTGGAGGGCACTCGAGGCCGGGAAACGAAACACGGCGCACCCTCCGCCAATACAAGATCTCCACGCCCTGGGCCGGCCATTGCAGGCCGTGAACCAGCCCGCTCACGAAGAAAGGGGCCCCAGAGAGCTAGCATCGTACGTGGGTGCGTGGTGGCGGTTGCGCGGAAGAGGGGTACTGAAGGATGCCGTTGCGGGGTCACTGTCTGGTGCAGGGTGCCTCGAGAGCGCTTCCTTTCGGCCATAAGCGGCTGTCTGAATGCGCGGCCACGCACTGGGAAGCTGGCCTGTAGACGGATCCAACCCGGGTGGATCGGTCATCCAGGACCCCCTCCAACGAGCGTTCCGCGGTCAGATACAATCAGATAAGTGTATTCACTGGGGCGCCACCTTGGTATGTTACGACGATAGGAGCATGCAAATACATGCCGCTGCTCTTAAATCCACATGCAGGGACAGCTTTACGATAGGACCGAGGGATGCGCTGTACACACAATTGGAATGAAAAAGGGAACTTGTTCTGCTATTGAAATAGACTTGACGCAAGGTTTCCCCCCTACACATTCGTGGCAGGGATGTGGCTTGCGGCGAGCGTGAGCAAGACGACCAAGAGCGATACAGCCGAGTCCCAGCACCCCGTCCATGCCCAAGTCGGCCGACACAGTACGCGCACACACAGGCGCGCAGGGGTATGGACCTTGTCGTTTACGTGTTCTGACAAGAAGTGAGAAAAAGTGGGCGGAAAAAGAGCGCCGACAAGTCAAGAAAGACGGTCACCCTCGAGCACCCTTCCCACCCACACTCACCGACCTCCTCATCCGTTGCCCCCGATGCTCCGCGCCAGCAGCTCAGCCGCCATGCGTCGCCGGTAGTACGCGGTGCTCCGCGTCATGGTCCGCAGCTTCGAGCCCATCGCAATGTAGTTCATGTTCTGCACAGTGAACACGCCGCAGTCGTCCGAGTTTTCTTGACTTCTGCACCAAGCGTGGCGCACGCTCCACACCCGCGCCGGCGTGTTGTAGTAGTCGGCCTCGTCCAAGGCCCACCGCTTGATGCTCGCCCCAATGACGGGGTGCTCTCCGCCGAGGGAGTCGTAGACGGTGATTGTGCCGGCGCCCTTGTCCATCACCACCAACAACCAATGGCAGTTGGAGATGTTGATCGGGAAAAAGATCTTGTCGTACGACAGCGCGTCAAAATTCTGCGTCCACCGCTGCACGATGTCGTACGAGTACTGCCACCCGTGCCACAGCTTGGTGTAAAAGAAGCTGCTGAAGAAGTAGTCCGTCGGCGCCGACGAGTCGGCCGCCACCGTCCGCTCGTTTCGCATCTGCATGAGGGTGGCCATGCCGTTGATGCACTCGTCGTTCAGCCACTTGTTCGGCACAAGCCGCTCAAAGTCGGAGTGCGAGAGGGGGATCTTGCCGAAGTGCAGCAGCGTGAAGAGGCTGCCCGTGATGGGCTCCTTGAGCACGTCATTGGTGGCCGTCACGGCGCATTGTGTCAATGAAGAGGCTGGGTCTGTCACGTCGACGGCGACCGGGTCGTCGCTGTTGGGCAACGACCTCCTGGCGGCCAGCAGCTCCACAGACGCCAGTGGAGTCCGCCACTGGTCGTCGCTCCTCAACACGACCGCCTTGACCGACTCGGGCGCCACCGCATCGTTTCCGGCCTCATCGGCGCCGCCTGGCTCAGATAGCAAAAACTCCGTGCCGTCGCCGACCGGGGGCGGAGTTGCGGGAGGCGAGAGAGGGGTGGCGGCGACAGCGCCACCACGAGGCGCCACTGACTCCAGCGCCAGCGCCTCAAGCCCCGACGCCACCTCGGACTGCTCGACGCCTTGAGCATCATCAGGTTCTTGGCCACCCTCCTCCTCCGCGGCGCCCGCCACCGACCCATTGCCGCTGCTCTCGGGAACCGACTGCTCCAACTCGTCGCTGGAGTACTCCGACGCGCTGCCCGATGAGCCGTTGGCAGCGCGCGCTTCCGCGTCCGGGACCACAATGCTGGCCTCGTTGTCCTCGTCACTGGCGCCCGACAAAGACGATCCGTCCGCGGCGCCTGCGGCTATGACACCGGTGGCCGAGTTCAGGTTGCGCACAAAGAAGAACTTGTGAAAGAGCGTGGCTGCGGCCCAGCGCAGCGCACGCTCCTGCTCCTCATGCGTCCGCACGCCGCGGCTCTCCTCCGTAGGTGCTGGTGGCGGGGTGGGCGGCGGCCCGAAAACGGCCGCCTCAAAAGCGCGAAACTTCACGACCTCGTCCGCCGAGACAGCGACAGAGTCGATTGCGCTCGACCGGACGCGGTGGCGGATGACGGCCCGCACGGTCGCGTTGCGGACGGCGCACGCGTACGTAATCGCCATGTCGGCGCGCGGCGCGTCCATGCCGGGACGCAGCATCGGCAGAATGTACTGCTGCAAGACCGCTAAGATCTGACCGTCGCCCAGCACACACTTGTACCGCCCGCCCGCCGCCTCGTCCTCGCCGCAATCCATGCACTTAAACGCCACCTCGGGGATGATGAGCGTCTCGGTGAACTCGCCGACGGCGTGGGAGATCCTTTGCCGGTTTTGCCCGTGCTCCCCGTCCACGTACGCGCCAACGTTGCGCAGCACGGTCGCCAGGTACTCCGCTGCCGCCGCCATTGTGGACCTGGCAATGACACACACTCCCAGCACCGAGTCTAGGAAGACGCGGACATACAACGTTGCCGCCCCGACCGAAAAGAGCCCGTCTTCAGCCCCGTCGTACTCGACGAGGTGGCCATTCACACACGTCCACGACCCGACAATGACCTCCAACCGCCCGCGCATCGTGTAGAGGTCCGCCGTCCACTGAAACACCTCGCGGCCGCGACCCGGCTCGTCGCAGACGAGGCATGACGACTCCACATGCACCTTGGACAGCCGCCTGTACTGCTCGCCGGTCCGCAGGACGTCGACGGCCGAGCTGTACTGGTCGCAGAGCCTCACCTCGGTCGAGCAGGGGAACATGTTCCGAGCCCGTCGCCGCTGGAGGGGCTTGGCAGGCGTCGCCGCCGGCGCCGCTGGGCCATCTCGACGGTCCGTGGCGGGGGTGGCGACACGCGGCTCCTCCTCGTTCAGGATGCCTGTCGGACCGAGTGGAAGCGCGTCCTCCCGCGCCATCTCGGCCAACACCGCGTCCGACTCAGCGTCCACCCGGGTGATCTTGTTCACCGCCTTCGCGTGGATGCACCCCCAGGGACGCGACTTGCACGACAGCTGGCAACACGTGGCCAGCTTGAACTTGTTGCTGGACGGCCGGATGGCGACGGCCGTCCAAACGCCTTCGTAGAAGACGGCGTAGATGGGAACGTTCTTTCTCATACCCGCCTGCGTCACGTAGTAGGTGATCGTTGCCGTCGGCGGGCCGTCATTGCCTTCGCGGTCGAGCGGCCCGAGCAACAACGGGAGCGCCAAAAAGAAGTCCGCATAGTTGGAGGCGCCGACGTCGAGCGCCAACGAGTCGTACGCCCGCAGCAACGCTGCGGCGTGCCGGCACGTGCTGCTCCGCCCTAGCGCCTCCTGCATCTGCGGGTACTCCATGACGACGCCGGTGAAAGCGGAGCGCCCGTTGCCGAGTACCCCCGAGCAGCTGCACAGGGCTAAGAGTACGCCATTGGAGAAGACCGTCCACGTGACGACAGGGTCGAAGGCCTCTAAAACCACAAGCACGTGGGCCCCATGGACGCACGCGCCCTTGACGTCGGAGGCCCCGCCCATTCTCGCCGTGAGACCCACAGCCACTCGCAACTCCGACACGTACAAGTAAGCAAGCGCATCCTCCTCGTACGGGAGGCGGTCGAGGGTTGGCACGGCCGGTACTTGGCGCCTCACCTCCACCGGCACACCATCTTGAAATGAAGGTTTTGGTGCGTGCCCCGAAGGCCACCCGTCAGCACCCGTGCCCGGGATGACCGCCGAGATCCCGTCAGCAGCCGCCCTCTCCGTGACAGCCGCGGCGTCACACTCAGCGGCGGCTGCTTCCTCATCGCTCGTGTCGGCGGCATCTGCCGCGGCGGAGGCGGCGGCCGCGGTCCGAGCAGCGGTGGCCACTGCCCGGCGGCCAATGCCGGTAGGAACCGCTGGGGCATGCGTCCGACCGACGCCCGCATCTCCACCGGAGTCAGTGCCACCACCGCGACCGTGTTCCCCCCCCCATCGGCGCCCCTACCAGCCGCGCTCTCATTGTGCCCGCGGTTACTCGAGCCCCCTTCGACCCCAGCGCCACCCCCATCCGACCCTAGTCGACCCCCAACATCTCCAACGTCCTCCTCACCGTCGCTCACCGGCATTACATCTGCCGGCACAACGGCGACGTTGTACAGGGACGACGGGAGCATGATTAATGAGTCATCAATCCCCTCCACGAAGACGGGGGGGTTGGACCAAAATCCACACCTCAGCCCAGATCGCGCCATGGTGTAGCCCCAGGGATTGGACCCCCGAGGCGGCCACTGCCACGACCGGCAGCGGAGGAGGCGGCGAGCCTCGGAGGCGGGCGCCCCGGGGGGGGGCGGGTCGTGGTGGATGCCCCGGACGTGCGTGGTGGTAGGCGCCCCGGAGGTGGGTGGTGGTGGGCGCCCCGGAGAGGGGCGCCGCGGGGGTAGCGGTGAGCGCCCCGGAAGGAGGCGTCCCGGAGATGGCGGCCGCCGCGGTGAGCAAGTGGCCGGGCGGCCGCCGCCGGTGCGGCAAGCGAGCAGCGCCCCGTAGTGGGAGGAGGGCGCGGAGGCAATGGCGACGGGCGCGGCAGGGGTGACGGGCGCGGCGGCGGCGGAGGCGGCGCGGCGGCGGCGGAGGCGGCGCGGCGGCGGCGGGGGCGGCGCGGCGGCGGCGGGGGCGGCGCGGCGGCGGCGGGGGCGGCGCGGCGGTGGCGGGGGCGGCGCGGCGGCGGCGGGGGCGGCGCGGCGGCGGCGGGGGCGGCGCGGCGGCGGCGGGGGCGGCGCGGCGGCGGTGTGGGCGGCCCAGCGGCGCAGCGCGCGCGCGCGGCGCGAGGACGTCACGACGACCGTGGCGGGCCCGCGAACCACGAGGCTGGCGCTCAGTAAAGACGCTTGCCATGATCCCGAGCCACGAGAGCGCGCGCAAACCAGACGCAATCTGCCGATCGGACCAGTGGCGGAACATTGGTGGTCCATTCGCCATATCTCGATCTGCTGTGATATCGGGGTCCAACCTACAATCGTTCTATCATCTCCTGACAGTACGGATGGGCCAACCAACAGCCGTGGATGGCTCGGCGGCGACGGCCCCCAGAGCGCCGTCGGAACGAGTGCAGAATGGTCTGGGGGCCCGAAAATATGCAGGGGCCCAAACCCCCGGCCCAGGCCGCAAAACCCAGCTAGCCCCAATCCGCAGCTCGTAAGGCCCTCCTGGGGGGGTAATTCCGGCCTCCTATTGGTGGACGCCACGGCACCTTCCGGGTGGTCATCGTCGGGAAAGTGGGGCGCATACTAGACGTGTACTAAGACGCGTACTAGACCAAATTTCATGTACTACAGGCCCGATTGCCTTACTGGCATCAATTCGGAGCGGCCGCCGTGGGGGGGGGGCCGAATGCACGTCATCTGGCGGGGGGGGGGTCCAGAACGTGGGCTACAAGTCCCACGTGCTGGCCCCGGTGGGGTGTACCAGGTAAATCGGGCCAGATTCGTGGGCTTGTAGCCCCTGCTGAAGCAGGCTACAAGTGACGCACACACAAGGAAATCGGGTGTGTCGTCGTCGTTTCGCAGCGTGCCAGGGCCGGTCAGGACGGTTTGTCACACATCAATCTGCGTCGGCGTCCCTGGACTGCCAGAAGCCACCAGCGTTCAGCACGTAGAAGCAAAAGCTCTGGGGGTCACACATCAATCTGTGTGGGGCGTCCCTGGACTGCCAGAAGCCACCAGCGTTCAGCACGTAGAAGCAAAAGCTCTAGGGGTCATACATCACTTTCTTTGCTGATGTTGGCAGTGGTGGCTTGGCGGAGGGCAGGCTGTTGGTTGGCGGCGGGCTACGTAGTGGTGCGCGGGCGGTTGGCAGGCGGTGGGCTGGTGGCAGCGCGCTGACGGCGCGCAGGGGGTGGCCAGGCGGTGGCCAGGCGGTGGCCTGGTGGCGGGCAGGCGGTTGGTTGGCGGCGGGCTAGTGGTGCGCAAGTGGCGGGCGGGCGGTTGGCAGGCGGTGGGCTGGTGGTGGGCAAGTGGGCGGCGGGCGGTGGGTTGGTGGCGTGTAGGCGGTGGGCTAGTGGCGGGTAGGCGGTGGGTCGTCGGCGGGCAAGTGGCGGCGGGCTGGATGCGGCAAGACGGTGGATCGGCGGCCGGCAAATGGCGGCGGGCTGGCGGCGGCAAGGCGGGGCGTCGGCGGCGGGCAAGTGGCGGGGGGCTGGCGGCGGCAAGGCAGTGGATTGGCGGCGGGCAAGTGGTGGGGGCCTGGAGCCGGCAAGACGGTGGATCGGCGGCTGGCAAGTGGCGGCGGGCTGGCGGCGGCAAGGCGGGGCGTCCGCGGCGGGCAAGTGGGGGCGGGCTGGCGGCGGCAAGGCGGTGGATCGGCGGCGCGCAAGTGGCGGCGGGCCCACAGCGGGCAGGCGAGGGGTCGGCAGACGGCAATTGGCGGCGGGCTGACGGCAGGCGGGCGGTGGATCGGCGGCGGGCAAGTTGCGGCGGGCCGACGGCGGGCAGGCGAGGGGTCGGCGGCGGGCAAGTGGTGGCGGGCTGGCGGCGGCGAGGCACGGCGTCCGCGGTGAGTAGTCGGTGGGCTGGTAGCGGTTATGTCGGGTGCGGGCGGTTGGTTGGTGGCGGGCGAGTGGGGGGCAAGCGAGTGGGGGGCAAGCGAGTTGGGGGCAAGTGGACGGCAAGTGGCGGGAAAGTGACCGGCAAGTGGCAGGC
>ENA-ORXR01002415-ORXR01002415.1-marine-metagenome-genome-assembly--contig:-NODE-2415-length-17800-cov-4.247249_pt1 | contig 17800 bp, 16 predicted proteins | sample MGYA00237866_ERZ511479 | MGnify/ENA metagenome assembly ERZ511479 | reverse complement strand
TGCGTCGGTAACCTCATCTTAACCTTGAGGCATCGGACCATGTTTCGCATTCATACACGCCGCATTGCGGCAATCATCTCACTTCTTAGCACGGTCGCCTTGCCGCAGACAGGGTATGCCGCCAGCTATTTAGACAGCGTTCCGAGGGGCGCGAAAACGGTCTATACGGCGTCGCTCGTCGATATGACCCAAATCGAAAGCGGCATAACCACACGCACATTGGATTGGCGTCAGCCGAGCGTAGAGCTCTTTTTTGACCTTCCCCCGTCTGAGCGAACCTCCGAAATCGTCCTAACACTTTCCGCTGATCCTCTGACCCGGGTTTCGCGAGATACACCGCTGCAAGTTCAGTTTAACAATGGCAATCCCGTTCCCGTCCGCTCCAATGGGCGCGGTTTTGAAGCGCGTCTTCCGTTGGACGCTAAGTCTGCTCGGGATCGGCGCAACGTCATTCGCATCGTTTATCCGACGCCCACAGGGGCTGACTGCGTGGCGCCCGCACACGGAGCTTGGTCGATCGATCTGGCACAATCCACACTTCGCATGAGCGGACGGGCCGAGACCCGTCATATGAGCCTATCTGAGGTCACCTCCTATCTTCGGCAACCCGCTTTGTCTCCGAAGACCGTTGGATTAATCGCGCGTGGTCCGGACGGCACCGATATGCAAGCGCTGGCCGCGCAAGGTATTTCCCTTCGCACCCCCGGCGTTCCCAACTTTTCCGTCACCGGACGAGGCGCGGATTTCAATGTCGTCATGGTCAAGCGTAATCGCCTGTTCGGTATTACCGACGATCCGATGATCCTGAACTCTGAAGGTCCCCGCATCTTTGTTCCGCGCGGACGTCCCACAGATCTCATTTTCACAGCCGACACGGATGCGGAAATCGTTCACATGTTGCAAATTTTCGCGACGCGTAAGCTGCCGAGCACGCGCCGCGCGATCTCCAGCTTAGGCGAGATGAACTTGCAATATCCCTTAAGCAGCGAGACCGTTAAAATTGACGGTAAAACAAGGCTATCAGACCTCGCTGTCGCGACAGCCGATCCCGCCTTGGGGGCGCAGACATATAGGTTTGGCGTCACGGACCCCGCCGCGATGGGCGGAGACTTACTCCTGCGTCTGTCGACAGCAGATGGTCTGGCAGAGAACTCCCGTTTGCGCGTCACACTCAATGGGAATACGCTGGGCGCGGCGAAATTGGATAAAAAGCGAAAATCCGTTGCCTTCAACATCCAACCGGGCGCACTCAATGCGACCTCGAATATCCTGACGCTCACGCCGGATATGGATGCCAAACCGGGATATAGCTGTCCGACAACTGGGTCTTTGAACGCGGGATTCTCTATCGGTCACGGTTCGCGATTGAATATCACACAATCGGCGGTGTCCCCCGTGACAGAGCTGTCGCAGCTGACATCAACAGGCGGACTATTCGCACAAACCGAAAGCTATATCGCCCTACCCCGCCAGACGGGTGATTATCAGGAATCCCTTCGTATTCTTGGCCGTATGGCGAAGGTCGCTGGTAATGGACTTACCCTTGCGGATTATAGCCGAAGTGCGGATGTCGCTGATGACAAGAACCTGCTGATTATCGGGCCGTCCCATATGGCGAAAAACCATTTGAAAGGCGCTCCAAAAGCTCTTCGCGATGCCATGTCCGGTCGGTCCAGCACAGGCGATAATTTACTGCAGGCCGCATATGGACGGTCCGCCAGTGCGGGTTCGGACGCTGCCGCCGTTAAATATGCGGCCACTCAATCTGCGCCGCGTAGAGTTAATCGCGGCGGTGTTGCCGCACTTTACGATCGCGGAAATGGGCATCTGACAGGCGTGATTTCCGCTGCGCCCGGTTCCAGCTTTGTGCAGGCCAGCCGGACCTTGGTTCAGCCGACGCATTGGAATGCTTTGCAAGGCGGCGTCGCGCGCTGGACATCGTCCTCGGTTGTAATCGCGCAGACAGCACAATCAGATGCCGGCATAGCGAAGCCAAAACCTCAGGCCGGATTTGAGTTTTCGGATTTTGATATATTCGAGATCGATATGCCTGACCTGCATTGGCCTGACATTGAAATGCCTAAAATCGACTGGCCTGAATTCGATATGCCACAAGTCACGTGGCCGGATGTGAATTGGCCAAGTTTCAAGTCCGAAGAGGCGTCTGCACCCGTTCAACCGGTCGCGGCACGGCGCGAGGTTTCAGTCAAGAAGATCGAACCCTCCCGAATGAAAGATTTGGGCCAGACCCAGAAAATGGTGGCTGAGAAAACTGTTACAGAGAAGGTCGCAGATATTTTGCCACGCTTAAAACCGAAACCGAAACCTGTGGTCAAGGCCGGAACCCGCCTGCGCGGACCCATCAAATTTTCTTTCGAAAAGCCAAAACGGTTTGGGTCCTTCCAGGACATCCGGCGTGAAACACAGGCGAAATGGTCGGCGGCAAAACGTTGGGCAAAAGCCAAAACGAAGCGCGTGTCTGATATGCAAACATTGGACGGCGTGGCGCGCGCTGCTGATCGTTTGCAGGACAAAGTCAAACCTGCCGGCCAATCAGTGAAGTCGACTTTTAACGGCAAAGTACCCGGCAAAGGCCTCGTTCAATTCGGCGACAGAACTGTGTCGGTTTACGGCATGATGCTGATATTGGCCTTTGGCTTTATCTTGCTGATGATGAGCTTGGCCCGTCCCACATCCCGCTTAGGTGGTCGTCACTAACTAAGCTCAAAATAAAGTTCCGGTCTCTGGTCCGAGAGACAGGTTCGACCCGTCACGCCCGGTCCGGGGCGTGGCGGGTTTTTCTTTCTCAAAGGGTTCCGTATTAGTCAGCTTGAAGCGGTAAGATAATTTTCACGCGCGTCCCGTCACCTTTGGCGGATTTTATATTCATCTTCCCGCCGTGAAGTTCGGTCAGTGAGCGCACCAGAGACAGTCCGAGACCGGACCCTCGTTCTGTTGACATTTGGGCGGCCTCACCTTGCGCGTAAGGGTCGCCAATTCGCGCGATTTCATCCGCGCTCATTCCGGCGCCGTCATCGCTGATGGAAAGCTCAAGATCGCCGTCAATGGCCTGTGCGTCTATATCCACTTGCCCGCCTTTGTCTGAAAATTTGACGGAGTTGGACAGCAGGTTCAGTAAAATTTGACGAACAGCGCGGCGGTCCGCTTGGATTAAAAGCGCTTGGTCAAGATCGAGATTAATATCAATTCTGACTTCCGCAGCATCTGCTGCCGGGCGGATCATTTTTACCGAGGAACGGATAACGTCCGCTGCATCGAAAGTGTCATAGTTGAGCTCATAACGTCCGGCCTCGACCTTTGACAGGTCGAGAACATCGCCAATCAAGTCCAGCATATGTTGACCGCTTTCATGAATGAGGTCGGCATATTCGGCGTATTTTCCCGGCAGCGGCCCAAAAAGCCGAGAGCGCATCATGTCCGAAAATCCGATAATCGCATTCAGCGGTGTCCGCAACTCGTGGCTGACTCCGGCGAAGAAAAGCGTTTTATCCGTGCTGTCCTGAGCGGCCATCGCACCCTTTTGTCGCAAGACTTCCATTTGGGCTTCGTCATCTGTGCGGTCATGCGCGTGCACAAGCCAGCCTTTTGACGCTAGCGGCGTGACCCGGACATCATAATTCGCGGCCTGTCCGCTACCGGTATGAGAGACGCGCAAGCCTTGAGCCAATTGAGTTTTACGGGCCGTCTCAAGCATCGTACCAAGCACGGATTTATCCGCATGTGTGTCCGGTAAGAAATCCAACAACCTATTCGGAGGAGACCCGGAGAATTGCAAATATCCTTGTTTATTCGTTCCGACTAACTCGCCATCCGCGTCATATTCAAATAATCCGCCTTCGATGCCGTCACGCCAATAGGTTCTGGCGGTGTTAGAGACGGGATGACGCCGCGCGGCGGCGGAGAAAATAGCTGCGAGACCAAACGCCAATAAAGCCGCCAAAGCCGAGAGTTTTGCCCAGTTTTCGACCGCACCATTGAAGGACGGCGGCTCCGACAAATATCCCTGACGCCCCGCGAACCAAACAACGCCGGCTATCATCGCGGCAATTAATGTACCTTCGACAACCTTCTCGCGCTCGAAAAGGCACGCGAGAGCCGGAACGGCAATAAATAAAAGTGCCATGGGCATAAACCCCAAAGTCAAGCAAGCAACCAAAGCCAGCGCGGCCCAGCTGAGCATGAGGACGATCTGCACCCATTCCCGATCAGCGATGCGAGCAAGTAAAAGGCCCAAGACGCCCGGCACAGTTGCAACAACAAAAATCGGTAAAAGCGCTAAAATATCGACGCGGCGCATGAGTAGCGCCACCAGAGCTGCCGCCAAAGCGAGGACCCAGACAAGGCTGGGCAAAAAGACGGGCATACGGTCAATAAAACTACCGCGGTCTGCTCGATGGACTGTAGCCGTCAAAACCAACTCCTTGGGTCAATATCCAGGACGTCATATTCCCGGACATGGTTAACATCGCTCTTCAAAGCAAATTGGGAGCACTATGGCTAACCTATTCGCGTCTGACGCCAGTTTTGACTGTCTTCCACACCCATTTGACGTGTTACCCCTAAAGACATTTGCGAGAACTGCCCTTATATGCGGCCTATGACTTATCCGGCCAATATTCAGGACATGATTGACGATTTCGCCTTTCTTGACGATTGGGAAGATCGCTACATGCATGTCATTGATCTGGGTAAAGGGCTAGCCCCCCTGCCCGACGGCGCGCAAATTGACGCGAATAAAGTCAAAGGCTGCGCCAGTCAGGTCTGGTTGGTTAGCGAGAAAACGGGCGATATCTGGACCTTCTCCGGCGATAGCGACGCGCATATCGTCAAAGGTCTGGTGGCCATTGTTTTAGAGATATTCTCAGGCCGCAGCGCGGCAGAGATTAACGCGCTGGATGCCAATGATATTTTGTCAAAGCTCGGGCTATCGGAACATCTCTCCGCCCAACGCTCGAATGGCCTTGCGGCCATGATTGGGCGGATAAAGGGTGAAGCTGCCGCCTAGTTGAAAATATCCGCCAGCTTGTCTGACTCGACGCCCTCCTTGACACGGCGAATTTCGAGATAGGTCGCTGTCAAACCGATATAGGACAGGGTGGCGGAAACCATCTGAGCGAGGCCCGTCCCAATGGCATTCGCAATCCAGAACGTCATGGACCCGCCTTCGATCATGGCCGTCTGAGAGTTCCCAAAGAATAAAACGGGAATCTGGAAAACAAGTCCGATAAGCGCGCCGAGGACACCAAAGATAATGAGCATCAACAGTATCCAACGTTTATACCCTTTGGACAATTGCCATGAGCGGGATATCGCGCCCGTGATCGATCCGCCTTCGATAACTTTCACATGCATTGCTAGGGCCCAACCCAAAGCTATGAAAATACCGGGAATAATAAGGAGCAAAGATCCTATTATCGTTCCAAGCAAATAAATCACGAAAACTGCAAGAAGCGGAAAAAATAAGCGAAGACCTGTTCTGAGAGCCTCACCAAGACGTACCGCTCGATCATTCAAAGCGTTCACGGCCATTTGGATCAGCGCGCCACACATAAAAACAATAACCATAATATAGACAACGTAAATTGCTATCGCCGGGCCTATTACCCCTTCCCATTCAATGTCGTCTGTCCAATTTGGATCATAAATGTTGATACCGTCGCCAACGCCAAGAAGTACGGGCCACATGGAAAACAACATCATGGGAATGCCCGCACCTAAAAAGGTTAGGATAAAAAACGGAACCAAATTATGTCGCAGAGCCCGGAACGTGCCGGACACGACACGTCCGACATCGAAGCTCTTATGCTGTGGGTTTTGCCAATTATATTCATATTCCGGCGCGCCGGGATCTGTGTTGGTCATCTAAATTCTCCCCCTACTGTACCTGTGCTAGCGGAAGTATAATCCGCCGTCTAGGCTTTCAGTTCCACATCCCAATAGAGGTAATCCAGCCAACTTTCGTGCAGATGATTAGGCGGAAAACGTCGACCCTGACTTTGCAGTTGGTGCATAGAAGGTTGAATAGGTTTGACCGCCGGATGCATGCGCGCCTCTTTCGGCAGGCGTCCGCCTTTCTTAAGATTACAGGTCGAGCAAGCCGCGACAATATTCGTCCAACTTGTTTTCCCGCCTAAACGCCGCGGCACCACGTGATCAAAGGTCAGCTCATGCGGAGACCGGCAATAAGCGCATTCAAATCCGTCGCGTAAAAACAGATTGAACCGTGTGAAAGCGGGCGAGCGGTTTTGCGGAACATAGTCTTTCAACGCGACAACGGACGGCATCTGCATCTCAAATGACGGACTGCGCACGCACTGCTCATAGTGATCAATGACGTTTACGCGGTCAAGAAAGACGGCCTTCACAGCATCTTGCCAAGACCAAAGCGACAATGGAAAATAGGACAGCGGTTGGTAATCGGCGTTTAAAATCAGGCAAGGATAATTCCCCTGACTGACAGGCGCAGCATTTTCGAGGTCAATAATATGACGGGAGAGCGCGCTCATCTGGCGAAAGTCCCAGAAATTTTCCACGGAATGGTTTGGCTCTTCTTGGAACTGACACTAATCTTGAAAACGGCTCTCCGGTTTTGGCTTGGTTGATTCTCAGCCTACGCGGAAATATTAGCCTTTGACAAGCCCGTCTTGCCGTGCCCGGCATTTAGGCAAAAGATGTGACAGCCGTTAAGTTTAGGAGCTTCGCTAATTTCCCCAAGCGGTATCGAACTTGATCCGTGACCATTGCATCTCTGTTTATGTGACACATAAGGTGCAATTCCGTCCCCTGGACCTCTAATTCGAAATCATTGAGCAGGGACGGCGTTCGTCCTGTGACGACGATGCCGAGCCTTATAGCCGCACCAATACTCGCCGCCGTATGGCGTTGGGTTTCAAATAAAAGCTCACTTATCAATCCAGCAACAGGTGGTTTGCGTTTCGCGGTGTAAGACCTGAAAAGTGAGAGAGACAGAAAGACCCGTTCTGCATGGCTGAGCCCGGATACGGGCGCGTAAAGAACATCCTCAAAAACCAATTCCGCCCGATGATCAGGATGGAGGTTTTTGCCCAGTCCCGCCAAATGACACGCCGCCTGCAAGAGTCGCGCATCATTTTTGCCGCCAAACCCACAGGGAAGAGACGGCAAAAGCGGTGATAAAAATTGGTAAAGCGGACGGCCAAAATGTTCGGCCTGCACGAAACCTCGCGCAAAATCGCGGCACCCGTCAATGAGGGCGTCGCGGCTTTTAACCGGCTCCGGCAGGGTATCCCAGACCAGACCCTCGCGAAGCCCAACCATGGAAATAACAACCTGTTTTGGAGAGAAGCGCTTTAGCAGACGTTCGAGCATTAACCCGGCATAGGGAATTGTCTCGGCACGGGCGCGGCGTATTCCGGGCCAATCCAGAAGGTCTTCCAGACCGTCAGTCCATGCCCAATGGCCGAGCTTTTTCGCTGTTTTGGCCGACATTGGATAACCCTGTAAAGTCCGCAACGGATACTCAATGCGTTGTTGATGTATTGCGGCCAGGTTCCGCCAAGCTCCCCCGACCAGATAAAGAGTCTTTTCACCGTCCAAATAACCGGGCGCTTTTGCCAAGGCCTCATCTAAGGCCTCAATTCGGGCCGCATAATCCTGGGTTTTCAAATCGGATAAATTTCCACCGATGGCATCAAAGGGCCCCAAGGGGAGCGAGACCCCCTCAACCTTTGCCTGATCTGCCTTCAGTGACGGATTTATCCGCATCAGCTCCAAACTCGCACCGCCCAAATCCGCGCCAAGGCCCGACCGCCTGTCATTGCTGGATAAGAGACCCAGCGCGGCGAGCCGAGCTTCCTCTTCGCCTGAAATCGGCGAAATATCTAACCCGGTTTCCGCCAGAATTGAGGCAACAAAATCGGGGGCGTCTTCAGCCACACGAAGCGCAGCCGTCGCACCCACCAGCGGCGCAGGCAAAGCGCGGGCCGAAATGATATGAGAGAAACGCGCTAACGCCTCACGGCATTTGCGCTTCCCGCTTTCAGACAACCGCCCGGTTTTGCGCAAATCACGGCCAAGACCCGCTAAAATTTTCTCATTATAAACCGGCGTGAAATGCGCGCCAAAAACATCATAAATAACCAGACGAACAGAATTGGACCCGATATCTATAACCGCAACTGACCGAAGGTTTTGCTGCACCGACGTCTAGCTCACCAATTTTGGGTGAAAAATTTGCGAGGCAGGCAAATCGGAATCCTCAAGATGGGCAGGCGCTGAATCAGCAAGAGCCGCACCGCGTCCTGACAAAGACGGATTTTCCATAAAATATTCATGCGCAGAAAAACGTGATTGGCCCTCTTCCGTTGTCACCCGGACGTAACGCCCTGTGGCTTGCAGCTCCCAACTATTTGTATTGTCGAGCAGGTTCGCCATCATAATTTGATCTAAAACCTGATTATGAACTGTCGGGCTTTCAACCGGGACCAAAGTTTCAATGCGGCGGTTCAAATTACGCGGCATCCAATCCGCAGAACTGATGAAAACCAAGGCTTGGTCAGAGGGCAAAGGCGCGCCATTGCCGAAGCACACAATGCGGGAATGCTCCAGAAAACGCCCGATAATGGATTTTACGCGAATATTCTCGCTCATGCCTTTCACATTAGGACGCAGACAACAAATCCCGCGCACAACCAGATCAACTTTGACGCCCGCTCCGGACGCGTCGTAGAGCTTTTCGATCATGATCGGATCAACAAGAGCATTCATCTTTGCCCATATACGCGCAGGGCGTCCCGCCCGAGCATGCAGGATTTCCCGATCAATATGTTCCATCAACGTCTCTCGCAGCGTTAAGGGCGCGAGCGATATTTTCTGCATATCTTTCGGTTCGCTGTAGCTCGTGACAAAGTTGAACATCTTGCCCACATCCTCGCCAATGACCTTGTCAGCTGTGAAAAGGGCGACATCCGTATATATTTTCGCGTTCAACACGTGGTAATTGCCCGTTCCCAAATGCGTGTAGGTCTGGAGCTTATCCTGTTCCTGGCGAATGACGAGGCTGACTTTTGCATGGGTTTTATATCCTACAAAGCCGTAGACAACTTGAACGCCGGCGCGTTCCAAATCCCTGGCCCAGCGCATGTTGGAGGCTTCATCGAAACGCGCTTTTAATTCGACGAGGGCCGTCACATTTTTTCCGGCGTCCGCAGCATCAATCAGCGCGCGGACAATCGGACTGTCATCGCTGGTCCGATATAAAGTCTGTTTGATCGCCACAACATCAGGGTCTCGTGCGGCCTGTTGCAAAAACTGAATAACGACTTCGAATTCTTCATAGGGATGATGAACGAGAATATCTTTTGCAGCGATTGCTGCCAGGCAATTGCCTTCAAATTCTCGAATGCGTTCGGGGAAACGCGGTTTGAATGGCCGGAAGAGTTGGTCGGCCGTCCCCATTTTCACGAGTTGCGAAATATCACATAATCCGAGAACATCTGCTGCTTCTTCGATTGTCTCGTCAACGCAATCAAAACTGCTGATCAGGAATTCTCGCAATGCCGGTTTCATCTTTTTATTTATTTCCAGGCGAATGACACGCCCCCGGCGTCTCTTTCGCAAGAGGCTCTGGAAATGCTGAACTAAATCTTCGGCGCGCTCATCAATCGTCATACCGCTATCGCGCGTAATCCGAAAAACCCCGGACTCCGTTACGTCGAAATCCGGATAAATATGCGGGGCAAAGGTCCGCAACACATCTTCGACCAAAACGAAATTGCGGCTTTTACCCCCGGCTTCAATTTCGATGACCCGGGGAACGTTAAGCGGAACTGTAATCAATCCGAAAAGTGGGTCGCGATCTGCCTTTTCCAATCTCAAAGCAATGCCAAAACCGAGATTGGACAAAAATGGAAACGGATGGGCCGGATCGACGGCCAAGGGGGTGAGTAGGGGTAAAATGGTCTTATCGAATGTCGCCCGCAGGTCCTCGGATTGGGATTTCGACAATGATTTTACGTGGAGAACGTTTAGTTTGGATTCTGCCAATTCCTGCTGCAATTTGCGCCAGCACCTATTTTGCCGAGCCACGATTTTTCCGGCGCGCCGGTCAATTTTCTCAAGTTGATCAATTGGTTCGAGCAAGCACGGATCTTCGCTTTGGATCCCTGCCCTAACCTGCTCTCGCAGACCCGCCACCCGAACCATGTAAAACTCATCCAAGTTCGACGCCGAGATTGACAGGAAACGCACGCGCTCCAAAAGCGGAACGTCAGGATTTTCGGCCTCCTCCAACACACGCGTGTTGAAAAATAGCCATGACAATTCCCGGTTAAACAGACGTGACGGATTATTGGGCTTCACGAATTGGGCTCTGCTATCTTGTGAAAAGGGCCTTTCCTATGACAGTGCCCACGCAGAGTTTCAAGCTGAGAGACTTAAGCTGCGGCTTGAACCGAGTCGTCGGACAGGATTGTGAAAACGCTGAGTGCATCAGGCGCAGCGCGCAGACGAGAGCGGTTTTCTTCCCGGCGGAGTTGACGGGACACGCGGGCTAATGCGCGCAAATGGGCACCCGCAGCATCGGCCGGTGCCAATAAAAACGCCACGAGATCAACGGGACGGTCATCCACACTGTCGAATTCCATCGCATCTGATAATCGCGCGAAACCTGCCACAACGTTTTCCAACCCTTCGATCCGCGCATGCGGCAGCGCCACGCCATTGCCGACGCCAGTAGTCCCCAATCGTTCACGTTCCATGGCGGCGACCACGATGTCGCGGCAAGGGATTTCCAAACCATGTCCAGCAATGATGCGGGTCGCCAATTCTTGGAAAAGTTGCTTCTGAGAGCTGACATTCAGGTCGACAACCACACTCTCAGCTGAAAACAAAACATCAGTCATATACAGAACTCACATTTCCGCACGAGGTATAAGCACTATAGCTAGAACGTGGATCGTCGCGCCCCGATCATGCGTCCGTTTAAGTCGGCGGACACATATATAGCGCGCCTTGCAACGTCAAATACTCGACTCAGCCCAGCATTCAGTCCTGTTTATTAATCAAATGGCAGAAATTTAGCCCGTTTTCGGGTCTATCCAACCGATGTTGCCGTCGGCGCGTTTGAAAACGACATTAATCCCGCCGTGCTTGGCATTGTGGAATACAACGACACCCGAATCGGCCAATCCAAGCTCAAGCGCAGCCATGCCCGGCGTGAGCGTCCGTATCTTTTTCAGGCTCTCAGCAATCACAATCGGCTCATCCTGCGCACCTTCGTCACTATCCTCATGCTGATCCTCACGTACCGGGTCTTCGAGGACAAACATTTGGGCTTCTTTCGCTTTGGCGCGTTGACTGTGATCTTTCAGGCGGCGTTTATAACGCCGCAATCGCTTCTCAATATGCTCTAACGCTTCATCCGAAGCCGGATAAGCCTCATGCGCTTCGCCCTGCCCCTCCATCGAGGCTCCTGAGGGCAAATGAACGGAACATACCGTTCGAAAACCTGAACCCTCGCGGGAAATGGTAACTTGGGCCTCGCCTTCCCGATGGATATATTTGTCCATCATCTCTTCCAGTCGGTCTGTAATCCGCTCTTCGAGCGCCTGTGATACATCGATACCTTTGGAAGCGATTTGAATTAGCATGAGTGACCTTTCTGTTGTCATTTCGTCTGGCTTAGGCATCTGCTTTATCACAAACGGAGGTCCATGTAATATTTTTCGAGACGTTTTTGGTGTCTGAAACGTAAACACTGCATGACCAACCAAAACTCTTCCCGTTCCAGCGACCTTTTCCGTCAAATCCTTATCTTATTAGCCACGCCTCTCATTTGGGTTTTCTCTTCCCTCGGTCTTTTTCTGGACAGCGCGCGGAGCCCCAGCGAATTTTCCGATTTGTCCGAAAACCTCCTCGTCCCCCAGACATTCGCGTTCTCGATCTGGCTTCCGATTTTTCTGGGAGTTATGGCTTTTGGCGTTATTCAAGCCTTTCCGTCAAATCGGGCGCGGGATGTTTACCGCAAAAGCGGAGTGTGGGTTGCAGCCGGTCTTTGGGGCGTCGCGGCATGGGGTTTGATCACCGCTTTTGTCCCTGACGCCGCCGTCGAGCTCTTAGCCAGTTTGATTTTCATTCCGACCATGGTGTGTTTGGTGATCGGAATGATCCAGCTGTGGCGCGGCCGCGACACACTCAGCATTTTGGAAAAATGGCTCGCTCTAGCCCCGGTCAGCCTCATAGCAGGATGGTGCTCCATTGCCGTCTTTGTCGGTCTGAACGGCTTACTCTGGAAATATGTAGGGCCTCTTGAGTGGAATATCGTGGCGAGCGCGCTCTCAATCTTGGGGCTGGCGCTCTGGTGGGCGATCTATATTTTACGTCACGGCGCGATGAATAAAATTTATGCATTTCCCATTATCTGGGGTCTCGGGTTTCTAGCGCTCCGGCACCTGAGAGCGGGGGGCGAAATCTATATCGGGGCAATCGCTCTACTTGGTGTCCTTGCTGTTGTTATGGCAGCCCTGATACCCGGCAAGACATCCCGGAAACCTGACAACTCAATTAGTTAAATGCACTTGAATCCAGTCCTAATGGATCAGGACCATACCTGTTCGGGCCAACGGTTCCCTGAACCGCGAACCAAACGTAATTGGCGATACCTGCGAGAGTTCCGAAGAGTGGAAGAAGACCAATGACAAAAAACGCAAGTACCAACCACCCGGATTGCCCCAGATCGTGAAACCGCCTGATACTAATCATAATCCCCGGCACTAAGTTTATGAGGCTGAAGGCAAACGCGCATAGCAACGCTATTTTCCCACTGGAGCCGAGATCATTCCACAGAATAGTCAGGCCTTCGGGCGTGGCTGCTTGTGAAAGATTCTCAAAGAAACTCGGCCCGCCTTCTGCCATCAAAATAACAATGCCCATGACGACGAATAAAATACTTTGATAAAGTTGCACCCACCAATAGGCCGAGCGCTGTGCGCGGCCTTCCGGATTCGTGTAGTTACCGTAAAATCGGCGAACGGCCTCTCCAAACGTCAACATCATCCAAATATATCCGCATCATGACCATAAGGGTCCGGCCCATATTGGTTCGGGCCATCAGTTCCGGGAAAGGCAAACCAAATCGCTTGGGCAATACCTGCGACAAACACAAAAATGTTCACGAGAAAAAACACGAGTACGAGCCATCCCGTCTGATCCAAATCATGAAATCGTCGGGCCGCCACAGAAAATGACGGAATGATGTTGAAGAGTAGAAAAATAAGGCCTGCAATAAGAAGCGAGATTGCGCCGGCTGGGCTACCGCCTTCACCTGTATCGTCTTGAATTCCAACCAAGAAGAAAAAGGCCACAGTCAGACCAAAATAGACGATAAACTGCATCAGAACCGGCCACCAATATTCAGCCCGTGATGCGCGGCCTTCGAAGTTGAAATAGTTTTTGTAATAGCGTGCAACTGCGTCACCAAATCCAATCATCGATTTGCGTCCTTCCGCCGTTCTCTATTCTTATTCAAAGACATCATAATTGCCTTCGTTTTTTGGGTTTGGACCATACTTGTTGGGTCCAATGGAACTATCTGTACATAAGAAGACCAACATAGTGATGGCATATATTAAGATGCCCAGTCCAAATACAATTCCGAAAACACCAAAAACCGCTGCTGTCGTATCGCCGGCGGGTGCCGCCATTGTTCCGAAAGCCAATATTGACAATGCCAAAACAAAGCCGACGATCCCTAAATAGAAGCCCCCGACCCACCAGCCCGAACGACCTGTATCATGTAAGCGCCGAACCGTGACGGCTAGATCAGGAATAAATATCGCAAAAGTCAGGAGTAACGATATTGGTCCCGATCCATCAGCTCCCAAACCAAGAATAGTGTCAATAACCCCGACCACAATCGAGGCAAGAATTGTCGCCAACTTCCAGTACCAAAACTCTGAACGCCTGGCGCGCCCCCCAAATCCTACATATTGTGTGAGAACCGATTTAACGGCGTCGACCATATTCATGTCTCTGTCCTTATTTCACGATTAATTTGTCCCGCCTGAACATTTGTATTGTCGAGACGCAGACTGCCTACCCCGCGCCGCCGAAACGCTCCGTCAACGCTTCAATATCTTCAGCTTCTATTTTTGTGAACAAAACCGGCGGAGCCGAAACCTTCAGCCCTATCGGCAAGGCGTTCGGCGGTTCATTGCCCGCAGAGAGGCTCCCAAACTCCCACGTTCGATTCTTGTCAGGAATATTCATAGCCGCCAGGATTTTTTCCGCAGCATCTGGAATGATAGGCTGGGCCAAAACGCCAAACAGCGCGACAAGATTTAGCCCAACGCGCACGCCCATTGCCGCTTGATCGACGTCCGTTTTATAATGTGTCCACGGCGCGGCTTGGGTGAGATATTCGTTCCCGGCCGCCCAGATGGCGCGAGTCTCTGCCATGGCTTTGCGGAACTCGCGCGCCTCGTAGAAGGAAACCAAGCGCGGCAAACGGTCTGCCAACTCTGCTGTAATCCAAGTTTCAGCCTCGGTCACTTTGCCGCCATCCGGCACAACGCCATCAAATTTCTTGACGCAATAGCTCGTGATGCGGTTTACGAAATTACCGAGGACATTGGCGAGATCAGAATTAATACTCGCTTGAAAGTCTTCCCAAGTAAAAGCCGCATCAGAGCTCTCGGGCGCGTTCGCCATCAAATGCCAGCGCCAGTAATCGGACGGCGCAATGTCAATCGCCTGATCCATAAAGACCCCGCGCTTTTGGCTCGTTGAAAATTTACCGCCATACCATGTCACCCAGTTAAAGGCTTTCAACTCATCAACGAGTTTCCAAGGTTGCCCCTCTTCTTCAGAGCCTTGGCCCATAATTGTGGTCGGGAAAGACAGAGTATGAAAGGCAACATTATCTTTGCCCATGAACTGAACATAGCGAGTGGCATCGGCGCCCTTATCCGTGCGCCAGAATTTCTCCCAATCGCCGCCCGTCTTTTCAGCCCAATCTTGCGTCGCCCCAATGTAAGCAATTGGAGCATCGAACCAAACATAGAAAACTTTGCCGTCAAAGCCGTCTCGGATTTTTCCGTCCGCACTCAAAACCGGAATGCCCCAGTCTAAATCGCGCGTGATCGATCGGTCGCGCAAGCCCTCATCCAACCATTTCATCGCAATGGATGTCGTCAGCGCCGGCCAATCCGCACGGTGCGTTTCGACCCACTCGCGCAACCGATCGCTCATCTCGGATTGTTTGAGATAAAGATGGTTGGTGTCGCGGATTTCAACGTCATGACTGCCGGAGACGGCGCTGTAAGGATCAATCAAATCAATCGGGTCCAGCAATTTCCCGCAATTGTCACATTGATCGCCGCGCGCGGCTTCAAAATCACAATTCGGGCACGTCCCCTCCACATAGCGGTCAGGCAAATAGCGTCCGTCTGCAACAGAATAGACCTGCTGCGAGGTGCGCTCTTCGATGAACCCATTGGCTTCCAAGGCGAGCGCAAATTCTTGTGTCAGGCGGTGCGTCGCCTCTGAGCTTGAACGGCCGAAATAATCATAAGATAATTTGAAATCCGCTCCAGCCGCTTTCTGCGCGGCGTGCATCTTGTCGCAATATTCGGATACGGACAGGTCGGCCTCGGCCGCAGCCAATTCCGCAGGCGTGCCGTGCTCATCCGTCGCACATATATACAGAACCTCGTGCCCCATAAGACGCATGGCCCGGCTATAGACGTCGGCAGGCAACATAGAACCCGCAAGATTCCCCATATGCTTGACCCCATTAATATAAGGCAGCGCGGAGGTGACGAGAATGCGGTCATATTTCATATCGGACATGGCGCGTCTTCTAACCGCGTGACGCCGTCATTCAAGGGGTATTGGCAAATCTGGCCAGTGATCGCCCTCCATTTTCTAACACGCGAACGCCACAACTTGCCTTACGGGCTGACGCAATATGGATACCAAGCGTGAGAGAGGCGCAGTAAGGTTAGGGGAGAGGCAAAATGCACAAAATTTTCAACACAAGCTGGCTTGCCGTTATTTTAGCGACAATCGTTTTCTTTTTTTGGGGGCCGTTTAGTATGGGGGCATGATTGAGGCCCAATGGCTAAGCACGGATAGTATTTTTGAAGCTGACGCCGAATCCATGATGGCGGAAACAGAGATGCTAAAATGGTTTTTTCGCAATTCTCATTGCATTCGCGCAAGCGATTGGCGTTTTGATGGTGCTGAATTATGCAGGTGCAGAACGCCTTCCAGCGAGCGTGAAGGTCGCTTGCTGGCTTTGCGTCACGGTCGGGGGGCGCGGCGGCGCTTACGCCTGCGTTTATTCAGGCTATAGGTTAGCTGGTTATAGCCATCATCTATGGGCTATTTCGTGGTAAGGAAAACATAAACGTAGAAAACTAAAAAAGTGCAGGTCGCGACGCATTCGCGACTTGCCAGCAAGGCAATCGGACGCTAAACGCCCGCCACACCAGACAGTGCCCCTATAGCTCAGCTGGTAGAGCACCTGATTTGTAATCAGGGGGTCCGCGGTTCGAGTCCGTGTGGGGGCACCATTTTTCTCAATAAAAACAATAAGTTAGACGATTTTCGATGATCGTCAATTTTGTACAAAAAACTCAAGGGACCAAATAGGGACCAATTGAGGGTGATTTATGCAGTACTGTGGTGCATTTCAGCAGCGTTAAAGCTTCGTAAGAATTCGCAAATTCCCTATCTTAGCAGTCGCTCTGAACCCGGTTTCAAAGCGAAGTGAAAAATTGTAAATACGAGCAGTAAACTTTTCCTATGGCAGATGATGCTCGACTTCGATTGGATGACTATAGAGGATATGTGATGACTGGATTGGATCTCCAGGAGAATTTTCCGGGCGCGCGTTACGAAAAGAATACTACGGTATCGATAAAGCTTACCAGCGGCTTAAAATGAGACGACTCTAATTCGCTCAGTTTTGAGCCGCTCGGGGGGCAAACCTCACCTCAGCCAGTCCGAAATTTCAAACATTACCAGCGGCCGTTTTGGAGCGATTTTAAGCCGCTCTAGTCAGTTCTTATCCGCACTGCGGGTTTTACTCTGGTGCCATATCAATCTTGCCACCATAACGTTTGATCAACTTACGATGTCGGTGCCGGAACAAGGCTGGAATGATACCCGAGGCTATGAGTCCCAAAACGGGGACGCGCGGCGTCCAGTTGAGGCGGTCCTGCACCCAGCAGCCCCCTCGGTAGGGTGTAACCTCTCGCTCGTGGCGCCACATCCGTTGGGTCAGCATTGTGGACCTCTCAACGAAATGGCGCGGGCCTCGATCTTCTAGGTTGATGTTGTCGAACTCGATAGGAAGAAGGCCAAATAGTAGGATCCAGCTGCGACCGAGCGGGGTGTTCAACGACACGCTTTCGAGGCTGGCCGCATGCAGAGCATCAGGAAGAGTCATACTCAACCAAGGCCTTAGCTCGTAGTTTATGCCTTCGGGTGTTAGGATATCGTCCCAGACGATGTCTCCCGACGCGCCGAGCCAAGACCGAATCTCGAACGCTCCTATATTTTGTTTCTGGGGAGCTATTTTAGGGCGCTCCCAAAGCCGTGAGAGCCAGCCTTCTTTTTACGCTTACCAAAATATCGATCCACGTTTTGCTGATAATCTAAAAAGGGTTGGCCAAAGATTCGCTCCAAATGCGGCTCCTCAACCTTTGTAATCCCAACATGCACCATGAGGGCAAAGACAGCGACGAAGACAAATGCGAGCAGTGACCCTGAGGCGATTGCGCCCCCTAAAAACATCAAG
>ENA-ORXR01002413-ORXR01002413.1-marine-metagenome-genome-assembly--contig:-NODE-2413-length-17811-cov-4.092027_pt1 | contig 17811 bp, 13 predicted proteins | sample MGYA00237866_ERZ511479 | MGnify/ENA metagenome assembly ERZ511479 | reverse complement strand
AGCTCAAGAAATTGCTGGGATCGCAATGGCCGGCAGGGTGGCTGCGCGCGTTCGAACGCTTTGACGTGCGCCCGATTGCGGCGGCTTCCATCGGGCAGGTCCACCGCGCGCAGCTGCGCGATGGCCGCGACATGGCGATCAAGGTGCAGTACCCCGGCGTGGCGCGCAGCATCGACAGCGATGTGGCCAATGTTGGTGCGCTGATCCGCATGTCGGGCATGTTGCCCAAAGGGTTTGCACTGGATGTATATCTGGAGGAGGCCGCGCAACAGCTGCATGAGGAGACGGATTATCTGCGCGAGGCGCAGAGCCTCAACCGCTTTCGGGATCTGCTGTCGGGGCAGCAGGGGTTCACCGTGCCCGCGCAATACGCCGATTGGAGCACGCCGAGCATTCTGGCAATGGAATACGTCGAGGGCCGCCCGATCGAGGAGGCCGCAACACAAGATCAGGCCACGCGGGATGCGATCATGGCGCGGCTCATTGACCTCACGCTAAAGGAGTTGTTTGAATTCAGACTGATGCAAAGCGATCCTAATTTTGCGAACTACCGCTATGACCCGCAGACAGGCAATATCATCTTGCTTGATTTTGGTGCGACGCGACGAATTGATCCGGTGATATCAGACCTTTACGCGCGGATGTTCAGGGCCGGCCTTGAGGGTGCTCATGCAGAACTTGAAGAGCTGGCTGTAACCATCGGATTTATAGATAAAAACATCACCGCCTCGCACCGTTCTCAGGTGATGGAGATGATGTTGCTGGCCTTTGAGGGGCTGCGGGTGCCGGTGTTTGATTTCACGGAAAAGACCCTCACTCAGGAAATACAACGGCGCGGGGAGGCTTTGGCAAAAAGCGGGTTCGTACCGCCTGCCGTGCCGATGGATGTGCTGTATCTCCAGCGCAAGTTCGGGGGCATGTTCCTGCTTGGCGCACGCCTGCGCGCCAAGCTTCCGGTGGCCGACATGCTGGCCCCCTATCTGTCGCCTTAGGTTTTTTTCGTGTCGTCGATCACGTTCATGCCCGCCAATCCAGAGTTGCCCAAGGCGACGCCGGCAAAGGGCCCGCCGTGGCACATGTGGTTGGGATCGTGCGGGTCCATCGGTGGCTCATTGGCAAGGACCTGTGCTGCGAATTGTTCTGCATTGTCCGTGGGGCGGTAACCGAGGAAGCTGGCCTTGGCATTGTCCACGGGGGCGCGGTCGTTGTTGCTGACCCCGTAGATGACTGCGAAACCCGTCACGGGCGTTTCGATGCAGCGGGTCACCAGCTGGATCAGATCGTCATAGCTGAGCCATGAGCCGAGCGCGCGCGCGTTGTTGACCTGCGCGCAGGACAGGATGCGCATGTGCACGCTCTCCAGCCCGCGTTTCTCCCAGTACATGCGCCCCAGATCTTCGGTGAAACATTTGGCGAGGCCGTAGAAGGTATCGGGACGGTGGGGCACTTGCGTGTCGATGAATTCGTTTTTCGGGTACATGCCGACCGCGTGGATAGACGAGCCATAGACGACGCGCCGCACGCCGTGGCGCGATGCCGCCTCCCACACGTTGTAGGAGCCGATAAAGTTCGGGCCGAGCAATTCCTCGAACGGGCCTTCGTCGACGAATGCGCCCATGTGCACGACCATATCCGCGCCCGCGATTACGGCATCCATCGCGGCAAAATCCGCCAGATCGGCCTTCACATATGTCTCCCCGTCATAAAGTGTTCCGGGCTGATCCTTGATATCGGTGGAGACCAGCGTATCGCAGAGCTTGCCCAGCGGTTCGCGCAGGTAAGAGCCGAGGCGGCCAGCGGCGCCTGTCAGGACAATTTTCGAGAGTTTGGGCATGGTGCGGCCTTTCGTTTGGGATCAGGATAAGCGGCAGATTGCGATCCGCGCCGGGGTGATAGTGCTGCATGGTGACAGCGGCGCTGAAACAGCCGCGTGTCACAGGCGGATGTCATAGGTCACCCATTTTGTCTGCGTCGCCACGCGGTCATAAACGCTGCGCGCGCGGTAATTGTCGTCGGCTGTGATCCAGCGGATCATCGCCCAACCTTTCGCGCGACCCTCGGCGCTGACGGCGTCAAGCAATGCTTGCGCAGCCCCCGCGCCGCGTGCGGCAGGGTCGACATACAGATCATCCAGAAACCCGCGCGTGCTGGCCGCAAGCGGTGAGCAGAAAGGCCGGTAATGCGCCAAGCCAATCAGGGTGCCACGATCCTGCGCAACCAGCCCGTTTACCTCGTGATCTGGATCATGCAGCCATTTCCAGACGGTTTCGCGCATGGCGGGGGTTTGGGCCACACCGTAAAAGCCGGCATAGCCTTGGTACAGATGCTCCCATTCAGGGCGGTCGGGCGGCGACAGGGGGCGGACGGTCACGGACATGGGGTGCGTTCCTTAAATCACGGCAGTTTCGACAAACCGTTCGCCGCGGGCCACACGGTTCACGTCAAAGGCGGACAGATCGAGGCTGCGGTATTCGCCGTAGGCAATCAGCTCTGCGATGCCGCGGCCCATTGCGGGGGATTGCTGCAACCCGTGGCCTGAAAATCCGTTCACAAAGATGAAGTTCGGGCAGGATTCCGCGCGCCCCAGCAGGGCATTCTGGTCAAAGCTGTTAAAGGCATAGTGGCCGACCCATTCGTTGATCACCTTGATCGCCTCGAATTGCGGGATGCGGGTGGCGATGGTCGGCCAGACCTTGTTTTCCCACAGGCTGTGGTCAAACCCGAAATCGTCATAGGCCACATCAGGGTCGACGTCGGGCGGGCACCCGGCGAGATAGTATTTCCCCTCGGATCGCATGTGAACACCCGAGGGATCAATCGTCAGGGGCAGGTCACGGTCCAGCGGTTGTGCCGCGTCGAAAATGAAGGTGTAGCGTTTGCGCGGCGCCACGGGAATGTCCAGCCCCGCCATCCGTGCTGTCGCTTGCGCGCTCGGGCCCGAGGCATTGACCAGCGTACCACAAGAAACCGTTGTGCCGCAGGCCAGTGTGACGCTGTCGATCCTGTCGCGGGTGCGGGTGAGGGCGGTGACCTCGCCGTGTAGATACTCCACCCCGTTTTTGCGTGAGGCGCGTCTGAACCAGTCGAACATCGTGCCGCCGTCGAAATACCCTTCATCCACCAGATTGTGATTGCCCGCGACAATATCGTCGAGCTGGTAGAACGGGTAGGCGGCGGCGATCTGGTCGCGGGTCATGTGTTTTGTCGCAGCCCCGAGGGCGTGCTGTACCTGCTGCGCCTGGGCCAGCGTGCGGGCGAATTCCGGCGTATCTGCAAGATACATATAGCCATAGCTTTGCAGGGTCAGATGCGGCACCTCGGGGTCGTCGCCCATGAATCTGCGGAAGTTGTGGATGAACTGTGCGCCGAACTGGCTGACGGCGACATTGGTGGCATTGCTGAACTGCTGGCGGATACAGCTGTTGGTATGCGAGGTAGAGGCGTTCGCATAGGTCGGATCGCGCTCGATCACCAGCACGCGGCCATTGAACGTCGGCATCGTGCTGAGCCACCACGCCACCGACGCGCCATAGATCGCGCCGCCGACAATCACGACATCATAGCTGGAATACTCGGGGGCGGGCATGGCAGTGGCTTTCGAAACAGGATCAGGTCCGCCACGATAATCACGCATGCGCAAATTTGCCTATAGCGAAAGCGACGCGTAACTTGCCTGTTTGACTTTGCGGGCTTATGCGCCAATGTCAAAGACATCAACGGGGTAGATGGGGTCAGCTATGGAGCGCGAAGAGGTTGAGCTTTTGATCGGGCGGGTCGCGCTGAGCGACCGCGCGGCCTTTACAAAGCTTTATGATGCGACATCTGCGAAACTTTTTGGGGTCTGCCTGCGTGTGTTGAACAATCGCGCTGCGGCAGAGGACGCCATGCAAGACAGTTATGTAAAGATATGGAAGAACGCGGGACGGTATCAGGCCAATGGCCTGAGCCCGATGACCTGGCTGATCACGATTGCGCGCAACACCGCGATCGACCGTTTGCGCGCGACCCGCAAGGGACACATCGACGTGGAGACACCCGGGCTGGAGCTGGCCGCCGCAGGGGCAAGCCCCGAACAGTTCGCCATCGCCACCTCCGAGGCGCAGCGTCTTGTGGGCTGTCTGGACGGGCTGGGGGAGGATCGCGGCGCGGCTGTGCGCGGTGCCTATCTTGATGGCCAAAGCTATGCCGAACTGGCGGAGACGTTTTCCGTGCCGCTCAATACCATGCGCACCTGGTTGCGCCGCGGCTTGCTCGCGTTGAAGGACTGCATGCGCAATGACTGATACCCCGATCCCTGATGATCTGCCCGATGACGAGATGCCGCAAGGCGACGATCTGCTGGCCGCAGAGCTGGCGATGAGCCTGCTTGAAGGCGAGGAACTGGCGCAGGCGCGGCAGCGGCTGGGGCTTGATCCGCAGTTTGCAGCCCTTGTGGCCGGCTGGCAGACGCGGCTGGTGGCGATGGCCGAGGGGATCGACCCCGTGCGCCCGCCGCGCCGTTTGCGCAAACGCTTGCTGAAATCGCTGTTCGGCGCGGCGCGGGTGCCGCTGTCCCAGCGCCTGTGGGTCTGGAAGGGTCTGACGCTCGCGGCGGTGTCACTGGCCGCCTATTTGGGCATCCAGCAGCTCGGGCCTGAGGGGCCGGACACCAGTGGCACAGTCTTTGCCACACAGCTGAGCAGCGACATTGTTCCGCTTCAGGTTCTGGCCGTGCTGGACCCTGCGCGCGGGGACATCTCCCTCAGCCGCGTTGCGGGCACCGAGGCGGCAGGCCGCGCGTTCGAGCTGTGGGCGATTGTGCCGGATGCGGCGCCCGTGTCGCTGGGGGTTCTGCCCGCGGGGGACAGGATGCGCGTCGTCTTGCCCGCCGATCTGCGGGGCCGCGCCGCCGACATCACGCTGGCCATCTCGGACGAGCCTGCGGGCGGATCGCCCACCGGCGCCCCGACCGGCGAGGTTCTGGCCGCAGGACCGGTGACCGAGCTTTAGCCGCGTAAGCGAGAATTAAATTTACTTTTTTTGAAACTCTGCCTGCGGTGCGCCGTGGCTATTGGTGTTAACGAGTAACGGACTACATGCAGTCCGATGACCTGAGTGCGTTGCGGGTCCGGTTGGCTTTGCCGTCGGGCCCGTTTCGTATACCGCAAGGCGCCGTAATTTTTTGCTGGACCGGATAGCGACGCTGCGCCATCAAGGGGCTATGAAAACGCCGCTGATCGACAATCTGCAATACGCTAAATTCTCGCCTCGCATCTTTGCGCAGATGCGCGAAGGGGGCGTGGACGCCGTGCATGTCACCATCGCCTACCACGAGAGTTTTCGCGAAATGGTGCTGAACCTCGAACAGTGGAACCGCTGGTTCGAGGACCACTCCGATCTGATTTTCAAGGGCACCAGTGCGGCCTGCGTGCGGCGTGCGCAACAGACAGGGCGCACCGCGATTTTCTTTGGCTTCCAGAACCCCAGCCCGATCGAGGACGACATCGGGCTGGTCGAGATCTGTCACCAGTTGGGCATCCGTTTCATGCAGCTGACCTACAACAACCAGTCCCTTCTGGCGACGGGTTGCTATGAGGATTACGACGCGGGCCTGACACGCATGGGCCGGCAGGTCGTGACCGAGATGAACCGCGTGGGGCTGGTCGTGGATATGTCCCACTCGGGGGAACGCTCGACCCTTGAGGCGATCGAGCATTCGAGCAGGCCCATCGCCATCACCCACGCCAACCCCGACTGGTGGCACAAGGCGCTGCGCAACAAATCCGACGCGGTGCTGCGCGCCCTGACGCAAAGCGGCGGGATGTTGGGATTTTCCGTGTATCCCCATCACCTTGCCGCGGGTTCTGAATGTACCCTCGAGAGTTTTTGCCAGATGATCGCCGAAGCAGCGCAGCGGTACGGCGCGCAGCATCTGGGGATCGGAACGGACCTGTGTCAGGACCAGCCCGACAGCATCGTGGAATGGATGCGCGTGGGCCGCTGGTCAAAAGTCATCGACTACGGCGAAGGATCGGCGGGCAACGCGGGCTTTCCGCCCATGCCGGACTGGTTCGGCGATAACCGTGATTTTGGGAATATTCGCAATGGCTTGTTGAACACAGCTCTTGCAGAGGATGAAGTGGACGGGATCATGGGCGGCAACTGGTTGCGGTTCTACGAGGACAGTTTCGGGGCGATGCCATGAAGGACCAGTTTGACGCCCCGCCGCAGATGCCGTTGCGCCCGCCCGAACAGGTCATGCGCCTGTCGCGGATGGGGTCGATGTTTCCCACGCGGCTGTCGTTTCTGCGCAGTCTGATCCGCCGCCTCGCGGCAGAGCGCGCGCAGGTCGTGCGCACCCGCTGGCAGATGTGTGCAGAGGGGTTTGGCCACGCTGTCTTTAGCGTTGATCTGGGCGGGCATACCTATTCGCTGGTTGCCGTTTCAACCGACCTGCCGCCCGAGCAGCGCACCGACCGCGTGATTGCGACCGCCTGGGACAGCGCCTATGTCCTGTTCGACGGCATCCCCGATGCGGCGGATATCGCCCGCATCACCGCCAACGCGCCGCTGCAAGAGGCGGGGCGGTTCGGCCCGCGCGACCTGATCCTGAGCCGCGCCAACAAATCCGTGCGCCTGTTCGCCCATGTGGTCGAGGCCTTGCGCGCAGGCCGCCAGCCCGACCGCGCGATGATCCGCGATGTCGGCTACCTCATGCGGACTACTGCCGTTTACGGCAATGGCAAATTCGGCATCGCCGACCGTGCGGGCTATGACCAGCGTCCGGGGCTGGAGGGGCCGTTCGCCGCCGAGATGCTGACCGTCTGGCTGATCCGTCACTTTACCCACGCGCTGGCCGAGCATGTGGGCCGCGGCACGCTGGATCCGCAGATCAAGCGGCATCTGGGCATCGGCAATTCCACCGGTCTGGGCATGGCGCCGTTTCTGGTCACGCATCCTGTGCTGCTCAATAACTGGATGCTTGCGCGCGAAACGGCGCTGGCCCGCGTGCGCGCGATCCAGACGCTTGCGCCGGATCAGATCGCCCGCCTGTCGGTGCTGGCCGCCCGCGCCACCGCGCATCTGGCACAATGGCAGGTGCCCGATCCTGTCCACCAGACCCGCATTGAGGGCTTGCGCCGCGACTGGGGGCAGGCCTGCGCGCTGCTGACGCCGCCGCAACTGGCGGGAACCGCGCCGCTGGATACGGTGATGCAACAGCTTGAGGGGGCCAGCGCGGATGTGCAGGAACTGATGGCTGCGCTGCTGCTCGAGCCGTTTGGCGATCTGGTCGACGGGCTGGCGGAGTGTATGGCCGATCCGTTCGGCGCCTTTGCCGCACCGCTGGCCGATACGCAGGCGGTGCGCGCGCAGATCGAGGCGACGTTCGACTGGGCGCTGACAGCGGATTACGCCGATCCGGCGCACTGCGGCCAGTTCTGGTATGTCTCCGAGGCAAAGATGGAGCCGCGTCTGGGCGCGCGCTTTACCGAAGAGGGGGCCGCGCTGGAATCCCCGCTGGACATCGCGCGCCGCGTTCACGCCCTTGCCCGTGATTTGCCGCAGCAAGCAGAGCCGCTGTCGGCCTTCCTTGAACGCCACCCCGATCACGCGCTGGCCGTGGCGCGTGTGACGTTGGCCGCGCGCTATCCCTATGCCGAAATCCGCGACAACCTGATCGCGCAAACCTGCCTGCCCATCGACATGCTGCGCTGCAAGTTGTCGTTCTTCGGGGCGTCCAAGTTCGATCCCAAATCCGACCGCTGGACCCGCATCACCCTGTGTCAGGGCGCGCCTTTGGCTGATGAGCTGGGGCCGGATGCAGATGATTGGTGGCTGCCGGTATTTGCGGCGTGACACGCTCTGCCAACGAGGTGGTCGTGCTGGCGGGCAAGGCGGCGCGCGGGGCGGGCGCGCCTGCGGCACAGGCGGCAGAGTTCGGTATTGCCGCCGGCATTCATCTGGCCAACGGGCAGGGCACGGCGGCGCTGGACGCGGCACTGGACGCGCTGCCGTCGGGGCCGATCATCGCGCTGCCACTGGCGCTGGCGCGGATCGCCGAGGGCGCGCAGCAGGGCCGTGCCGAGGGGCGGCTGGACGCGGGGCATCATGGCCCGCTGGCCGCAGCCTATATCGCCGCCTTGCCTTTCCGCGCTACCCTCAGCGAGGCAGGCAGGGTCGAGATGGATCTGAACACGCCTGCACCGCGCCGCCCCGTTGCCCGCATTGATCTGGCCGCAGATGTGTATGCCCGCTGGAGCATGCTTGCCGCGCGCATGCTGGTCCCCGAAAGCGATGCGTCGCGCCTGTCAGGGGCGGGTGCGGGGCTGACCGATAACGATTAGCCAAACCGCCTAAAATTAGCCAAAGGGTGAGACGTCATAACCGACGCCCGCCAGATACAGACCGTGCGGCGGCGAGACGGGACCGCAGGCTGCACGGTCGCGCGCGGCCAGTGCCTTTTTCACCGCCACAGGTTCGAGCGAGCCACTGCCCACCCGTTCCAGCGTGCCGACGATGCTGCGCACCTGATTGTGCAGGAAGGACCGCGCGCGCACGTCAAAATGTACCTCTGTGCCGTGGGCCGTCTGGGCCTGCGTGATCTTTAGCACGTCCAGCGCCTTTACGGGGCTGAGTGATTGGCAAATGGTCGACCGGAAGGTGGTGAAATCATGCCTGCCCAGCAGGTGTGCCGCGCCCTCGCGCATGCGGTCGATGTCGAGGGGTTGCTTGACCAGCCAGACAAATCCGCGACTGTGGGTGAGCGGCGCGCGGCGCGGCAGGATACGGAACAGATACCGCCGCTCCTGCGCCGAGAACCGCGCGTGAAAACTGTCGGGCACCTGCGCACAGCGCACGATGGCCACGGGGTGCGGTTTGAGGTGATAGTTGAGCGCCTCGGACAGACGAAAAGGCGTCCAGTCGCGGGTCATGTCGCAATGCGCCACCTGCGCCAGCCCGTGCACGCCTTTGTCGGTGCGCCCTGCGGCGGCGATTTTATGGGGGCCGTCCTCGATCCGCGACAGGGCAGTTTCGATTGCGCCCTGAACCGACGGCAGATCGGTCTGGCGCTGCCATCCGTGGAACGGCGCGCCGTCATATTCAACTTCAATGGCATATCTGGGCATAAAAGGGGCTTTATCGCGGGGGCCTGCCTGTGGCAATCCCTGCATGGTGGTCTTATGTAGGGCCAGCGGTAAACAGTGGGGCGCAGATGGTTATTTCTCAGATCGCGGACGGCATTTGGCGGCAGGTCGAGGCGGTGCAGGACACGGTATCAGAGACGTTTTTCGAGCCGGTGATCCGGTTGGGGGTGACGGGGCTGGCGCGGTCGGGCAAGACCGTTTTCATCACCTCGCTGGTGGCCAATCTGATGGACCGCGGGCGCATGCCCGGTCTGGTCGCGGCGGGCGAGGGGCGGATCGAGGCCGCGTTTTTGCAGCCCCAGCCCGACGACACAATTCCGCGTTTTGAATACGAGGCGCATCTGGCCGCGCTGACGGCCAGTCGTCCCAGCTGGCCCGACAGCACCCGCGCGGTGTCCGAGCTGCGGCTGAGCCTGCGCATCCGGCCCAGCGGCCTGCTGGCCGGATTGCAAGGGCCGCGCACCGTGCATCTGGACATCGTTGATTATCCGGGCGAATGGCTGTTGGATCTGGGCCTGCTGGATCTGAGCTATGATGAATGGGTCGCCACCACGCTGGAACGGATTGCCCCCCGCGCGCAGGCGCAGGCGTATCTTGGGCTGGTCGCGCAGACCGATCCGCAGGCCACCCTGGACGAGCCTGCGGCAAAAGAACTGGCCGCAAGCTATGCCGCGTATCTGACCCAAGCGCGCAGCGACGGGTTTTCCGACTGCACGCCGGGGCGGTTCTTGCTGCCGGGCGATTTGGCAGGCTCGCCCGTGCTGACCTTTGCGCCGCTGCCCGCCGCCGCATCGGGGGATGGGCGAAAAAGCCTGCGACGGGAAATGGCCCGCCGGTTCGAGGCCTACAAGCGCGAAGTCGTCAAGCCGTTCTTTCGCGATCATTTTGCCCGCATCGACCGCCAGGTCGTGCTGGTCGATGCGCTGGGTGCGATCAACGCAGGCCCGCCCGCCGTCGAGGATCTGCGCGCCGCGATGAGCGAGACGCTGGGCGCTTTTCGTCCGGGCAGCAACAGCTTTCTCAGCGGTCTGTTGGGCGCACGGCGGGTCGAGAAAATCCTGTTTGCCGCGACCAAGGCGGACCATCTGCACCACAGCCAGCACGCCCAGCTGACCGCGATCATGCAGGCGCTGACCCGCGATGCGCGTGAGCGCGCGCGCTTTGCCGGGGCCAAGACGCAGGCCCTCGCGATTGCCTCCTTGCGCGCCACGACCGAGGACACGATGACCCACGACGGCGCCGAGCTGGACGTGGTGCGCGGCACGTTGCTGGAGACGGGCAAACAGGCGGCGTTCTATCCCGGCGCCTTGCCCGATGATCCGTCGCATTTGTTAAACCCTGCAATGGCGGGGGCGGACAAATGGCTTGACGCGGATTACCAGATTATGCGTTTTGCGCCTGCACCCCTTACCCTGCGCCCCGGCGACGGGCCGCCGCACATCCGGCTGGACCGCGCCGCAGAATTCCTGATCGGAGACCGGCTATGAGCACTGTCATCATCCGCCCCGCGCGCGCGCTGGATGCGGGCAAACTGGCCGACATGCTGGCGGCGGCCAATGCGCAGCTGGAATGGCTGCCCATGCTCTACAGCTCGGCCGAGGAAATCAGCCTGATCGGTGACATGATCGAGGCGAACTGGGTGCGCATCGGCTATCTGGACGGGTTTGCCGTGGGGTTTATCGCACGCAAGGGTACTGAAATCCACGCGCTGTGTCTGCACCCCGACATGCAGGGCAAAGGGGTCGCCCGTGCGCTGGTGCGTGACGCGCAGCGCAACGCGAAAAAGCTGGGATTGTGGAGCTATCAGGCCAACGACCGGGCCACGCGCTTTTATGAAAAGGCGGGGTTCGTCGAGATGACGCGCACGGATGGCGCGGGCAACGATGCAGGCCTGCCCGACATTCGTTTCGAGTGGCACAAGGAGTCCGAGTAATGGCAAAAGGTCCGGTTCTGTTCGATCTCGAAGCGGAGGAGGCGCCGCGCCCGTCGGTTTCCGAGGCGCCGCCCGTGGTCGACACACCCTTGCAGGACGCACCGCAGGGGCAGGCGATGCAGATCGCGGCCCGTCTGGCAGCGCGCAAGCCCTCCAAATTGCTGCGGCTGTTCTGGGTGCTGGGCGGTGTGCTGGTGGGCGCGCTGATCTCGCTTGCGGCATGGCGGTTCGTCACCGATCTGATGACACGCTATCCGGCGTTGGGTCTGGGGATGAGCGTGCTGATGGGCGCGTTTCTGGTGGTGCTGGCGTTGCTGGCGCTGCGCGAACTGGCGGCCTTTGGCCGGTTGGGGCGTCTGGACGGTTTGCGCCATGAGGCGACACAGGCACTGGCCTCGGGCGATCTGGGGGCCGCGCGCAAGGTCACCGACCAGCTGCTGCGCCTGTACAAAGGGCGCGAGGACACGCGCTGGGGCCGCGACCGTTTTGCAGAGCTGCGGGCCGATCAGCTGGATGCCGAAACCCTGCTGGCCGTGGCCGAAGCAGAGGTGCTGGCCCCGCTCGATCTTGCCGCCCAGCGCGAGGTCGAGGCGGCCGCACGGCAGGTGGCGACCGTCACGGCACTGGTGCCTCTGGCGCTGGCAGATGTGGCTGCCGCGCTCACCTCCAACCTGCGGATGATCCGGCGCATCGCCGAGGTCTATGGCGGGCGCTCGGGCTTTTTCGGCAGCTGGCGTTTGACGCGTGCGGTGCTGTCGCATCTGGTTGCGACAGGCGCCGTTGCCGTGGGCGACGACATGCTGGAGCCGATTTTGGGTGGTGGCATTCTGGGCAAGCTCAGCCGCCGCTTTGGTGAGGGGCTGGTGAACGGGGCGCTGACCGCGCGTGTCGGTGTCGCCGCGATGGAGGTCTGCCGCCCGCTGCCCTTCACCACTGTCGCGCGGCCCAAAGTGCGCAGCATTATCGCGCGCAGTCTGGGCGGCCTGTTCGGTAAATCGGACACCTCCAACCCGCAGGCCTGAACGGCAATTAAGGTTTTCCTTACTGTGCATCCCGCCACATGACGGGTAAGCACGAGCCGGTAACGCGGATTTGTCAGGGAGACGGGTATGGATGGTGTGTTGGTTCTGGGGGCGTTGGTTCTGTTGGCCATCCCCGTCACATTGATTGCACTGGTTGTCGGGCAGCTGCGTTTGCGTGCAAGGCTGGGCGATGCAGAAAGCGAAATCAGACGCTTGCGCAGCGCAGTTGATCCATCGCGTGAGCTTAGTGATGGGGCACCTGCTGCTTTCACCCCCGATGCCGCACCGGCGCAAACGGCTGCGTCTCACCCGCCTGAACCCCGGACTGATCCAGAGAAGGTGACGCGCGCCGCCGCAAAAGCCACGCCGCCGCCAGTGAGCCGCGCTGCCCCGCCGCCGCAAGCCGCGGTTGAGCCGCGTACACCGTCGCCTGTCGCGCAGGCGTTGGCCGATTTTGGCCCGTGGCTACAGCAAAACTGGTTCTATGCCGTTTCTGCCACCTCGCTGGCGCTGGCGGGAATTTTTCTGGTGCAATACGGGATGGAGAACGGCCTGCTGCCGCCGCGCGCGCGGGTTGCCGCCGCACTTGCCTTTGGCGCAGGTCTGATCGGTGTGGGGGAGTTCATCCGCCGCCGCTTTGGCGACGATGTGCAATCGGCCACGGCGTATCTGCCTTCGGTGTTTTCGGGGGCGGGGATCGTGACGCTGTTCGGTGCGATCTTGTCGGCGCGAATGTTGTACGACCTGATTGGTGGCGGTGCCGCGATGGGTGGCATGGTGGTTGTGGCGCTGGTCGCGGTTGTGCTGGGCTGGATGCATGGCCCGCTGCTGGTGGCGGTGGGTGTGATCGGCGCCTACAGCGCGCCGGTCGTGCTGGGCAGTTCCAACAGTGACGCCAGCCCGCTGCTGGGGTATTTTGCCGTGGTCGCCGTGCTGGGGCTGGGGGTGGATACGATCCGCCGCTGGGGCTGGATTTCGGCGCTGACGCTGGTGCTGGCCTACCTCATGGGCTCTGCGATCTTGTTGGGGGGCGGGTCGAATGTACGCTGGTCGGCGCAGCTTTATTTTGCGGTGCTGCCGCTGCTGGCAATTCTGATCCCTGCGCGCAGCCTTGTGCCCGATCACGCAGGCCCGCCTGCGCTGCTGGGCGTGCTGGGTCGGATGACGCTGGGCGCGCGGGCGCGTGGCGTGACGTGGCCTGCCTTTCCGACAGTGATGGCATTCGCCAGTGTTGCGGCAAGCTGCGCGATCCTTTTGGTCAGCTACAAGGCCGATGCGGGTGAAATCTGGTTGAGTGTCGGGCTGCTGTCCGCGCTGGGCGTCGTGCTGATCGCATGGTCGGGCCGCGCGCCTGCTTTGCAGGATGCTGCGCTGTTGCCGCCGCTGACGCTGCTGGTGTCGGTGTTTGCACAGGCCGGCAACAGGCGCGTCACCTACCGCAACTTTCTGGACACTTACGTCGATGCGCCCGGCGCAGCGTTTCCGTGGACACCCAGCGTTCTGGTGGGTATCGGCGTCGTGATCTCGGGGCTGGCACTGTGGCGCGCCTTGCGCGGTGGGCAGTTCGGTGTGATCTGGGCGGCAGTGGCGGCGGTGTTCGCCCCTGCGATGGCCATCGTGCTGGAGATGGCATGGGCGCCCGCAGAGGTAATCGGCGCCTACCCTTGGGCCTTGCATGCCGCGGGGCTGGCCGCGCTGATGGTTCTGTTTGCAGAGCGTCTGGCCCGCGTGGACGGGCAAGCGCGCCTGCGCGTAAGTTTCGCGGTGATGTCCGCGCTGGCCTGTCTGGCGTTTGCCTTTGTGATCGTGCTCAGTTCTGCGGCGCTGACGGTGGCACTGGCGGTGACGGTCGTGGCGGCGGCGGCACTGGACCGCGCGTGGAACCTGCCCGCGCTTGGCTGGTTTATTGCTGTTGGCGTGGTTACGCTGGGCTACCGGTTGGTGGTCGATCCGGGGTTGGAGTACGGCGCCGACGGGCCGCTGGGCGGTGTGCTGCTGGCCTATGGCGGCACGCTGGCGGCGTTTGTTGCGGCCCTTTGGCTGCTGCGCGGGTTGGCGCGGCCCACGGCAAAGGTCATGCTCGATTCCGCCGCGTGGTCCACGGCGGGCCTGACGCTCAGCATCCTTTTGCTGCGCTGGATCGAGCAGGGTATCGACGAAAATCTTGTCCGAACGCATTGGAGCTTTGGCCTGAACGCCGCGATCTGGCTGGGTCTGGCGCTGGCACAGGTGCAGCGCAGCGAGGGGCGTACGTCAGGTCTGCTTGATACAGTGCGCTGGATTTTGGCAGCGGTGTTTGGTCTGGTCGGGGCGGTCGTACTTTTGGGCGCAGTGAGCGCCGCAAATCCGATCTTTGCCGGCACTTACGGTTGGGTGCTGGACGGGGAAGTGCATGAAAGTGTGGCGCGAAATATGGCCCGAGCAAAGGTTTATGGCCCGATATTCGTGAACACGCTGGCGGCGGCCTATCTGGTCCCTGCATTGGTGTTGCTGCTGGGTGCCCTGCGGCTTGGCGCTATTGCCACAGGGCTGCGTCTGGTGCTTGCAGGCGCTGGTGCGGCGCTGGTGGTTTTGTGGGGCTTCACCGCCATTCGCCACTTCTGGCAAGGGGGGCAATTGATGCCGCTTGATTTTGGCATCGGCCAGCCCGAGCAGTACACCTACACCATCGTGCTGCTGGCGCTGGGGGCAGGGCTGTTCTATCAGTCGCTGGCGCGCCGCTCTGCTGTGCTGCGCCGCGCGGGGCTGGTCGTAATCGGGCTGGCGGTGGCCAAAGTGTTCCTCATTGACGTCACCGATCTGGACGGGCTGACGCGGGTGTTCTCGCTGTTGGTGCTGGGTCTGGCGCTGGCGGGGCTTGCATGGCTCAACCGCTGGGCGCAGGAGCGTGACCGAGTGGCGGATGCGACCCCGCCCGTGCTGCCGCCCGAACCGCCCGCCGCGGACTAAGACGCGCTTGCCCCCTATAGCCCGCGCGCTTATAAGCTGTGCCAACATGACAGCACATCTGCGCATCATACGAATTACATCCCCGGCGCTCGGCCCTGCCTGAGCCGCCGGGCAAAGGTGTTCGAGCCACTCGCACCGCCCCACATCCCTGACATATCCGACCGATAAAGGACGCCCCTCATGTGCGCCGAGACGACAACACCCGACTATAAACCCACCCTCAATCTGCCGCGCACCGATTTCCCGATGCGCGCGGGCCTGCCCAAGCGGGAGCCTGCGTGGCTGGCCCGTTGGGAGGAGATGGATGTCTATGCCAAGCTGCGCGAAAAGGCGCAGGCGGAGACGCGCCGGCCCTTTACCCTGCACGACGGCCCGCCCTATGCCAACGGTCATCTGCACATCGGCCACGCGCTGAACAAAACCATCAAGGACATGATCGTGCGCAGCCATCAGATGATGGGGCGCGATGCGCGCTATATCCCCGGTTGGGATTGCCACGGGTTGCCGATCGAATGGAAGATCGAAGAGCAGTACCGCAAAAAGGGCCGCGACAAGGATCAGGTGCCGATCAACGAATTCCGCGCCGAGTGCCGCGATTTTGCCGCAGGCTGGGTCGATATCCAGCGCGAGGAGTTCAAGCGTCTGGGCGTGCAGGGCAACTGGGCCGAGCCGTACCTCACGATGGATTTCCACGCCGAGCGGGTGATCGCGGAGGAGTTCATGAAGTTCCTGATGAACGGCACCTTGTACCAAGGCTCCAAACCCGTGATGTGGTCGCCCGTCGAGCAGACCACACTGGCCGAGGCCGAGGTCGAGTATCACGATAAGGACAGTTTCACGGTTTGGGTGAAGTTTGAGGTCTGCGGTGCAGGTGAACCAATTTACAAGGCCAAATGGCGTGAAATTGGAGCTGGGACGGGGGCAGAGGGAGATAACGAAGCCGACTACACTTTGGAGAAAGCTGCTGACCCTGAAGCCTTGATTGGAAGCAAAGTAGTGATTTGGACGACTACACCTTGGACTATGCCGTCTAACCGAGCAGTCGTTTTTGGCGAAGAAATTTCTTACGGCCTTTATGAGGTTTTGAACACACCAGAGGAGTGCTGGGCAGAAACTGGTGAACGTTTTATTCTTGCCAACAATTTGGCTGATGAGACTCTTTCGAGAGCTCGTCTCGAATCTTCAATGTTTGAAAAAGTAAGAGATGTTACTCATGCCGAACTTAGGGCGTTGCGATTGTCGCATCCACTAGCTGGTGCTGAAGATAGTAAAGGTGAATGGGATGCTCCCACCATCTTCCGCGCTGCCGATTTCGTGACCGACACCGAAGGCACGGGCTTTGTGCATTGCGCGCCGTCTCACGGGCTTGAGGAGTACGAGCTCTTTCGTGATCTAAACATGCTGGAGCAGGTCATCACCTACAACGTGAACCCCGATGGCCGCTACCGCGACGACCTGCCGTTCTTTGGCGGCAAGGCGATCCTCAAGCCCAACGGCAAGGAGGGCAACGCCAACGCCGCTGTCATCGACAAGCTGGTGGAGGTCGGCGGCCTGCTCGCGCGCGGCAAGATCAAGCACAGCTATCCGCACTCGTGGCGCTCCAAGGCGCCGGTGATCTACCGCAACACGCCGCAATGGTTTGCCGCCATCGACAAGCCGGTGGGCGACGGGCAGGACATGCACGGCAAGACGATCCGCGAACGTGCCCTGACCGAGATCGACAATGTGAACTGGACCCCCAAATCGGGCCGCAACCGCCTGCACGCGATGATGGAGGCGCGCCCCGACTGGGTGCTGTCGCGCCAGCGCGCGTGGGGCGTGCCGCTGACCTGCTTTACCAAGCGGGGCGTGCTGCCGACCGACCCCGATTTCCTGCTGCGCAACGAGGCGGTCAATGCCCGCATCGTCGAGGCGTTCGAGGCCGAGGGTGCGGATGCGTGGTACGCCGAGGGTGCCAAGGAGCGGTTTTTGTCGGGCATCGTGAACCCCGACGACTATGACATGGTGACAGACATCCTCGACGTCTGGTTTGACAGCGGCTCCACCCACGCCTTCACCCTGCGCGACCGCGCTGACGGCTCCGAGGACGGCATCGCGGATGTCTACATGGAAGGGACCGACCAGCACCGCGGCTGGTTCCATTCGTCGCTGTTGCAATCGGTCGGCACGACGGGCCGCGCGCCCTACCGCAATGTGGTGACGCACGGCTTCACGCTGGATGCCAAGGGCATGAAGATGTCCAAATCCATCGGCAATACCATCGTGCCGCAAAAGATCGTGGATCAGTATGGCGCGGATATCCTGCGTCTGTGGGTGGCGCAGACCGACTACACCAACGACCAGCGCATCGGGGACGAGATCCTCAAGGGCACCGCCGACAGCTACCGCCGCTTGCGCAACACGCTGCGTTATATGCTGGGCAGCTTGCCTGATTTCGACGCCTCCCGCGCCGTGGCACGCGACGATATGCCAGAGCTGGAACAGCTGGTCCTGCACAAGCTTGCCGTGCTGGACGGTGTCGTTCGCGACGGATATGCGCGGTTTGATTTTCAGGGCGTGTTCCGCGCGATCTTTGATTTCGCCACGCTGGATTTGTCGTCTTTCTATTTCGACGTGCGCAAGGATGCGCTGTATTGTGACGGGGATACGCCGCGCCGTCTGGCTGCACTCACCGTGCTGGACCACCTCTATGCCCGCCTGACGACATGGCTGGCGCCAATCCTGCCGTTCACGATGGAGGAAGTCTGGCTGACCCGATTCGGCGGCGACGATTCGTCGGTGC
>ENA-ORXR01002412-ORXR01002412.1-marine-metagenome-genome-assembly--contig:-NODE-2412-length-17829-cov-4.486368_pt1 | contig 17829 bp, 21 predicted proteins | sample MGYA00237866_ERZ511479 | MGnify/ENA metagenome assembly ERZ511479 | reverse complement strand
CCGCAGCCTGTCGGCGAATGGTCAGGTGACGCAATACAGCATCGTTGAATTTGAATGCACCTTCGAGATCTGCAAGTGTATCGTTGTCACACTCGATGTTCATCAGCACGTAATGTGCTTTGTGGAGCTTAACGATAGGGTAGGCAAGTGGGCGACGACCCCAGTCTTCAAGACGGTGAACCTGGCCACCGTTATCTGTCATTAGTTTGCTATAACGCTCGATCATAGCAGGAACTTGTTCGCTCTGGTCAGGATGCACCAGAAACACAATTTCATAATGTCTCATTAAGAATTTCCTTGTGGATAAAAAAGCCCTCTGTCAAATGCAGTAGAGCAAGGCTGGGTCAAACCCAGTAGGGTCGCGATTATCGAGCAATAGGGGTGTGTTGTCAATCAGTGCTGAAGGAGAAACCTTGGCTAAGAAAAGCTAAGGTGATTGCGTAGGCAAATGAGTGGATTATGAGGCGGTGACTTTGCCCAGAGAATCATTAATTTTAGACTGTAATTCGTCAAGTCGGTTAATCACATCAACATCAATGCTTTGCACCTGACTTTGCGATTTCAACATTTCATGTGCGATATTGATGGCCGCCATCACTGCGATTCGTTCCGCCCCAATGACTTTGCCGCCGTTGCGAATTTCCTGCATCTGACTGTCGACGTATCGCACTGATGACTCAAGTGCCTCACGTTCCTCTTCAGGACAGGCAATGGTGTATTCTTTAGACAGAATTTTCGCGCTAACAGTGATTGATTTATCCGACATAGTTCAAGCCCTAGGCGTTTTCCATTGCTTTTAGACGCATAACCATCGCTTCTACCTGAGTGCGAATTTTATCGTTTTTAGCAAACAATTCGGCACGCTCTTTGAGTAGCAGGGATTCCTTAACTTTTAGCGATTGGTTTTCATCGAATAAACTATCGCAGCTGCTGATTAGCGCTGTTACCGTTTTTTCTAGTTCCTCAACCTGTTCTTTTAGTCGTGCGTCAGTGTTGTCTGTGTCCATAGCATCTCATCTTAGTCCAGAGCGGAAAGGCGGGTCAAACAATTTACTAAATGATACTATAGCCTGCCTGATAATGTTTAGAATATTGCTATGAGTGAAACGATCCAATATACGGACGTAGCGGACATTTTAGATCGCGCAGAAATTGATATGTTAGCCGCAGAAATCCATGGCATTGCCTGTGGGTTGTTGGCAGGTAATAGTTCAGCAGATAAGATTAAGTGGGTGCAAGAGCTGGTGCCAGAACTTGACCCTCAAAACGTTTTGCAAAAAGATGCGATTCGCGAAATGGGGCGGCTATTTGACGATGCCAGAAGTGGCTTGCAGGATAGTCAATTGCGATTTGAACTGTTCCTGCCTGAGGACGACTCCCAGCTATCAACCCGGATGGAAGCATTACAGGATTGGTGTCAGGGCTTTGTATTGGGGATGACCATGGCAGGCGTTAAAGATTACAGTAAGTTGCCTGAGGACTCGAAGGACTTGATGGAAGACTTTGTTAATATCGGTACCTCGGGTGAGTTTGATTACGAAGATGTGCAGGAGTCTGAAATTGCCTTTGCCGACGTCTCGCAATATGTCCGTGTCGGTGCCTTACTCATTAACGAAGAATTACAGCCGATGCGTCAGAGCGCGACGGTGCATTAATTAGATTGGAATCAACAATGATAAAAAATAAACCCATACTTCCTCATAAAGAGTTTTCTGACCGACGTAGGCAATTGATGGACATGGTTGGCTGCAATGGAATTGTGATTGTCCCTTCTGCTAATCTACTGATTCGAAATCGCGATGCAGAGCACCCATTTCGGCAAGACAGTGATTTTCAATACCTGACAAATTTCAACGAACCTGAGGCAGTTGCTGTCCTGATCCCTGAGCGCGAAGAAGGCGAATTCATTCTCTTCTGCCGCGAAAAAGACCCTAAGACTGAGCGCTGGACAGGGCGTATGGCAGGTTTAGAAGGTGCGCAGGAAGATTATCAGGCGGATGATGCTTTTCCGATTGAGGATATCGACGATATCTTGCCAGGGCTTATGGATCGCCGTGAGACGGTTCACTACAGCATGGGAGTCAACCCTGCCTTTGACCAGCAAGTTATGTCATGGGTGAATGCGATGAAAGCTAAAGTGCGTGCAGGCGCACACCCACCACATGAATTCGTTTCACTGGATTTACTGCTGCATGACATGCGCCTTTACAAATCGGCTGCTGAAATTAAAATGATGCAGCACGCCGCTAGAACGGCTGTGCGATCACATGAGCGAGCAATGGCGATTTGTGAACCTGGTTTAAATGAAGCGCAGCTAGACGCAGAGTTTCTCCATGAATTTAAGTGGAATGGAATGGTTCCTGCCTATACAACGATTGTTGGTGGAGGTGAGAATGCTTGCGTGCTTCACTACATTGAAAATAATCAGCCGCTACATGATGGTGAGTTGGTGTTGATTGATGCTGGTGCGGAGTATGGTTGTTATGCCAGCGATATCACGCGAACTTTTCCGGTTAATGGCAAATTTTCTGAGGAACAGCGCCAGGTTTATCAGATCGTTTTGGATGCTCAATACGCTGCAATTGATGCCGCTCAACCCGGTAATAACTGGAATGATCCACATGAAGCCGCTGTTAAAGTGATTAGCCAAGGCTTACTTGATCTAGGTGTTCTTGAAGGTATTCTTGAAACAGTGATCGAGGAAGAGGAATACAAAGAATTCTTTATGCACAAAACAGGCCACTGGCTGGGCATGGACGTGCATGATGTGGGAGACTATAAAATTGATGATGAGTGGCGCGTGTTAGAGCAGGGCATGGTGCTTACTGTTGAGCCAGGTATTTACATCTCACCGAACCCCGCAGTGGACAAAAAGTGGTGGAATATCGGAGTACGTATTGAGGATGATGTGCTGATCAAACGCAAAGGCAATCAGGTATTGACGGGCTCTCTGATTAAAGAAGTCGATGACATCGAAGCACTGATGGCCAAGGCTAAGGCAGCGTAAGCGCCACTCTGATGATTCGAGATGAAGCCATTGATGTTGTGATAGCCGGAGGAGGTATGGTGGGTGCCAGCTTGGCGGCTGCACTGTCGGCTTTACCTCTAAAAATTGCCCTGGTTGAAGCGTTCCCCGCTGAGACTCTCCAAAAAGCTGGATATGATGATCGGGCAATAGCGTTGTCATATGGCTCCAGGCAGATTTTACAGGGGATGGGGATTTGGCATTCAGTGGAGCAGGTCGCTAATCCGATCGATAGCATTCATGTTTCTGATCGTGGTCACTTTGGTGCTACCCGATTAAATGCCAAACAGCAAAAAGTGCCAGCGCTGGGCTACCTCATTGAGGCGTGTAATTACAATCGGGTATTAACGGATTACCTCCGTGAGAGTGATGTGAGAGTCATGCAGCCAGCGCAGATTGATTCTATTGAGTCGGCTGATCAATCTTTGACTATAAAGATCACAGTGGATGCAGATGAAGAGACAATCAATAGCAAATTACTGATTGCTTGTGACGGTGCTAACTCCGCTATTCGAAAGATGGCAGGTGTTGGTGCGGCGACTTATGATTATCAGCAGGTTGCGATTATTGCCAACGTTAGTACTGAAATCACGCATGACAATCGCGCGTTTGAACGATTTACCGAGCAAGGTCCAATTGCTCTATTGCCTATGTCGGAGAATCGCTGTTCTTTGGTGTGGACACTGGCAGCTGATCAATATCAGGCGATGTTGGATTTAAGTGACGACGATTTTCTGGCGGCCTTAGGTGATGCATTTGGTTATCGACTCGGCCGATTTACTCGTGTGGGCAGGCGCAGCTCTTTCCCCTTATATTTAACAAAGTCGGATGAGCTAATTGCGTCCCGAGTCGCTATTATTGGGAACGCTGCACATTCATTGCACCCTGTTGCAGGTCAGGGGCTGAATTTAGCTCTGCGTGATATTGCCGATTTAGCTGGGCTGATTGCTGAGTCGCTGAATAAAGATGGGGATATTGGTTCATCAGAGCTATTAACGGCGTATGCAGCGCTGCGTGATAAAGATACGAGTCGTACGATTCAATACACCGATTCTTTAGTAAAAGTTTTCTCAAATGATAACTTCTTACTAGGGCATGCTCGTGCAATAGGTCTTACCGCAGTAGATCGCCTGCCTCCACTGAGAACGGTTTTGGCAAAACAAAGTATGGGGTTGGCTAGCCGGCAGTCCCGCTTGTCGCGAGGCTTACCGCTTCGCAAGGAGCAGAGATGACAGCGACGGATAAAACCGAGGTGTTTGACGCTGTGATTGTTGGCGCTGGTATTGTCGGCGCAACACTGGCATCGCTCTTGGGGCAAGCGGGAAAGCGAATTGCATTGATCGAAGCTAGATCACCAGGCAGGTTTGACCCTGATGAAGGCTTTGATTTGCGGGTGTCGGCAATCAACCGAGCTTCTCAAGAAACGTTTGAGAGTGCAGGCGTATGGACGAATATCCTGTCGAAACGGGCACACGCCTATGAATCAATGCAGGTGTGGGATGAAAATGGATCAGGCGAAGTTCGATTTGATGCTGCTGAAATTGGCGCACCAAATCTTGGTCATATTATCGAGAATCGGGTAATCCAATCTAGCCTGTTAGAGTGCTTGGGCGAGAACAATTCAGTAACTCTATATTGCCCATCGCGGTTGGTCTCGCTTGAAGGTAAAGAAAATAAAAAGGCTATTATGCTGGATACTGGCGAGAGCTTAGCAACTAATCTTGTCGTCGGTGCAGATGGGCCATCTTCTGCCGTCAGGGATTTGATGGATATTTCAGTTGAACGCGAAGATTATGGCCAAAAGGGTTTGGTGGCTGCGGTTAAAACTGAGCATGGCCATCAGGATACGGCTTGGCAGCGGTTTCTAAGCGGTGGGCCATTAGCGCTACTTCCGTTAGACAACGGCTATTCCTCTATTGTTTGGTCACTGCCCTCTGATCAAGCTGCCCGTTATTTAAAGCTGGCAGATAAAGATTTTTGTCGATTGCTGGCTGAGGCTTCCGAGTATCGCTTGGGGAGTGTCGTTGAGATTGGTAAGCGTGCGGCATTTCCTTTGGTCGGTTCGCAGGCATCAGCTTATGTTGGCTCTGGTTTTGCTTTAGTTGGCGATGCTGCCCATACGATACATCCGCTAGCAGGGCAGGGTGTCAATCTCGGCATTAAGGATGCAGTCGTTCTCAGCGAGATACTATTGCCGCTAAGTAGTCGGGACTGGGGAAGCTACAAGCAACTTCGACGCTATGAGCGTGCTCGAAAAGGGGAAAATCTGTTGGCCATGAAGGTTATGGAAGGCTTTAGAGATTTATTCGGTCACGATACTGAACTAGTGAAGCTGGCACGCAATACCGGTTTAAACCTATTTAATTCAATGCCTCTGGCCAAACGGCAGATTATGCGTAACGCCATGGGTCTGTAAGCAATAATATGCAAAGGAAACAGAATGGATCTCATTCAGACATTCGCTACATTAATAAGCTTGGCGGCTTTATTTAGTTATATTAATCATCGGTTTATAAAGCTGCCGACTACTATTGGTCTATTGCTAATTTCCTTATTGCTATCGCTGGCGTTGATCGGTTTAGGCAAGTTTGGTTTCCCACTAGAGTCTTACGCTCAGGTCATGCTGAAAGAGGTCGACTTTAATAAAGCATTGATGGAAGGGATGTTGAGCGCCTTGCTATTTGCTGGTGCGTTGCATGTGAGTCTTGATGACCTCAAGCAGCAAAAATGGATAGTGGCCATCTTAGCCAGCGTTGGCATGCTTAGCTCCACGTTCATGGTTGGATTCGCGTCTTACTATGTATTTGCCTGGTTTGATCTGAATATCCCACTTATTTATTGCTTGTTGTTTGGTTCGCTGATTTCACCAACCGACCCAATCGCTGTGTTGGGTATCCTTAAACATTTGGGCGCCCCCAAGACCTTAGAGACTAAAATTGCCGGTGAGTCGTTATTTAACGACGGTATCGCGGTCGTTGTATTCATTGTATTGCTGGGTATCGCTAGTGCAGGAGTGGATAGTAATGAGCCGGTATCAGCTACCAATGTCATTATGTTGTTCTTGCAGGAAGCTGTCGGTGGCGTTGGGTTTGGCCTGATTGCGGGTTATATAGTGTTCCGGATGCTGGCGACTATTGATAACTATCAAGTGGAAATTTTGTTAACACTTGGGCTGGTATTTGGTGGTTACGCTTTAGCGAGCGCTTTGCATATTTCAGGCCCGATATTCGTGGTAGTAGCTGGCTTACTGATTGGTAATCGCGGTCGCCAATATGCTATGTCAGATCGCACTAGAGAGCATCTGGATGATTTTTGGGAGCTTATCGATGAAATTCTGAATGCGGTTTTATTCGTATTGATTGGGCTTGAAGTTTTGATCCTGAGTTTTGACCTGAATTACCTCTATGCCGGTTTGGTCATGATTCCGCTAACCTTGTTAGCCCGGTTTATTAGTGTTGGTGTGCCAGTCTCGCTGATGAAACTGCGCAAGACATTCACACCTAACGTGATTAGAATCTTAACATGGGGTGGCTTGCGTGGCGGTATTTCTATTGCACTAGCGTTGACGCTACCTGTGGGGGAACCAAGAGAAGCATTGATTGTTGTCACCTACGTTGTGGTTATTTTCTCAATTGTCGTTCAAGGTCTAACTGTTGGTAAATTAATCAAGCCAGAGTAGTTCCTTTTAGATTTTCTCTGGCTTATAATAGGTAAAAACACATGGAATCTCAGCCGCACTTCTTGCGGCTTAGTGGTTCCATTTCAGCAAACTTACAGTGTTGTGTCGATATACTAAATGGACTTAGCAGTCGGGGCAGACTTAATCGATGAGGTTGAGAAAATGCAGGAACTCATTTTGCCAATCATTGCAGGCGTCCTTATAGGGCTCGCAATCGCTTTAGTAACTTTCAGGCTGGCGTCTAAGTTACAACTAAAAAAAGCAGAGGAATCTGGTATGCATATGATTTATCAAGAAATAGTGACAAAGCGAAAATACCAGGAATACCAGTACAGTGATTCAGTCAAGCGGGTGATGGAGAAAGTCCATTTGTCGCAGATACTAGAGTAGCCAGACTTTATTTCTTCATCATATCCTTTAAGTCAGCGAAAGGGTTATGGGTAGCAGGTTTAACTTCCTTCTCAGCCATTGTCCCGTACTTTACAAATTCGCCGTACTTCGAATGTTCATGGTCGTGGCAATACAAACAAAGCAACTCCCAGTTGCTGCCATCTTCAGGATTGTTGTCATGATCGTGATCGATATGATGAACGGTCAGCTCCCGAAGGTTAGAATAAACGAATTCTCTGGCACAGCGTCCGCATACCCACGGGTACATCTTTAGCGCTTTGTCACGATAGCCCGCTTCAGTTTTTCGATATGCGCTGGTTCTTCCCAGATAGTCAGTTGCCATAGTGAATTCGTTTGAGTTTAGGTCTGAGTTCGAGAGAAAACTCTCCGGTATCCCTTTTCTGCGAGACAGTCAGCCTCAACGCCTCTATTGGGTTTTGCTGTACCGAATGTTGCCAGATTAAGAAGATCTTCGTTCGACCCATAGACAATAGAAGCTAACGCTAAACATTCAGATTTATCTGCAAGCTGCATGGTCTCGGTTTTTTCTGGATGCAGCCAAGCATAGCTTCCAAAGAGAGAGCAAGCACTAATAACAGTCGCTAATGATAAAAGAATAATGACGCGCATTAAAATTGCCAAGGGGATCTATTTATGATCATCTAAGAATACTAGAATGATGTCTTGAGTTCGAGGTTTTTGTCGTATTTGATAATTATCAAATTGACATGCATAAAAATGGTGCCGGGAGGGGGAATCGAACCCCCACTCTGTTACCAGAACCGGATTTTGAATCCGGCGCGTCTACCAGTTCCGCCATCCCGGCATAATACAAGCAATGGTTGCTTGATTTGAGGTGCGCATTTTACCGGATTATGACGCTTTGTCATGGCTTTTTTTAATTCATTCTCGAAATTATCAATTCTTCCCATAACGTTCCTGTGGATTCGTTTGTAGTTTACAATTGCCAGCCATTGTAGCTTGCTGATTAAAACAGTAAGTGCACTAAATTTTAGGGATAGGTTTATGAGCTCAACAAATGAAGAAACAAGGGGGCGTATCACTAGTCGTACCATGGCAATGCCTGCCGATACAAATCCTTCGGGCGATATCTTTGGTGGTTGGGTCTTGTCGCAGATGGATATCGCGGCGGGTATTTGCGCTGGTCAGCGGGCTCAAAATCGTGTGGTTACTGTGGCAGTAGACGGCATGAGCTTCATCCGCCCCGTTAAAGTGGGTGACATTCTTGGAGTCTATACCGCAGTAGATCGCACGGGTCGTACCTCAATGGATATCCACGTTGAAGCTTGGGTGAGAAGGGGGCGCATTGGTACGCGCGAGAAAGTCACCGAGGCTGTTTTTAAGTTTGTAGCGGTTGATGACGAGGGAAAACCTACGCCAATTCCCGATAGAAAGGATTTGCCGGAGTACGCATTGCGTTGGAGCCCAACAGAGAAAGAAAGCCTATAAAGCTATGGTTCAAACTATGATTCCCACGATGAAACTCAGTGATTTTGATTACGATCTGCCGCCACATTTGATTGCACAGCAGGCTTTGGAAGACCGAGCAGCAAGCCGCCTGTTGGTGTTGCAGGAAAATGGTCAGTGCCAAGATAGAAACTTTCGGGATCTATTATCACTGATCCAACCCGAAGATTTATTGGTGTTCAACAACACTAAAGTGTTGCCCGCTCGACTTTTTGGGCAGAAATCAACCGGTGGCCAAGTTGAAGTATTGGTAGAGCGCTTACTGAATGATCGACGCTTGCTGGCACATATTCGCTCCAGTAAGTCGCCTAAAGCGGGTGCTCGGCTAACCTTAGAGGGGGCTTTTGAAGCGGAGGTATTGGGGCGGCAGGGCGCACTATTTGAGTTGGTTTTTGATGATGACAAGTCTGCGATCGAGCTGCTTGAGTTGCACGGCCATATGCCACTGCCGCCTTATATTGAAAGAGCCGATACACCAGATGATCAGGCTCGCTACCAGACAGTTTTTGCACAACGTCTTGGGGCGGTTGCAGCACCGACTGCGGGACTGCATTTTGATGATGAGCTATTGGCGGAAATTAAACGCAGGGGAGTAGCGACGGCTGAAGTCACGTTGCATGTTGGTGCAGGAACGTTTCAGCCAGTGAGAGCTGAAGACTTATCTGAGCATGTCATGCATTCTGAGTGGATCGATGTGCCGGAAGCGGTTTGTGGGGCGGTTGAAGCATGTCGAAAGCGTGGTGGAAAGGTAGTTGCTGTGGGAACGACCACGGTAAGAAGTCTCGAGTCTGCGGGTAAAGACGGGGTGTTAAAACCCTATCAAGGTGATACCGATATCTTTATTACGCCGGGCTATCAGTTTCAGGTGATTGATAAATTGATAACCAATTTTCATCTGCCCAAGTCGACATTGCTCATGTTGATCTCTGCTTTCTCAGGCTACGATGCAGTTAAAAAGGCTTACCAACATGCCATCGATCAGGAGTACCGTTTTTTTAGTTATGGCGATGCCATGTATTTATCAAGAGCCGACAAGTCTTAACGAAGGCTTGAAAAGAATCGCTCCCAGCGCGGTGCGTAATTCTCTTTAGATCTCACCGATAATAGGATGCCAAATGCTCTGCCACGCAACTCAGAACGTGGTGCAACACCATAGAGTCTTGAATCAGAGCTATCATCCCGATTGTCGCCCATAAAGAAATAGCTTTGCTCGGGGATTTTCATCTCAGCAAAGTTGCGGTTCGGGTTATATTTTGAATCATTAATCAGCATGATGTGAGCCTCCATATCATCGGTTGACTCTGTGACATAGTAGCCAGGCTCTCTGTCTGGGGCTTTAGCGGGAATTCGCGGATCGTTCTCGGCTAACTTAATATATTCCGAAGGGTCACCATTAATAAGAATTTGATCGTTGATGACCTCAATGGTTTCTCCCGGCAGGCCAACCAGTCGCTTGATTAGGCGTTTGCCTGATTTCTCAGAGTTAAAGACGATGATGTCACCTCGTTTGGGTTGTCCAAGCTGCATCAATGAAATATCGGTAAAGGGTAGCTGTAGGTCGTAGGCCATTTTATTTTGAACAATAACGTCACCTTCCAAAATGCTCGGCTTCATTGAGCCCGTTGGCACCGGGTGCCAATCAATAATTGATCCCCTGACTAAAAACAACAGTGCCAGAAACAACAGAAAGCCACGATTGTTCTTGAGGAAACTTATTATTTTGCTCATTGATTTTTTATTATCTCATGGTGGAAGTCGATACTTAGAGGCTTCCATCAAAGTATTGTTGCAAAAATGTATCAAATTTAATCTCGGGCTCTGCTTCCAGTGCTCGTTGGGCGGCGAGCGATGCACTAGCCTTTTGCGTAAAGCTGTCCCACGTTTCTTGGCTTATTGAACGTTGCGTGAAGTAATCGCGGTGTTGCTGTGACTGATGGTTTGCAAAATCATAATAGCTGGAGTGCTCGTTCATCATTGTGGTTAGTACTTGAGCAGAAGGAGTAAGTTCAGCGTTTTCGAACAGTTTCTTTTGCTCTTCAAGCGCTTGCTGGTAGCAGTTGCGACTGTGAGTTTGATCGAGCAGCTTAGCCACCGGCAACATGGCATCCATTAGTTCCAAGCCCCAGTTCTTGAGTGTAATTGATTCGCCATTTCGGTCTAGCTCCAGATTTGGCTTGCGACCTAAATGAGCTACCGTACTTTGATTGCGATCGATAGCTTTTTGCTCAGCAGAATCAATCATTGGGCTATCTTGCAGCAAGCAAAACAGCATAAAGATTTCGAGGTAATAGAGTTGTAAGTGAGTAATACCAGCTGGATGAAAGGCATTGATATCAACTGATCGTAACTCTACGTAGCGGATACCCCGGTTTAGCAAGGAGTCGATGGGCTTCTCAAAGCCTTCCAGAATTTGTTTTGGTCGAACGGTACTGTAATACTCATTTTCAATTTGTAGGATATTGGTGTTTAGCTGTCGGTATTCACCGTCGACTTTTACGCCAATTTCTTCATAGCCAGAGTAAGACGTTTCAATCGCAACGCGTAAACTGTCGGTATAACTTTTTACTGAGCTGTAGTCTGCTTTGATGCCGACCTTGCTCGATTTTCGATTGGTGTAACCAATATCGCCCATTCTTAGGGAGGTGCCCCAAGGTTCGTAGTAGGTGTTATGGTTATAGATTTCCATCGTTTCAGGTGCTTTATTGTCACCTAAAAAGCTTTTGCAAATTGCGGGTGAGCAGCCAAACAAATACGGAATCATCCAACCATAGCGTTGAATGTTGCGGGTCATACCCATATAGCGTTTGTTAGAAAAATCTAACGCATCACCCTTATCCTTATCTATCTGCTGAAAGGCTGGCCAAAATTCTTTAGCTACAGAATGATTGAAATGAATGCCAGCGATTACCTGCATCACTTTGCCATAGCGCCAAGCGAGACCATGCCGATAAACATTTTTCATCTTGCCGCTATTGGATGTGCCGTATTCCGCTATCTGAATGTCCGCTTCGCCATTGATAATGCACGGCATGCTGGATGTCCAGAGCAGTTCATCCTTTAGTTTTTGGTAGACAAAGGTTTCGATGTCTTTGAGAAAATCCAGAGATTTATAGCCGCGATCACACGGTGGAGTAATCAGCTCTAGTAATGACTCTGCGTAGTCGGTGGTGATCCAATCATTTTTTAACGCTGAACCCAGTTGTTTTGGGTGGGGGCGTTGCGAAATCAGCCCTTCATTATCGACTCTGAGGCTTTCTTTCTCTAATCCGGTTAACGAATCCTTTAGTAGATGTTGCGCATTATCGTCTTCAATCGCGCGAATTCGCTGATTCAGTAATGTGTACAAAGCCATGCCTCAAAGCAAAATTAGATTCTTACCCTAACTCCCACTGGTTGAGTTGCAGTAGGTGTTAGAGTAAGCAGTATTTATTTCTCGACTTGTGTTACATCCCGCACGGCACCGCGTGATGCTGAAGTCGCCATCGCAGCATACGCACGTAACGCTGTAGTGACATTGCGAGTACGTTTGTATCCAGGTCTCCAGCCATCCTTGCCTTTGGCGTCCATATCGCTGCGTCGTTGAGCCAACTCTTCGTCAGAGATCATTACATTAATCTTGCGGTTCGGGATGTCAATTTCAATAGTGTCGCCTTCTGCCACCAAGCCAATTGCTCCGCCTTCGGCAGCTTCTGGTGAGGCATGGCCGATGGAGAGGCCAGAGGTTCCACCTGAGAAGCGGCCATCGGTGAATAGGGCGCAAGCCTTGCCCAAGCCTTTAGACTTGAGGTAGCTGGTTGGGTAGAGCATTTCTTGCATGCCCGGGCCGCCCTTTGGCCCTTCGTAGCGAATAATAACCACATCACCCGCAACAATTTGATCTTCGAGGATGGCATTCATCGCAGAGTCCTGCGATTCAAATATACGCGCGCGGCCATTGAATAACAGAATGTTCTCATCAACACCGGCTGTTTTTACTACGCAGCCATCTAAGGCAATATTGCCGTATAGTACGGCTAAGCCACCGTCTTTAGAGTAGGCGTGTTCAATATCATGAATACAGCCATTCACTTTGTCTAAGTCGAGATCCCAGCGTTTATTCTGACTGAATGCTTGTTGTGTCCGAACGTTACCCGGAGCAGCGCTGTAGAACGTCTTTACATCTTCATCTGTGGTTCGAGCGATATCCCATTTCTCTAGTGCCTCACCCATGGTGGCACTGTGAACCGTCGGGATATCTGTATGCAATAGGCCACCACGTTCCAACTCACCTAAAATACGCATCACACCACCGGCGCGATGTACATCTTCCATGTGATAGTCTTGAGTAGCGGGTGCAACTTTGCTGAGGTTAGGCACTTTACGCGATAGGCGATCAATATCATCCATATCGAAGTCCACTTCACCTTCGTGCGCCGCTGCCAACAAATGCAGAATGGTATTGGTTGATCCACCCATGGTGATATCAAGGCTCATCGCGTTTTCGAATGCTTTGAAGTTGGCGATATTACGGGGCAATGCTGACTCGTCATCCTGTTCGTAATAACGTCTAGCTAAGCTAACGATCTCACGACCCGCACGTAAAAACAGTTCTTTGCGGTCAGCATGTGTTGCCAACAGAGAGCCATTGCCCGGAAGTGATAATCCTAAGGCTTCTGTTAGACAGTTCATCGAGTTGGCGGTGAACATGCCAGAGCAAGAGCCGCAAGTGGGACAAGCTGAGCGCTCCATGTCTAAGACTTCATCGTCAGTCTTGTTTTGGTCGCCCGCAGACACCATAGCATCAACCAAGTCGAGTTTGATGACTTTACCCTGAATGACAGCCTTCCCCGACTCCATTGGGCCTCCTGAAACAAATATCACTGGTATATTCAAGCGTAGAGCCGCATTGAGCATGCCCGGTGTGATCTTGTCGCAGTTAGAAATACAAACCAATGCATCGGCACAGTGCGCATTGACCATGTATTCAACTGCATCTGAAATTACTTCACGGGAAGGCAGGCTATACAGCATGCCGTCATGGCCCATAGCGATACCGTCATCAACCGCGATAGTGTTGAATTCTTTAGCGATGCCGCCTGCTTTTTCGATTTCACGGGCAACTAGCTGCCCTAAATCTTTAAGGTGCACATGTCCTGGCACAAACTGAGTAAAGGAGTTAGAAATAGCAATGATTGGCTTGTCGAAATCACCATCTTTCATGCCAGTTGCACGCCACAGTGCGCGAGCACCTGCCATGTTGCGTCCGTGGGTGGTGGTACGTGAGCGATATTCGGGCATGATTCATCTCCTAAGCAAGAATGTTGATTGGGGCATTCTACCTTGCCAGAGATTAGTTTTGAATATAGATATTACTTTATCTGCCACACACCTTAGCTATTTGGAAGCACCTTTTGATTCGCAAAAGAGGCGTCAACCAAAATGAATTTGGTTACTTCAACCGGTTTTGCCTTGGCAGGCACTCTGACACAGCCACTAACCATCGGTATCAGTAAGGCTAAGCTAAGCAGCTTAAGAGTTTTCATATTCACACGACTTCCCTGTGTTCGATTTATTGTTACTTCAAATTAACATTTCTTTCCAGTTACGCCTAATGCAAACCTACAAAATATTTAAAGTACTGCCTTAAGTCAGGGTTTTATGAGTTTGGTATCAGAAAAATTATGCCAGTTTGAAAAGCCGTCTTTATTGCGAGAAACAATGTAAGCACTAAGTTTGTTGTCAGCTATGAATGCTTTGGCTTTGGTTTCACCTAGTACCATAATTGCTGTCGCGAAGCCGTCGGCCATCATTGCACTTTTGTTGAGTATCGTCACCGAAGCCAGTGTGTGTGTAATTGGCTTGCCCGTTTCGGGGTCGATGGTGTGGGAGTAGCGTTTGCCATCCCGCTCAAAATAATTCCGATAATCACCTGAGGTGGCAACACCAGTATTTTCCAGTAGTAGGCCTTGTTGAATTGAGCGCTCTTTAGTAGAGGGCTTTTCAATGGCAATTCGCCACAGTGATTTATTGGGCTTGGCTCCATTTGCCCGGATTTCTCCACCAATCTCAACCAGGTAGTCGTTTACTTTGGCGGCTGCTAATTGCTCAGCGATGGCATCAACGCCATAGCCTTTGGCAATCGCTGAAAGGTTAATTTGCAGCTGTGGTATCTGCTTTCTCAACGCGGGAGGGGAAAGGCGGACGTCTAGCTTTTGGTAGCCAATACTTTTTTTCGCGGACGCAATTGTTGCGTCGTCAGGATTGTTGTTTTTAAAATCTTTGCCAAACCCCCAGATATTAATTAGTGGTCCAATGGTGATGTCAAAAGCACCATTGCTTAGCTGGCTGATCGATTGTGCTGCCTCGACAACGTGAGCAAACTCTGCCGAAATTGGATACCAGTCGGTAGATTGGCTCTTATTAAACAAGCTTATTTCGGAGTCTTCAATCCAGGTCGACATCTGTTGATTGATGCGCTTCAATGATTCATCTATTTGCTGTTGAATCTGTTTCGAATCAAGTGACTTGCTCACACCCTTAGTAGGGTAGAGGGTAATGTTGTAGGAGGTACCCATGGTGGGACCGCTAATTTTGATCGCTTCTACTGGTTTATCACAGCCAGCTAGGAAGGTTGTGGCTAGTATTAATACTAATGAAACAACAACTGCATTAAAATTGAGGTGTAAGAATCTGATCATTTCCGCCGCGCTTAATATGAATTTCCAAAGAGGATGACTCGGCGAGTTGCTGGAAAATAGCCAAACTTTTACTCTGGTCATCTATCATGATGCCATTCACTTGAGTGATAACATCACCGTTTCTTAGCCCAAGTGCTCGAAACAGTTTCCGATTGCGGCTGGGATAAACCCTTACCCCAGTCATTTGACCATTCTCCCTAACGATAGAAGGGGTAATGATGGTCATAATGACGTTTGGGTTAACCATTGCCTCTTCACGTAACTGAGCTAGTGTCGTGATACCGCCAGATGTACCGATTTTCGCCGGTTGAGGTATGGTGTTAGGAAGTACAGTCGGTTGAATTATTTTTGGTTTGGCCGCAACAACTTGAGCTCTCGAAGCGGTTCTACGATTATTCGCTCTTGAGTTGTTACTTTTATTCATTTCGGGCAGCTTAAGTATCTGTTCGGTCCCATTATTGTCGATAGTGACGCTCTCTTTTGAGATCTTTGTCACCATCACACCAATCGACTTAACTTCTTCTTGGCCAGGTAATTTCTTTGGGATGGGCTCACCTGGACTAAACACCTCTTGAGGTTTGCCGTTAAAAGAAATCATAGCAAAACCACCATCTTCAGTTTTAGATGAAATAATGCCATATAGTTTAAGATTTAACTTAACGGGTGCCTTAACTGGCGCTGCGACTTTTACTGGTTTAGTTTTTTTGATTTTTTTGGGCACGACTTTAGGAATGGCACCAAAAAGGTGCTGGTCAGCAATTAATTTCCCGTAGTTCTCCTGACGCGTTAAGAGTGAATTTTGACTAGTACTGGGTCTATTGGCTGCCTGAGCAACAGAAGGGGCTGGTGTTACGACCATCCAGAGCAAATTAGCCAGCGTTACACCCAGTGCAACAACCAAAAATACCGTTAAGATGCCAGGTGTTTTCTGTACCCATTTATATAGATCACTCATACAATTATCTCCGTAAGCTGACGAGCAACCTCTTGGTATTTGTCAGCCGTTCTTTTTATTATGTTATCAGGTAGCATGGGGCCGGGCGGTGTTTTGTCCCAATCCAGTGTTTCGAGGTAATCCCTTACAAACTGCTTATCATAGGATGGAGGGCTGATACCTTCACGGTACTCGTCTTCAGGCCAGAATCTTGAGGAGTCTGGTGTAAGAATCTCATCAATAAGCACTAAGCTGTCATTTTCGTCTAAGCCAAATTCAAACTTTGTATCCGCTATTATAATGCCACATTTGGCGGCATGTCGTGCTGCTTCTGAATAAAGTTTAATGCTAACGTCACGAATTTGTGCAGCTAGCGTTGAACCAATTGTTTCTTCCATTAGAGCATAGCTTATGTTTTCATCGTGGTCGCCAACCACTGCCTTGCTGGATGGCGTAAAAATTGGCTCAGGAAGTTTGCTTGCCTGTTGGAGATTCTCAGGCAGCTTGATACCACAAAGCTCGCCAGTCGCTTGATAGTCTCTCCACCCCGACCCAATCAAGTATCCTCTTACAATCGCCTCGATCGGCAAAGGTTTTAGGCGCCGCACAACAATGGCTCGGCCTTCGAGGTACTCTGCTTCTTCATCGGTAATCGACAGCTCATCCAGATCAATATCGGTTAAATGATTTTCTACAACGTGCGATAGTTTGTCGAACCAGAAGTTGGAAACCTTTAGTAAAACTTTCCCCTTGTCCGGGACGGGTTGAGGCATAACGACATCAAAAGCAGACAGACGGTCAGTTGTGACGATGAGCATGTACTGTTCATCAATCGCGTAAATGTCCCTAACCTTGCCTTGGGCGATGAGTTCATAGTTTCGTAATGGCTTGTTCATTTGATCCATATAAATCGTTTACATAGAGATAATAGAAAACGGTGCTATAATATCAGGTTTTTTGCAGGATATTGGGGTGAATGTAATGTCACAACCCGTTGTGGGTGTCGTGATGGGAAGCGACAGCGATTGGCCAGTTATGTCGCAGGCTATTGAGATACTAAAAACGTTTGAAATTACTCATGAATGCCAAGTGGTTTCGGCGCATCGAACGCCTGACTTAATGTTTGAATATGCGGAGACCGCAGCGTCTCGCGGCTTGAAAGTAATCATTGCCGGTGCTGGCGGTGCTGCGCATCTACCGGGTATGCTTGCCGCTAAAACCATTATCCCTGTGCTGGGTGTGCCTGCTCCTTCTAAATACCTCAAGGGTGTTGATTCTTTGCACTCCATTGTACAAATGCCCAAAGGAATTCCCGTTGCAACGTTTGCGATTGGTGAAGCCGGCGCTACAAATGCGGCTCTATTTGCCGTATCTTTGATAGCCGCTAACGGCGATGCTGCGTTAGCTGATAAGTTAAAAGATTACCGCGAACAACAGCGACAAACAGCGTTGGGCATGACTCTTCCACCTCAGAATCAAGCTAAGAACAAATGATGAATTCAATGATTTTGCCCGGTGCCACTATTGGCATGATTGGGGGTGGTCAGCTAGGCCGCATGTTTGTAATTGCAGCGAAGTATCTCGGCTATAAAGTCATTGTTTTAGAGCCCGGCAACGATAGTCCGGCTGGTCAGGT